>JAAUXT010069527.1_pt1 | contig 12650 bp, 17 predicted proteins | sample 7278171 | NCBI WGS metagenome assembly JAAUXT01 (sample SAMN14350112, study PRJNA611818) | marine sediment metagenome | isolation source: surface marine sediment (1.8m) | place: French Polynesia: Moorea | collected 2018-08
CGTGAGACGTGAGACGTGCTCAGAGGAGTGATGCGAGACGTGAGACGTGAGATGTGACATGAGACGTGAGACATGAGACGTGCTCAGAGGAGTGATGCGAGACGTGAGACGTGAGATGTGACGTGAGACGTGAGACGTGAGATGTGAGACATGAGACGTGAGATGTGAGACGTGCTCAGAGGAGTGATGCGAGACGTGAGATGTGACATGAGACGTGAGACGTGAGACGTGAGACGTGCTCAGAGGAGTGACACGAGACGAGTGCACGCTGAACGAGTTCCCAAGGGGGCAAAAACCCACAAGCCACCCACAATGGAACAATGGTGTCCAGTGAGCTGGGGTTGGTTGCGTTGTGCACGTGAATTGAAATCTGCTGACGGCGTCCAAGCGCCCGACAGAACAACTCTACCTTGCGTCTTCAAACTCGTTCTCTTTCAACGTTCCACACTTGGAACTTTTTGCCTTCCTGAACACACACGAGTCCGGTTGGTGTCTGAGGTTATGTCACCAGGGCCAAAATGACCTTGACAGAACCAGAAGGTCGGTGTCTCCACGATCATGCAACTCTCCCCCCCCCCACGCCACATTTGAGTCGAGATGTCGAGCCCGATTATGTCGTGTAAGGTCACACGACCAAACCAGACACAACCCACAACTGTCGCAGTGACCTTTTGTCTTCCGGCAACCCACGCACACACGAACAGTGCAAAAACAGTGGCAGCTCTGCTTTCACCATGACATACCGTATCCACCCGTGTGTAAGACGCACCTTGTCCCCAAATTGAGAACCAAAACTTGGGGTGCGTCTGATATGGGTGTGTGATCATTGACATTTCAATGTGATCCCACACCAGAAAATCAAGGTAAAAGTTGGGGTGCGTCTTTCACTTACTTGGGTGCGACTTGTACACGGGTGAATACGGTACACGGATCTAGTACTGAATTTCACGCAGTCACGTCCTTGACCATTTGTGTGCAGAGGCGGATCAAGGTCTGGATCCAGCTACCCGTGACGATGGAAAATTGACAACCCGCGCTCAGGTTTTGCGGTAGATTTGCAAAAACACCTTTTCATAATTGGCATGTGCCAATGTTGGCACAGTGCCCCTTGGACCCCCCCCCCGGACCTGATAGATATCTACTTTTACAACAAGTACGTGTAACTGACACTGTGGACTTTCAGCAACCACCAATTTTCCCTCACGTGCTGTGCCCCAATTGCCAGATCGGTGGCACAGATGACCGACTGCTGTGGTGCGGATTGCTTCTCTGAATGGCCTGAATGAACCGCACAGGGTGAATCTCTTCTGTGCATGAGCGCTGTCAGCATGTCTCAATAGCGAAGAGGTAACGCACGATGACTTCGTCACGTGAGTATGTGCCTTCCTTTGTCCCATGAACCGCAATGGAAAATAGAAACCTCGTTCAGGTCATTGTCTTCCCACATAGCTTTGCTTTAGAGACAGCGAGAAATTTTTGCAAAAATTTGTTTTTGTAAACGCTAGGCATTTCATGTACATTGTAACAAACCACCCCTTGACCTGTCCCTGGACCCACCCCTGGATCCGTCCCCAGAACCACAAGACACATTTCTCTCCCTCCACAGGCAGCAGTGTCAGAAGATTCCAATTAGAACTTGATTCATAGAGAGACGCTACCAGGGCCCGTGGCTCCAGTTTCAAACCTGAGATGGTCAGCGCTGCCCACCCCACTGACCAGGCCACGGTACACCCTCCGTTAGATAGACTGACCCCGGGGCCTCTCATTAAGGAGATGGTAATGGTCACTTGATCTGATAATGCTGTTATGTGGGATGCACCGTGAAGGCCAGGTGCACGCTGGGTGCGTCACAGGTGTGTGCTGGGTGCGTCACAGCTGTGTGCTGAGTGCGTCACAGGTGTGAACTGGGTGCGTCACAGGTGTGTGCTGAGTGCGTCACAGGTGTGTGCTGAGTGCGTCACAGGTGTGTGCTGGGTGCGTCACAGGTGTGTGCTGAGTGCGTCACAGGTGTGTGCTGAGTGCGTCACAGGCTACACCATGCTGCGAACCAAAATGCACGTTGCGTCGCCTGCACTAGATGCACCTTGCGCTTTGTCCCTGCACAAGTCACCAGGCCGCCGGATGCGTCACGCGTTGCGTCGCAGGACCGTGAGACGCAGTCACTGGCGAGGTTTAGCAAACCCGTCCGGTCCTTTTTCGACGTGCCCCAATTGCCAGATTGGTGACACATATATACCATTTGGTCACTTCTCATTGGCTCTGGGAGTAAATTCAAGGTAAATGTGGTGATCTTTGGCAGCAATCAGGAAATTCGAGCACCGGTCACGTGGAAATGAAGCGTTGCTGAACCTCGTCACTCAGAGACACAGCGCATGCGCACAGGCTCCGCCGTTACAGAGGGAGGCAGCGCACAATGGGGGACGGGGCCTTTGAACCCACATAATGACCCCTGGAAGCCCTTTGGTCAGTAATGGCATCAGGAATTCCGAGGAGGATGTCCACGGGTAGATTCCCACACGCAGGGGCGGGTCCAGGGGTGGGGCTAGTTCCCAGCACAGGGGCAGATTTAGGGGTGGGGGTAGTTCCCCTGGTTTTGCCTTTCCGAGTGGTTGACCTTGTTGCACTGAATGTCAGCGTTCCCGATTCCTCCATGTTTTCATGTGATTTGAGTGTTTGACCAACGGTCAGAATCTCAAACAGTTGAGGTTTCCATGACAACTGTGTTTCCACGCACACCTGGAAATTGCACAACACCTGTGAGTTTCATGAAGTACTTGAGATGAGTACTCTCGAGTACATGAGTAGGTGTGAAAAGTGTTCGCGTTTGACCAGTGGGTGTGGAGTGGTCAGCCGGTGCCAGATGAGGAGGCACGGGCTGACCGAGACCAAGGTGCCAGCCTGAGATGGCTGGTCAGTGGTGGGCACATCTGGACAGTTGGCTTGGTGGGGGCCAAACTCAAGCGGTGTTCACATTGGTGACGGAGTCAACTTTTTCTGTCATTGACGGCAACTTTTTTTGACAACGTCAAAGAATGGTCTGGATCAATTGAGCGTCAAGTTAAATTTTGACGTTGACGTCAAAATTCTGCTTTGACATCGATGGCACTCATGTGAAAACGACTTCAGCCGTTTTTCACAGTAGAGCAGGACCCTGGTTCGACAGTGCAGCAGGACGGTAGTTTATGGCCTGTGAGACTGAGTTCCCATGTCCAGTCCTGCCGGAGCCTCTCCCGGCCTCGTCTATAGCTGTAGCCGAGTGGAAAGTGCTGTTCGCACTGGAGACGGGAGATTCACACTGGAGGAATGGGAGGCGTCGCGTCTCTGTGCAGGTGAATAGGGCTTTTTACACAGAGGACGCAGCGTCAAAATTTTGACGTCGTGAGGGCTGACGTCAGGAATGGATTTCACAGTTTTCTTGACACCCTCCATTGAGGGGTTTCACACAGATGACGTAGCGTCAAAATTTTCACGCGACGTCAGAAACGGACTGAACTGTTTTCTGATGCTGTCCATTGGGGCGTCATGTTAAAATTGATGCCCTTGCACAACAATGTTGAGGCTGGCGTCAAAAATTCTGACGCCGCCCAGCCTGTGTGAATACTAATGGGTGCTGTGAAGGGTGTTTGGTCCAACGTAAGTCAGGCGGCGTCACGCATTGCGTCAACAGGGAGTTTTAGCAAATCCGTGCGCTTCTTTTCCGACAGCACGTTTGTCCCATGAGAAACTCAAATTGTACGTGAAAAACGTTCTCTTTCCAGCTTGTCTTCTCCTCTTTCCCCTTTCAAGTGAAAATCACTTGCACTAGAAATAATTCTCTCACCCAAGGGTAAATGACTTACAGTGTGGATGGTGACTTGGTTCTGAAGCAAGTCATTCTGACCCGCCTGCACCCAGTGACCTCTGCACTGACTCCCTGTATTGTCCTGTTTGTCTTTGTGATTTTGATGAGGATTAATATGAGGATAATGCGGTGATGGTGGCGGCGCTCTGAGTGGCCTCTTCCTGCGCGTGCGCCGGGATCACGTGATGCACGTGACACGCGACACCGGATCTGAGCCGCGCGTCGTCATGCCGACACCGGAAGTGACACCGGAAGTGGGACAGAGACACTTGAGACTCGGAATCAGATATTCATTGCGAACGGTCCACTAATGATGCAAACTCAGTGGAAGAGAGAGAAACAGAGATAGAGAAAAGAAAGAAAGAGCAAGCGAGGAGAGAGAGAAAGAGAGAGACAGAGACAAACAGAGACAGAGAGTGACAGAGAGAGCGAGAGAGAGGGAGAGGATAGATACATTCTTGGTTGACTGTGGTCAGAATCACGAACATTTGGGACGGAAACTTTTTCTCAGGGGTCGGGGCGCCTGGAGGGGGCGTCCTGGATCCGCCCCCGGTCCGTCCCTGGAGTCATTGAGGCGTGATGCTATTTGATGGACAGCCGCCCGAGTCTTGACCGTTGGACGGACAATGGACGCAGCGTCTCGCGTCGGTCTCGTGCCCCGTCACGGTCCAGTGCACCGACGCCCCGCCACGCCTCAGCGCACCGAGAAGTACGCGAGTACATGCTGCGTGTACTGCGATTGTGTGTTAACACGCGATGTAAAAGGCTCGCAACACGCGAGACACTCAAGGCTGTTTAATACAGAAAATCTGAATCTCCGTTGTGTGTGTGTGTATGTGTGCATGTGTGTGTCTGTGTTGTACGTGCGTGTGTGTGTGTGTCTGTGTGTGCGTGTCTGTGTGTGCGTGTGCGTGCGTGCTTGTGTATGTCTGTGGGTCTGTGTGTGTGCGTGTGTGTGTGTGTCTGTGTGTGCGTGTGCGTGCGTGCTTGTGTGGGTCTGTGGGTCTGTGTGTGTGCGTGTGTGTGTGTCTGTGTGTGTGTGTCTGTGTGTGTGTGTCTGTATGTGCATGTGTGTGGGATTTGGTGTGATGGGGATCAACCAACCATTTTGAACAAGATTTTCCCAAAACCCGTGCAAAACGCCCTGTCACACATGCAGCTAACTCAATGCTGGGGCTTCGCGAGGGTTTGATCAAGACCGCCTGACTCCCAAGGAGTCACCCGAGCCCACATCTGACACAAGTGTTGCATTTTCGCACAACAGAAAACTGCCCACGCAACCATGGTGACCATGTGCACAGCGTAGTCTCCACGGGGGTTCCGTTTCTGTTGCCATGGAAATCAGGGTGTACTCACCCGCGAAAGGAAACTGTGACTCTTCAGACCTCTCCTACAAAGTACATTTTGTACTTGGGTCTGAAAGGGGTAATTATGGGGTCTGGCCCCCGGGGGTCCCCCCTGCTGACCCTGCGGGTCCCCCGGTGGGACAGTACGCGCCGCGAGGCCTGGCACGCGCGCAGTACAATTTGTACTGCTGAGATGCTATCATGGGGTACTGACTGACATACTTGTAAGTACTGACAGATGGGGAGTGTGGGGCACAGAGGGGGAGTGATACGGGCAGATCCAGGGGGTGAGAGGGGTGTTGGAATCCGTAGGGTGTGGGAGGGTGGGGAGGGACAGGGATCTGTTTGGATCTGTTGGGGTTTGGATGGCAGTTGAGTGTTGGGGTATGATAGGGTGTTTAGGTTGCTGGGGTACAGAGTTGTGAATCAGTTGTGGATGAGAGGACTGCAGAGGTCGGGTGGAGTTGATGGGGAAAGGGGTTTGCAGATTCACACACACATAAACTCACACGCACGTACACACAGTGCACACACACGCATACACACACACACAGTGCACACACACGCATACACACACGCACACACACGTACACACACGCACACACACACGCACACACACATACACAGCGCTGTACACTACCGGCGCATATTTCAACAAAAGGGAAACTCCACTGATTTCAATGCCTCAACAACAACCCTCTCTTCGCTCGTTGCCCATTGAGCCAAAAACACCCAAACCTATCAGTCTGGACAATGCACTGATTTCTCCAGCCATTTCAGTCCATTTCAACATTGAACACCACAAACATTTGGAGAACGTGCTCATCCCAACTATCTCCCCATTTTCACACACTGTCTGGTGTTGCTGTGGTCAGGGATGGGGACAAGTTTGAAAGGCCCAGCCCCGTTTCACACCGGACGCGTCGCGTGACGCCCCTGCGTTGAAGCGCATGCGCGTTGCGTCGCTTTTCCTCCAAAATTTTCCCCTTTTCATTTCACACAATTTTTTTGGTCAAATATAGAACGAAATTTGAAGCTGGTGATGACGCAGCGCAAACGGAAGGATACAACGCATGACGCCCAGTGTGAAGCAGCCCTGCCCGACTCGGAAGGGACCAGTGGGTCCGACCACACACCCCCACCCCTGACCCCCCGACCCCCCACTCCGACTCAACAAACGCATTCTTTCTCCCTGAATGCCTCCAATGCCCGTTCTCACACTCTGAACAAACGTGCAAGTGAAAATGTTCTCAGCACAAATGACTTGGCAAAAAATATAAGTAGCCCCCCCCCCCCTTCCAAGTCGTGTTCTCGTTTTTCCAGACGCAACGCGAGATTTGGGTCGCAATACGAGTTTTCCACAGTTGAAAGTGAGATTGAAACGAAATCTGAGCCGAGTGTAGCGGGGACAGAAAGATCAACGGAGTTCGCAGCATTTCGCTTGTGACTGGTTGGTCTATCCAGCAAACAAAAGGCAAATGCGTCAGCTCAAATCTCAAGAAGTTGCCTTCATTCGGAAGAGGGAGAAAGAGTGAGAGACAGAGACAGCGGAGAGGGGAAGAGAAAGAGAGACAGACAGACTGACAGACAGACAGACAGAGACAGAGATAGAGACAGAGACAACGGAGAGGGGAAGAGAAAGAGAGGCAGAAAAGAACGAGAGGAAAGACAGAGATAGAGGAGAGAGAGAGGTTTGTGTGTGTGAGTGAGACATGGAAAGAGAGACAGACAGAGAGCAAGGGAGAGACAGAACATGACAGAGGCAGAGACAGAGAAATGCGTGCAAATCACGTGTTCACATTTGATCGTGAAAAACCCCTTTTCAAACAATTTTTCTTCCAGCCATCCTAAAATGTTCACAGCGTCCCAAGACCAGTAGCAGGTGCCCCACCTGACATCACATCAGAAGCGTGGCCCGTGCCCGCGCACCCTCAGTGTGGGAATTCGCGCCGCCGTGGTATGCCCGTACCCGGTGGGTACTGAATGGGTACTGCATACCTGAGTGGGTGACGGGCAGCCCGGCTGGCCCCTCCCCCCGAGCTCTTGTCACCCCGGTGAGATGGGACCTCCCCCAGCATCTCTGAAGATGTTTTCTTTATGGGCTCAAGTCCCAGCGCCGTCCTTGAATTTTGTTTGAATTTTGACGCCGACGTCAAAAACACGACCGCGCGTCACCAATGTGAAAACCGTTTGTGTCGCTTGTTGATGGCGTTAGCTTGAAGCTCCATGCATTCTGTGGTAGTACAAGCTTGATTCACCATTTTGCAAACGCAAACGCATGTCCCGCGGAACTGATGGAGTTACGTTTGAGTTTGGAGGGGGACGTAGCATTGTGCGTGAACTGACAAAGAGACTCGCCTTTGCACAACCAGATTCCACGCTGCCAGGATGGCGTTGGGTCTCAGGTCCCACGCTGAGAGGATGGCGCTGTGTCCTTGTGTCTCAGATTCCACGCTGCGAGGACGGCGCTGTGTCTCAGATTCCACGCTGCGAGGACGGCGCTGTGTGTCAGATTCCACACTGGGAGGACGGCGTTATGTCTCAGGTTCCATGCTGCGAGGACAGCGCTGCGTGTCTCACGCGGAAACTGAAGACGTGGGGAACGAGACACCAATAGGAGCCGAGCCGAAGACCACCGAGCCGTGACCGTCCCGAGGTCTGGCCGCAGTAACTGTCAACCTCGAGTCACTGAGAACCGGGCATTTCAAACTGAGGACAGCAACACACGCACGGGACAAAACTGATTTCTGATACGTGGGTGCGTGGGCTATTGTAGTGTCTCTATCATCGCGCACTTTTTCGGAGCCAGAAGCAATTGACGTGTGGATACAGTGTGAAGTGAACTCTCTCGTGGAGGTTGGTGCAAGGACAGTTTAGCCGTGGAATCGCATCCAACGTCCGTGCGTGCATTGTGTATGTGTGGATGGGAGGCAATGTGCCACGTTTGACGTGAGTTTGACGTCAACAGTTGAGGACCTCGTCTCAGCCGTGGAATCGTATCCAAGCCCCGTGCGTTCAGTGTTGACGGGAATGTGCCACGTTTGACGTGACTTTGACGTCAACAGACGCCAGCGCAGGTAAGTGCCATTCAGATTCAGCGTTTGGGTGAAAGCAGCTGCATCTTCACCCCAGGGTCAGCTCCAGCGGATCCAGGGTCCTTGGGACCTGAGACCCCCCACCCCCATTTCCGGAAAAAGACAAGCAGACGAGCAGCAGGTTGTACTGCAGGTAACAGCGAGAGGAGAGAGAGAGAGAGAGGGCAAGAGAGAGAGAGAGAGAGAGAGAGAGAGAGAGGGAGAGAGAGAGGCAGAGAGAAACAGAGAGAGAGGGAGAGAGAGAAAGAGAGAGAGGGGAGACAGAGACACAGAGAGAGGAGAGAGAGGAGGAGGGAGAGAGAGGGATGGGGAGAGAGGGAGAGGGAGACAGAGAGGCACAGGGAGAGAGACAGGGAGTGAGAGAGAGGGAAGAGAGGGAGAGAGAAAGGAGAGAGAGACGTTTTGAAGGTTGGATTGGCCACCCTCTGCCTTTGTCCTTCAACGAGAATCCTGTGTTTTTTTGTTGGGAAAAAAGACGAATCGGTTGAGTTGTGGACTGGCCACCCTCTGTTTTTGTCCTTTTACGAGAACCCTGGATTTGATGAAAAAAATATGAATCTCTTGCCACCTCAGTCATAACGTAACTGCGCATCTACCTCTGAGACGTGTAGAATTCCTACCAGTAAAAACACCAGATACAGATCTACCCGTTAAGGACAAGAAAAACAAGCCACTAAACAACCAAACTTGTCCTTATATCAGGTTCACACCACAAGCGTCTCGCCTTGCGTCACGTAAACGTAAACGGGACCTGCGTTGCTAGGCAACCCGTCTCCCCTACCAACGCAACGCATCGCGTGCAGTGTGAACGGGTCCACAGTTTTCGCCATTTCTTTTCCACGCTTGAACGCAGCGCCGTTAACTTTCCTCTTTGTGTGTATTGGAGAGATCTACAAGGTGGAACTTTGCCATTGTTATGCGTAGATAACGTGACTTTAATGCCCAGACGGAGGAAGCGGGAATCCACGGGGGGCAGCACCACATCTGTCACACAGCGGGGGCGCCACCGGCGCGGATCCAGGGGGCGTGAGGGGTCCAGGGATCCAGGGAACAGAGCACAGCAGATCCAGGGGCTCAAGGAATCAGGGGTCCAGGGGATGCAGGGGGACGGGCTGCAAGGGGGCCAGGGGCTCAAGGTGTGTTGGGGCCCAGGGGATTCAGGGGCTCAAGGGGTCCATGGGCTCAGGGAGTCAAGGGGCCCAGGGGGACATTTCGGCCAGGACAATTGGGGGGGGGGGCACGTGGTCACCTGACCATTGAGAAAAAAAATAACCCAAAGGACACCCAGATTCATCGCAGAAACTGGCCCCAACCCGACCACAATCCTGAATGGACCCCTCCTCCAGACCCTGGATCCGCCGCCCCCCTTCCCCCCCGGTGGCTGGGCTCTATCTGCGGGATCTCGTATGAAGGATTGGCCACGCCCGAGCGAGTTCGCTCGCGGGAGATACAGATCGAACTGGCCCCAGGCTGTCAGCGCAGCCGGGCCGCGATCAAGTGACAAATTTGTCTTTTTTGCTGCTGAGAAGTTGACATTTTATTTGTGTTGGATTGAGGGGGAGGTGCATATGGTTCAAACATTTTTCAGACAACAGATCTGCTCAAAGAGCGTTCAAACTTGCTTTGTGTCACGGGGGCCAGAAATGTCTTTTGCAGGTACAATTTTCAAGGTTGGACTTCCCACCCCCCTCCGTTGGGCTGCGTGCCGTACTCACCCATGTATGAAACGCGCCCCCAAAAATAAGTCATGATTTGGGGTATTCAGATGTTATAAAAACAATGATAACTCCTTCCCATCTACAAGACGCACCCCATTTTTGATGCTCAATTTGGAGGCAAAAAGGTGCGTCCTATACACGGGTGGATACGGTACCCTCCAAGGCTGAGGCCCTAACCGCAGTTCGTGATCTGTGTGGAGTCAAACAGACCCAGACATTCTCCATCTACACTTTCATCCTGATGCCAAGTCTTCTCAAAGACCAAATTCTCTCAAACCCAATGGAATGTGACATAATGACCACACATCGACTGCCCTTAAGTTGGGTCATTTCCGTGAACACTTCATTCTCGCCTCTCATTGGACGAGAGGTGAGAGCTGTTCCTCTAGTGGGGCTGCTGCTTCAAAGACTCACGTGAAACCCACGTGCGACGCAAGGTCCTCACATTCAATGGGGAGAAATAGGCAGGTTGAGCCGTGCTTGATATGCACCGTGTAACGTGCACTTGAGCCTTGTTCTCCCCAAAAGCGTCTGTTCTAGTTTGGGTGCCGCACGTGACACGGAGGAAATTGTTGTGGCCTGTGGCTAAAACTCCCTATTCTACCATGATTACGTGCGTCCAGGCGTACAAATTGGGACCAGGCAGATCTGACCTGCAGATCTGACCTGACCAGAGCTGGGCCAGTGTCAGAGCGTTCTTTTGGGGTCAAAGGGACTGAGCAGGACTTAGCTCTGGGTGACCAAAATCCAGAACATTTTTGGACACAATTTTGAATCTGAGGATGTCGAGTTTGAGGTACTTGGAGGCCAGTCAGGGCCCAAGCTTTTGTGTGTGAAAGAGAAAGAGAGACAGAGAGAGACAGAAACACAGAGAGGAGAGAGAAAGGAGAAAGGAGAGACAGAGGGTGAGAGTGACAGGAGATACGAGAGAGAGAGAGGGCAGAGAGAGTGCATAGTGAGAGAGAGAGAGAGGGAGAGAGATAGAGAGAGAGAGACAGAGAGAGACAGAGAGAGAGCCATCGAGCGTATCTATAATTTGGTCATGGCGACAGTCCCCAACAACAACCGTGAAAAACCTTCACAGGTGAAAGACGCTGTGCGTACCTCTGCTGTGTTTGACGGTCCGAGTGTCCTGAGTTCCTCTTGCTCTGCCCCTTTCAAGTGCACCCCAGGACCTCACCCCAGGACCCACCCTGGACCCAACCCCAGGACCTCACCCCAGGACCCACCCTGGACCCAACCCTGGACCCCACCCCAGGACCTCACCCCAGGACCCAACTCTGGACGCACCCCTGAACCCACCCCTGGACCCCACCCCAGGACCTCACCCCAAGACCCATCCTGGACCCACTCCTGGACCCACCCCTGGACCCACCCCTGAACCCTCACCTGGACCCACCCCTGGACCTACTGGACCCACCCCAGGACCCTCCCCTCGCATCCGTTACCAAATCGGGCCGGGCGGCTGTCGCGTCGCCGCCGTTTCCATGGAGATTTACGAGACGCGGCGTCCGTACGTCACCACGTGATAATTCAACCTCATTAACTCCGCGTTAATTGGCTCCCGTCGTGAAAACAATAGAGAGAAGTGGGTCCTGCGGCGCCGGGCTGTGTCCTTCCCTGCAGTGCAAGACGCAGGGGAAATGAGTGCTCGGACTGTGGAACAGAAATGGCTGCAGCGCCATTTGTGAAAATGGTGAGTTTTAGCAAGTGCGTCCGGGTCCTTTTCGGACGTGCGCCAATTGAACCACAGATAGCATTTGGTCACTTGCTATTGGCTGTCAGTGCGAATCTGGTAATTGGGGCACCGCACGCCAAGGAAGGTGCAGCCCACAGTGGGTCTGGGCGTGCGCACGCTTGGCGTCTGTTCACGTCTGTGGGCGCTGCGTCAGTTTGACCACGCACCGCCCAGGACGCTTCTGGCGTTCACCAATGCACCCGTTGCGTACAACGCGTGACGCCTGCAGTGCAAAGTGGGTCTGTATACCCTTGGTCCCATCTTGCAGAAAAAGTGCATGCCTCTTCGTGCCTCTTCCCTGCATCAGATCACCCAATAACACTGTTCCCAATGTACAAGAAGCCCATTTCTGACGGTTTTGTTGGACAAGAACAGCTGTTGCTATGACAGTGCGCTGGTTGCCATGGTTTCCATTGCTCGCAAACTGTTTCCACTTCCGTAGCGACGCCGAGTGAGATGGACTGATGGATCCAGTGTGTAATCAGCACCGACGATCGAACGCGTTCCTTTGATGTCGTGTTGGTGACGTAGCGACGCCGTGTCCCAGGGTATTGAGCAGTATTTTGCACCCGTTACGTGGGGACCTGGATTCGCTGGTTGAGGACCACGTGCTCAGGCCGGGTTCATAGTGGACACGTCAGAGGGTTTTCACATTGGGTGACGCGTGGTCCTTTTTTTGGACTGACGTCAAAGATTCCACCATTGCCTTTGATGTTAAATTTTGACGCCGGCGTCAAAAAATGACCGGTGTAACAGGACCAGACAACGACCAGGACCAGACAACGACCACACTATTTGGTCGTTCTCTGGTCCTGAAATTTCAGGACCAGGCAATGACCACCTTGGACTGGGGGGTGTTTTTCCATTGTGCTGATATCTCTTTGTCAGTGGTAAGTGTCACTTTTCACTGAA
>JAAUXT010021642.1_pt1 | contig 12649 bp, 17 predicted proteins | sample 7278171 | NCBI WGS metagenome assembly JAAUXT01 (sample SAMN14350112, study PRJNA611818) | marine sediment metagenome | isolation source: surface marine sediment (1.8m) | place: French Polynesia: Moorea | collected 2018-08
CCCTCAGCAATGGCAGCTGGTAGTAATGCATGCAAAGTGTGAAAAATGTAGTTTTGATCTTTTCAAAATTTCTGTGAAAGGAGGATGTTCCATAATGCACACTTCAGACAATAAACGTTCAACCGTACGACGTCTCGTTTAATCCGAATCTTAATCCAAGCTCATCTTCGTGAGACACCGCACGTGACGGCAAATACCGTATCCACCATTGTAAAAGACGCACCTTTTTACCCCAAGGGTTTGACCCCACCAATTGGTGTGGTGAATCTGGCCCTGCCAGTTGGTGTGGTGAATATGGCCTCACAAGGAGGTGTGGTAGCCAAAAGTTTGATGGCACCTGGTGAGGAAGTCAATGTAAAAGTTGGGGTGCGTCTTATACTTGGGTGCGACCTACACATGGGTGGATACGGTAATTGAAACAAACTAAAACACAATTCGCATCACTTAAAACTCGCATCGAGAAGCCCAACTGAGCCGAAGTGCCTTCCTTGTGTCCAGTCGTGCTGATTGCATTGTCGTGTCTGCCAGGCGAACAGGAAAGGATGTCAAGGCTGGGAAGAACATCCGGATCGACTCCAACGGATATGAAGTCTTTGAAGATTACTTCTCTGGTAACAAACATCGCTTTTCCTCTCCCCAACTATTGCAGTGTTCTTTGTGTGCGCCCTCACCTGAGATGTGGCTTGAGGGGGCGGGGGGTTCCCCCTCCTTTATAAACAGCGAAATCACCTTGTAATGTTGCGCTGTGGTAGAAAGGCCAGTGCGCTGGGCTTTCCTCGATCTGGATTGGCCGCCTTCACGCAATCGCTGTTGACAGCAGCTTCTCGTCCTGCAGACCCGTCCGATTCGGAGATGAGCAGCGTCATCGATGGCGAATCCGGGTCGACGAAGAGAAGGTCGCAACCCGCGAAGGAAAACGCCGTCGAAGCGAAGGGCAACACGAGGAGTACGTTCAAGGTGCGTTGCGATCTGTTTCAGACTTCTTTGTGCGCGGCAACATGTCAAGCTGTTTTCACGTTGGTACTGTTGGTACTGACATCGACAGCAGAATGACATCAACATCACAATTTAACCTGACACCCACTTGGTGGGCATCAAAAAATGGTCCAGACTATTCTTTGGACGTCAAAAAAGTTGCCGTCGACGGCAAAAAAAGTTGACGCCGTCACCAATGTGAAAACCCCTTTGGCTCGTGTAGTCCAATCACTGTTGCATCTCGCTTTGGATGTGGGCTATGACAGGAAGGGTGGCCCTGGGTGTAGACAGGGGCAGGAGGGTCGTGCCACCGGCAGCCCGCTCCATCACCCGCGGCTGTGATTTCCAACCCATTTCTTGACACCCAACGTGAAACTCAGTTGACCGTTGACCTTCAAAGCCTCGCCACACGAATTCAGCACAGCGCTCTGTTGTTGTCTTCCTGAAAGACTGCCTTTTGTTGCTCGTGTCGTGTGATAGAAATTTGGCTCCCATTGTTTGCAGGCGCCGCCTCGACCCATGTCGCCCTTCCCCGATTCCTCTCAAGACAGCAGCAGCCACACTTTGGTTGACTCCTCTCAGGGCAGCGGCCCAAACTCCGGTGCGTCGTCACAAGGCGAGCGCGCCCTGGTGTCGACCGAGAAGGCGAAGGAGGTCAGTCATCGCGATGCGATCTGGGGCAGGTCCCTTTGACCACTACAAAATGTCCACACACACACACACTCACGCACACACACACACACCTTCCCCAAGTTCCCGTCATGAAACACAACTTTACACTGTTCGGCTCGTGTCACGTGGGATTGTGTGTTGCCATGTCAGCGTCACGAGATATCACGTGGTGGGCGCGTTCGATCCGTGCTCTTGTTGCAGAGGACGGCATCGTCGTCGCAAGGCCTGATCGGTGGAGGAGACAACGAGGGGTCGCTGTCCAAGTCGCACCTCACGTTTTCCAGGCTGGGTGAACGAGAACCTGTCTCTGCGATGAAGAGCTACCAGACCAGGAAGAAGTAAATGTTGAAACAAAATTTGAACCAATGTGAAACAACTTGCAGAAGGAAGCCGTTGTTTCTTTCTGACAGAAATTTGTGACGCGGACAGTATTTCAAGATTGTGTTCGTATTTGCTTCAGGTTGCGGTATTCTACAGCCGCCCCCTCTCACGGCGACGTTTCTGCTGCTGAAGCGGACGGCGGGGATTCCCCCGAAGTGACGTCCAGCCAATCGCAACCGGGAGGGAATCCCGACGCAGACGCCGCGTCGTGCGACGAGCGCAGCGCGGAGGATCCGAGAGGAGAGAACCGGGGGACAGCGGGGTCGGGTCAGGATTTCGTTCCCGTAGTTCTGGTTCACGACGGGATCGCGGTTGTTCACGAGGCTTCAGCCACAGAAGATCCGACGCCCACCCAATCGCACAAGGATGCGCGCAAAGATCAAACGGGCGAGACGCAGAAAACGTCGGGAAAATCAGGCCAAGATTTGAACCGGAAGTCTTCGAAGCGAAAGTCACCCTCTGGTGCCAAGGATGAGTATGATTTCGAGGCTGAAGACGACCAGGTCAAGAAAGCACCAAAACCGAAGTCGAAAAAGAGCTTGCAAGAGGCATTTGAACAGATCGCCAGTCCGCAGAACAGTGACGACAGAGAAAGTGAAGAACTCAGGGGGGAGAACAACCCAGCACCACAGGAGCCTGAGCCTGGACCCGACGAACACGCCTCCGCTGAAGAGGTTGAATCCCCCGAGGAGGCTGAGGCGGAGCCCCCCGCTGAAGAAGCTGAGGCCCCCACAGCAAAGGCTGCGGAAAATGCGGAGGACGACAGTGATGCCGGAGTTTTCTTGTCCCTCAGCAGGAGGAGCATTGGTCCGAGCGCGAGGAGCTCCCAACTGCTGCAGAGCGACAGCGAGGACGAGGAGTTCGAGATGGTGGATTCCCCCGAGCCCAAACGGAAGTCTCTGATTGGACAGCGCAACCGGAAGCCACTGAAACCCCAGCAAGAGGCGAAGAAAGGGAACAAGTTCGATTTTACGGAGTCTGAGGGCAGCACCGGAAAGTCGGTGGCCAATCGGAAAGGAAAGAATTCGAAAAGTGCATCACAACAGCGGAAAGGCAACAATGTACAAGATGAAATTGAGGAGGCTGAGAAAGATACAAGCGCTGCAGTGAAAGTGGGAAAGACCAAGAAACTTCAAGACAAAAGGAAACAGTTGGTTTTATCTGTTGCCAAGCAAACAGACACTGACAAGAGTGAAGTGGATAAACAAAGTGAGGATGACAACGAAGTTCCCAGGAAAAAGAGAGCAGCCAAAACCAAGAAGCGCAAAGAGAGTGAACGGACTGTTTCAAATGCTGCTGAAGATGCCGACGAGATCGAGGTCATTCTGAATGACAAGAGAAGCAAAGCTGAGAAAGGGAACACACTTGATGACAGGTCACGAAAGACTGCAGCTTCCAAATCCAACAAACCTCAAGGGAAAAGAAGCGCAGGACACCACACAACTGAAGAAAATGATGGTGATGATGAAGAAGACAGTGATGAAGGAGAGGAAAGCGCCGATCCTGATGACATGCCTCAAAAACCAAAGAGTGAGAGGAAAGGCTCTGGTAAAACTGTCCGACGCAAGAGGAAAAGGCTGAACATGCTTCGCAGAGGCGGCGCAAACAGAAAGAAGCAGGAATCAAAGGCTGGAGGGACCTCCGCACAACAGAAGGGCCCAACCAAAGCTGACGGCAATCCACCCAAACAGAAACGATCTGCAAGCGCAAATGGCAAACGCACCAGAGCAGAACCTCTCTCCACCGAAGATGATGATATTGACCACGGAGAGGTGGAAACTGAGGACCTGTCACAAACATCGGGAGGTGAGCGGGCAAGCCCGAGAAGATCCTCTCCTGTGGGCAAAGGCGCCGGACGAAAGCGGAGAGGAAAGTTGCCTGTGCCTGACAGTCGTGGGGGTAACAAAAAGAAGCCTCAGCTCGAGACTGGCAAGAGCGCCACGAAGAAGAGCGGACCGGGTAACAGTTCACACGGAACGTCACGTGACAGACAAGACGCGCCAACCGCATCGGAAGGGGCCGACAGCGATCCCGAAGAAAAGAGGCGACCTCCAACGGGTAGCAGGGTCTTGAGGCGAAGGCGGAAAAGCGCCAGACTCACGATGCCCAGAGGGAAGGGAAGCAACCCTCGGTCAATCGCCAGGCGCAACGAGACGACGTCGGACGCCGCCGCGACGCCAGGTGGCGCTACTGCGGGGACGGAGGACGCTGAGACGCCGCAAGAGAAGCTTCCGATCCCAAGCCTCGGATCCTCCTCGAAGCCGGTGATTCGACGCTCGCGCAGCTCGCTCACCGTCGTGTCGCGACGCCAGGGGGAGACGGTGACGCCTGTCCGCACCGCCGCCGTCTCCCGGAAGTCGGTGACGATGCCAGGTCGCGACGCCGCCAAGTCTCCGCAGCCGAGTACGAGCGCCGGCGTCGACGCCACCGCGTCCGCCGCCGCCACGCAACGAGGTCAGAATGAGCGCGTTCGATTGTTTGTTTTGCCTGAGGTTTGTACCGTAGCGTCATGGAGGTTCTCGTCTTCGTGCAGCCGAGGGCGGTGGAATGGAACCCGAGCGGTGTCGTTCCTTTTCCAGGTGCGAAAGCGTTCAACAGGTACGCGAACCTGCTGGAAGACTTCGAGGAGGAGTTCGAAAGCAACATCACTGACAGTGAGTAGGAAACCCAACTCAACCTCACTTCCATTGCTCCGGATTTTGGGGGGACAGACACACCACACCAACTAGTGGGGCCAGATTTACCAATAACTGGTGGGACCAGATCTACCACAGCAAGTGATGGGGCCAGATCCAACACACCAACTGGTGGGTCTCGTAGCTCTATGGCTGTAGCGAAGTGTACTTGGTGGACACCGGCTGTTCAATGCCCCAGCATCATTGTTTTTAGTGTGTGGTTGAGGGGGGGGGGCGGAACGCCCCCGCTGGATTGACAAGTAGCTCTCTCGACCACTCCGCCTTTCCCGTACCTAATCTCAGTTTCTGGTCGAAGGTTTCCGTCAATCGAACTGTGCAATTTGCAGGCGTGACCAAGAGCGTGAACAGGTCTGTATCTCGGGTGATCAGCATCCTGACGACCCCGGGCAAGAGCCCCGACCCGGCCGCGGCGGAGGTCGATTCGCCGCCCGGGAGCGTCCCGGCCGCCCCGGCGGCGGTGACGTCGTCCTCGCCGGAGGAGGAGGAGGGCAGCGTGCAGGTCGTGGTGGAGGCGGACGTGCACCGGGAGGCAGACCCTGCAGAAGACACCGCAGGTAAACAAACCCCTTCAGGGTGATGGCTGATAGTCCATGCGTCAAACTCTGCGGCCCGACACAAGTCCACAGGCCGAGATCGGACTTCATGCGTCACGTGTTCCGGTAACAAACAACGTGGGACGCGACGTTGTGACGTGAAAACATCAAAAGACGCACTTCACCGTGGCCTGGACTTTTCAATGCATCATTGGACTAAGGGGTGGCCACACAGGGACGCGTTTAATTTTTGATGCGCGTCAATTTTGATGCTTCTGAACATTTCACACTATTTCTAATGAAGGTGGCCACACAGGAAGCGTTTATTTTGATGGAACATCTCCAGACATTTTTTATGCAGTCAAAATTGACGCGCGTAAAAAATAAACGCGCCTGTGTGGCCGCGGTTTCAGTGCTTGTTTGGGCTTCAACGATTTGACAAATTCGCTATTGTCTGTTTGCAGGGAGAGAGGAGTCTCAGAGCGCGAGTCCAGAGCTCAAACGGAACCGGAAACGGCGCAGCGCGTCGAGTTCGGACGACGCTCGGCACACCGGAAGTGCAGCCGGAAGTGGACCCGACGGTGTTGACGAGGAGTCACCAGGTGAGTGACGTGCTGCAGAAAGCGGCGAGTCTGCGCCTTGATTGGACAATTTCATTGTGTACGCTTGAGCAATCCCAACCGGCCATCCTTGAGGTGAGGCGCGTCAACACTGACAAGTGTTCTTGTTCACAAGGTACGATGCTGAGCTGACGGAGCGAACAGCCTCATGCCTCACGCTTTTACTGCAAATTGAGACCCCAAACTGCAGTGTCAAGCGGACAGGAAACAGGTCGAAGGAGCAAATTTGATGTCCAAACAAAGCGTCGTTTTGTGATGCTGTATTAGTCCAGCAGCAGACGCATAACTTCCGCTGGGTGTCCTCTTGACGTTGCATTCTCTGTGTTGAAACACCTGACATCTTTGCTGTTGTGCAACGCAGTCGTAGTGAAGAAGCGGCGACAGAATGTGAAGAAAAGGAGCCGGCTGACGTACGCGCCGCAGCACCGCCGGGTGGCGCAGCTGAAGCGCGCCGGCGCCGCCGCCGGCGCCGCTCCCGACCGCCGCGGCTCCATCGTAACGTCGACGCCGCTCGCGCCGGGTGCCCGCAGACACAGCGCCGGCTTCGCTGTGACGCCGTCCCCCGCTCACGGTAAGGACGCCGGGCGCCCACAGATACTGCGTCTGCCCGTGGTTGAGACGCCAGTCACGGGTCTCAACAGAGAACCCAGCGGCGCCGTCACCCGCGGCGGCGTCCACTTCGCTGTTTCCGTCGGGTCCGCGAACATGTTTCCGGAAGATGGATTTTGAGGGGATCATGGACGGGTTCACTCTCCCGTGGAGCTGCTGTGAATCCTTTCGGAGTCTCACAAAAGACGCTTTGTTGTTATGCAACCAAACATTGAAACGTGGTATTGCAGGCTCGGCGTCGACCCCTCGGGGCATCCTGAGGAGCAGCAGCGGCAGCAGCAGCGCCCTCCCGCGGTACTCGGTCGCGTCGCCGCTGCACATTCAGGACGTGACGGACACCGTGCCGCCCACACCCGTCCTCAAACCAGTCAAGAAACGAGTCAAGATCAGTGAGTCGCATTCAACACACACGTCACCCCTGAGGTTCGGGAACGTTGAGCTGATCGGGGTGTTGCAAAGAGCGAGATGCAGAGTGAAGGTCGGCTCACCCTCTCAAGCGAGGCTCGCTGAATATGTCTGTCAACTGAACAGAACATCAGGAAACCGTGACTTCGGTTCCCATGTTGAACACGCTTCAAACAAATTTTCGAACCCGTGTTGTCCTAGTCAGTACAGCTGCTTGAAGGTCGTCATTTCGACGCGTGCACTGGCTGAAGAGCAAACGGTGACGTATGTTGTATTTTCAGTTCCACCGGAAGTACCGGCAGATCCGACTCTGCGCAGGTCTCAGCGCGTGCGCGTTCCGCTGCTCGCCTGGTACACCGGCGAGAGGATCAAGTACGGGCGGCGCGCTTCCGGTGAGAGCTTCTCCCGCGATGAACTCGAACCTTGTTTCAGCCCCTTCTCCACACAGGAGAGCGGCTGTTGTGTTGTGGGCATTGCGTTTGTGTTGAGCCTTTGCCCGAACCGGTGGGAGTTCGGGGACTGGTAGGTGGGGGTGGAGCAGTAAATCAAGGATTTGTTTTGAAAGAAACGGCCGTTGAATTTCGTGGGCCGATTGCGAGGCCCAGTCGTTAAATTGGTGGAATTATCATGTGCAGCGCTTGCTGCGATCGGCTCTCAATTGCTGTTTGTGATCGACACTGACTGCAGAAAAGTACACATAATTCCACCAATTTAATGACTGAACCTCGTACTAAATTTGCTTTGTTGCCCCTGGTTCACATCTGATACACGTAAACTCACGTTCACGCGTGATCCGACAAAGGTACATTGGTGTTACGCATGCGAAGTCCGCGCGCACAGCACGTGGACGCATCACGTGATCGGTGTGAACGAGAGTTGGCGGTCACGTGGTTGTTGTTGCCGTTTGCAGGAGTGTACGTGGCAGGGATCGAGAACCCGGTGGAGGAGAACAAGACGCTGCAGGCGTACCTCGACGCCGTCGACCACAACAAGAAGAATCCGAGGAAGCGCGTCAAGAAAAGTAACGCCCGATTCACACACACATACACACACACACACACACACACACACACACACACACACACACACACACACACACACCGCGTCGTCGCACAGCACAGTGCGTCAGCAGGCAGCTTGACCTTGCCAAGAACACACGTGTGGAAGTACACCTCGACACAACTTCCGTGCTACGTTAACGTGTGGCGTCACAAAACTTTCAAAACGTGTTCCCACAATGCAGTTCTGGGGCTCCATACTGGGCACGCGTCTTCACTGTTGGGTGTTCTTGTTCTTGGAATACGATCTTGGTGTTTTCAGAGCAGGTGGTGTTGGCGCCGGGGTCCCTTCCGAACCTGTCTGTGCACGGGGAGTTCCCTGACGACTGTGACTCGGTGCTCAGCGCTCCGGTCATCCCCGTCATCGACTCGGAGAAGCAGCAGGAGTGCCACATGGGTACGGAGCCACCAGTTCAACACGTGGTTCTTTGTTGAACTGCTTTGTGTTGCCATCATGCCGTGATGCGTGTTTTGCAATGTGTGATGTGTTTCTCCGTGTGAAGGGTGCTGACGAAGCAATCTGCCCAGCTGACGGTGGCACTTTTGCTGATGTGCGGCAGATGTGTGAACAGAGCCCATGCGTTTCGCCCTCTCACCCACGTGTTTCTCCTTTTCTCACCTGATGTGTTCTCTCTCTCTCTCTCTCTCTCTCTCTCTCTCTCTCTCTCTCCCATGTGTTTCTTCCTCTCTCACCCATGCATTTCTCCCTCTCTCACTCCACTGTTTCTCCCTCTCTCATCTCCTGTTTTCTCTCTCTCTCTCTCTCTCTCTCCCTCTCTCTCTCTCTCTCTCTCTCTCTCTCTCTCTCTCTCTCACACCCCTCACGTGTTTTGCCCTCTCACCCCACGTGTTTCTCCCTCTCGCAGAGTGCGTGCGCACCAAGGACACCTACCGGTTCCTGGGGCCAACGAAGGCGGAGGCGCGGCCGGAGGACCCGTTCATCATGAGTCGCTTCCTGACGCACGGCGGGCACGCCGTCGGGCAGCTCGTCATCCGGCCGCTCGAGAGCAAGGAGACGCAGCTCTCCGTGGACACCATGGTAACGGGGCAGTTCTCACCATAGTAACAGTGCAGTTGTCAACATGCCTGTCCTGTCTGACACAAATGGAAAAGAGCCCGTTGAGGTGATGTCACGTGATTTGTGGGGGTGATCTTGTGCCAAATGATTCAAGACCCTGAGAACACAACACGTGTGGTTCAATTTTCAGATGTTCTACGTCATGTACGGAAAACTAGTGGTGGAGATACATCGAAGCAAGTCCCCCGTGGAGTCCGGGGATACCTTTGTCGTGCCTCCTGGTGAGTTGTTCGAATGGAGTCTGTCTGTCAGAGGGAATGTGCTCTGAGAATGAGAGTGTGTGTTTGTGTGTGTATGTGTATGTGTGTGCAGTCAGTGGTGAGCAGCCGATATTTGCTCCAGTGGGTGCGTGTCATGCAATCACCTCAGTTCGTCCGCTGTCTGTCTGTGGAGACCGACTTCAGGGAGCCGGGAGCAAAACCCTTGTCTCTGAACGGAAATGAAATTCGGTTGTCACTCCGGCCAGAAGTCAAGTGTATGTGCGCTGACAAATGTTCTTGTTTTGCTTTTTCCAGGCAACACGTACTTCATTCAGAATCTGCGGAAGGACGAAGCGAAGCTGTTGTTCTTCCTGGTCAAGACGGCGTGAGCCTCGGTCTGAGTCCACAGAGCGAGATTTTCTGCTGGGGTCTCATCCAGAGACGTCCAGCGCGCCGTGCGGACCGCGTCCCTCTCCGCTCTGTGCGTCATCACTGGTGGACTCGCGTGACGCAGGGGTGCGTCCCGGTCCATTGTGGTCACTGGTGCACTCAGGCGACGGAGATGTGTATTTTGGGGTTCTGTGGGCCCCCGTGGACCCAAATTCTCTATTTGTGACTGTCCTTCGTCGTTGGCAGCATCAGCGTCATGTCGAGGTCGGAACCTCCTGAACGAATCCTGCATCTGTCTCTTGAACCCAATCCTGCATCTGTCCCTGCAGGCATTCTGCAGTGCTGCTGGACAAGCTCGGAAGGAAGCAAACATGGAAGTGTGTGGCGCCTACAAGTGGGCGGTTTGGGGAAGTACCAGGTGCAAAGGATGTCCACGTCACACACGGGGAAGAAAACGTGCTCGGGTTGACTTGTTGCATGGCAGTTCGGTCACAGCGTATTGTGACGCAGTGGTCTGACCAGGGGACCGCGCTGTCCCTCTTCTGGCGGACAAAGGATCAAGGGTCTGGGGCTAAACAAGGTCCGGGCTGGCGGAGGTGAGGCGCGGGGGAACTCAACTCCAATACATGTTTTTACGTGCCAAAAAGTGGGGGGGGGGGTTGGGGACAGAGAGCAGGCGCCACCACTTTGTGCTGGGATGTTCAGTCCGGCAGCACAGTTCTGCTGTATGAATGTTTTTACCAACAAGATGGAATTTTTTTTTCAGAAAAATAGAACTTGTTGTACGCGGGTGAAAAGCTAACCTTGTGCATTCAAACATTATCTGTGTGCACTGTGTTGTAAGTACGAGGTCTGTCCACGAAGAACCCGATTTTATCTGACGCGGACAAAACAGTTGGTACGGTGTATCCAGCCTCACCAGTTGGTGTGGTGTATCTGGCCTCACCAGTTGGTGTGGTGAATCTGGCCTCACCAGTTGGTGTGGTGTATCTGGCCTCACCAGTTGGTGTGGTGAATCTGGCCTCACCAGTTGGTGTGGTGAATCTGGCCTCACCAGTTGGTGTGGTGAATCTGGCCTCACCAGTTGGTGTGGTGTAGCCAGCAGTCAAGATTGGGAAACGGGAAATTCGTGAACGAACCACGTACGTGCGAATGTGTGGGATTTTGTTTTTTGCGTATGTGTGCATGTGAAGTCCAGTGTGTACAAATGGCTTCCCCACTTCTCACAAGCACAGAATGTTGAGCATTGAATATTGTTCGCAGATCTACACTGCTCCGAGTTGCCAGTTCTTGTTTTCAAAAGGCCAACAAGGAAATTTCCACGTCGTGCTTTTCGTAACCAGCGTCTTCCAAAACTCTTGATCGCACTCGTTTTTGGCAGCGCAAAGGAATTGCAGAAGTTTTGTGTTTCATGTCTTTGCATGTTGTCAGAAAATCATTCTTGTTTGCATTGTTACAGAAAATTTATGCGAATTTTGAAAGCACAGATTGAAGTGGTGGAAAATTGTGTTGTGGTTGGTGAATTGGAGGAAAAATGGACACGTCACACGATCCACGTTTGTGGGTCTTTCTGCTCCTTCAGACACGTTTTGAAATAAAAATTTGGCTTTTGATGCACAATTTTGTTGGACAAAAATTCACGAAAGAAAGATGCTAGAGCAGTGTTTCTTCGGAGTTTTCGTGCTCTGATATGTATGAGGCGTTGGCTGCGTGGCCGTGCGTCCTGAAACGTTCACCTGCAAGTTGCGAACTGTTGGCGTGCTTGCGTGTGACAAGTTGTTTGCCGGCCGGAAGTACACCTGGAGCAACACTATATCGTGTGGGCGCTTCTCTGTGCACGTCACGCCTCAATGTGTCGTCTTGTGACCTGCCAAACTGAAGCTGGGGTCAACGTGTTCGTCCACGTGCGCGTTGGCGATTGTGCGCCTGAAATCACGACTGCGTTTTGTAGATTCTGTCTGGGCGAGGTTGGGGGCGTCGGAAATTGTGACAGAAGGGACATATTGCGCTTGACACTGGCGACTCATGCTCTGGAACTGAAAGTGCGCGTGGGTGGAGTCGTGCTGTCAGAGTGGAGTACATGTATCGTGGCCCGTTCACACCGCTCGCGTCTTGCCGTCCGCTTGTGTGCAAATTCAACAGGTCCTTCGTCGCGTCCAATGTGAAAAAGAGGCGAAATCGGTCACGGTCAAAACTCCCAATCGCGCTTTGTTTTGGTGTAAAGTGGGTCAGGGCCGTTCGATGGTGGTTCCGCCTCCAGTGTGAACTGGGCCTGGGCGCGTTCGATGGTCGTTTCGCCTTCAGTGTGAACTGCGCCTGGGCGCGTTCGATGGTCGTTTCGCATGCTGCTCGGTATGAATCAGATTCCCGTGGATCACTCGGTCGCTGCGCCTTCATTGTTGTGCGTAATTGGGTTGGCCATTCACGTGTGCATCGCTCTCGGTCGACATGGAAACGCGGCAACAAAAAGACGACGTCACGCGTACGTCCAGATTTACGGTTCACAGCCACGCTTCAGTGCGACGGGACTTTGCATTTACAATTGAAGATTGTGTTGCTTTTTCAATACATCATATTTGAATTAATTTTGCACTGACTGACAAATTTTTGCGCAGATATTATGCGTTGGCGTAGTTCCGAGCGCACTGTATGTGGACCGTCTTCAGGGCGTCATTCGGCGCTGCGGATGCGGCGGCGTCGCTTCTGTTCTGTCCTTTGTAAGGTGCGACTGGCAGCAAGATAATGTCTCACGTCTTATAGCGGAGTTCCCTTAACTCAATAGTCCACCCGTCACATGTCTGTGACAGTCAACTGAGTCCGGTGCAATGGTCCGATAACCAATGCAGACCTTTTTGTGCCGTGCTGTTAGGTCAACCAGAGGAGATCGCACTCTGCGCCTCGAGTACTCACTTCAGACTCTCAGCCGCTGCCTTACATCCGGGCATTTACACTCTCTTACCATGTGATGCATATGCATGAACCGAGTTAATTATAATTCACAGTCTTTTTCTGTCATACACATTCGACACACG
>JAAUXT010081255.1_pt1 | contig 12649 bp, 11 predicted proteins | sample 7278171 | NCBI WGS metagenome assembly JAAUXT01 (sample SAMN14350112, study PRJNA611818) | marine sediment metagenome | isolation source: surface marine sediment (1.8m) | place: French Polynesia: Moorea | collected 2018-08
TCATTTCCGAACCTTGTCGACCATAGATCTGCTTACCTATGGCCAACAAGTTTTGAAAGGCGGGGGGATGTCATGTGGAAGAGTTGCCTCATCCCACGCGCGCAATCCAGCTTTCGGGTGAGGAGCTGAGTACCAATGAAGCAGCTTCAGCGGAGCTGCGCGAAGCTGAAGCTGTGCACCGGACTCGCAACTCGCGCCGCCTATTTAAAGCCGTGCCCACGACACCCTGCGTCTGTCAAGAGCAACAGCTTGAGACAGGAGTGAGTCAATAAACATTTGAAGCGTACGCTTGAGTTTGACTCCACTGCAGCAGTCCGGCCGAGCTGAGGCTGCTTCGTACCGCGGAGCCGCGCATGGCGGCGGTTGTGTGGACGGGAACCACCGGGACCCGACCCGCACACAACAATCACGTGACAAGGTTCAAAGACTCCCCTGGTGTAAAAGGGGAGAATGTAATGCCATTCTCTCTGACAAAATTTGAGGAAAGCATGTGACAGCATTTTCCATTGCAACGTCTGTCCTGCAACATTTTCCAAGTGACCACTTTTGTTATCCAGAAGAAATGTGTGATATGTTGCCCTGATGTACTTGTGCCAATGTCTGAAAACTACAGCTGGAACTTCTTGCAAATGATGAACTTGACCCCATGTGGGTAAAATCAAAATCACAATGAGAACTATCCTGACTTGACTTGGGATTTAATTGCTGTTTCTTGATTGCAGGAATTCTGCAACTGTGCACAGCATGAGTCTGAAGGCTTGAACAGAAGGTGTTGGCTGACACAGTGACTTCTCAATCCAGTCTGCTGTGTGACAAAAGGATAATTTTATTCGGCAACGCTCGTCACCAACATGTTTGTACTTCTATCTCTCACTCTCGCCCCTGTGGCTTTCTATCTCTGTCTGTCTGTCTGTCTGTCTGTCTGTCTGTCTGTCTGTCTGTCTGTCTGTCTGTCTGTCTGTCTGTCTGTCTCCTGTTGTGTGCGGGTAGCCCCGGTTGGCCTTCGCCTCAGACTCTCCGCTGCCTTCGGCACTGTGGTCGGTTGCAGTCCCGTGTTGCTCCTCAAGCCTAATCTGTGCTAAGTTTGTTCACTCCAAGGCAAGTACAGCAGGCTGACAAACCTTTCAGCTTGCGGCCGAAGTAACTCCTGGAGGCAATCAATGTTAGAAAATTGGCTGTGAAATTAGATAAACAGCAAAATACTTTGCAGTTGCCCCCAAAATTTAGGCCAGTGATTGTTGGAGAGACACCACCCACCGTTGGGTTCTCGAAAGACAAAGTATTTTTCCTAAATTGTATGAAGTGTTTCTAGAAAGGGTGTTTTTTTTCCTAGCAAGGACAAGGAATTTTCCTGAAGTCTGATTTTGGGTAGGAATTTGTCCTGAGTGTCAAGTGGGATTGGGTTTTGTCCTAACAGATTTTGGTCCTGACGTCGGATTTTGTTTCGAGAAACAGCCTCCCTGGGTCCGCCTTGCACTCGGGTCCGTTTCCAACAGAGGAACTCCAGTGGGAGCACTCGTTTGTGGAGGCCTGTTCCTATCGGGTACGCATCAGTGAATATTTTGGTTGTCCGCTCTGCCTGAACTTCCAGTCCAGCTCAAGTCGAGGTGCGTGGTTCGACATGTTACTTCGTTTTCTTTTGGAGAAACACATCAAACGGACGAATCGCACAAAACATATCTATTTCAGGCGTGTGCTGACTGTCGGAGAAGACGAAGGGTACTCATCATGATTGTGAGACTGCTGAGTGAGTATGTGGCTATTGTACCCTTCATGTGGGAGGAAGACAGAACCTCCTGTAGAACTGGACCTCGAGGTCTGTTCTGGTTAATCACGTGATTTCCAGCTCTCATGTGATTGGTCTTTGTTCCACTATTGCTTTCTCATGGGCAGCTTGATGAAGTCATTCTGTTTCAATGTCAAGGTTCACTAGGCTGCTCAAACACTAAATTAACTGAGGCCCAGACAATTCCAAGTGTCTGAGACAAGCCTCCCCAATATTGGACTCATTGTGCTGTCCATCAGGCCCACCCCACAGAAGGAAACAATATCATTCCAAACATTGAACAACACAGAGTTTCTATGTTTTTCTTTGGTCAATAAATCATTTCCTGGCATGCAAAAAACAACAACAACTGTTTACAGAATGTGCCAAATTGCAACATGTCACTTTCTCTTGCAGTGTTGGTGCTGCTCTTCACACTTGGCACATGTCTACACCCATTGTGTGGTACAGATTAAAGTTGTTGCCATTATGCACCTACAACTCAGAACTTGTGCTGGGCTTGTCAGAGTTTCACAGAAATCCCTGGTATCCCTCCTCAAGCTCTCAGTCTGGAACTGGGTTTCAACAGCATCAGCTCCATTCCTGATGGGATCTTCAAGGACCAAAACAGTCTCAAAGTGCTGGACTTGAAATAGAATGAAATTTCTAGGATTCACACCAAAAGTTTCACTGGACTCAAATGTCTGGAAGGATTGCATCTGTCAAGTAACAACATCACAGCTCTGTTGTCAGGAACATTCAGTGAACTAAAAATGCTCAAGATTCTCCTTTTGGGAGAGAATCAGATCTCAACCATGGATCCTGATGTGTTTGCGGGCCTGAACTCTCTTGAATTCCTGTATCTCCACCACAATCAAATTTCATCCTTTGATTCACAGATATTTGCTGGACTACATTCTCTCAAAGAGCTGGACAGAAAACAATAATACAACAATATTTCTAAATATTCTACTGCCTTCAAAACACTCAGATCACTAAAAGGGCTTTACTTGGGGTCAAACCAGCTGGCAACCATCCCACCTGAAACCTTCAGCCAATTGAGTTCACTTAAGGACCTGGATCTTTCCCACAGCCAAATTTCTGACCTTGATCCTGATGTTCTTTCTGAATTGAGGTCACTGGAGAAGCTTGACTTATTTGGCAACAAACTCACAGTTTTGCTGCCCGGTACATTCAGTTCACTTGCTTCACTGAAGAGTTTGGTTCTTGGTGCAAATGACATTTCCCTGATTGACTCTGACTCATTCACTGGCCTGATGTCATTGGAAAAACTGGATCTTTCTCTCAACTATCTCAAAGTTATTCCAGCTGGAACTTCCAGTGGCTTGGCAACCCTCAAGGAGTTGAGTCTTGATAACAATGACTTGACCACCATCACCCCCAGGCACATTCAGTGGACTAGACTCTTTGGAAGTGCTGGACCTCAGGAAAAACTCCCTGGTGGTTATCCCTCCTGGGCCATTGGGTGCCCTCAGCTCATTGGGCTCGATGGACATGGGTGGAGACCTAAACCCTCTAATCAATTCAAGTTTCTTTGTGAATCTGACCTCTTTGAAGGTATTCAGACTGGATGGTAACCTTCTAGATTACATAGCTGCAAGAGCCCTCAGTCAACTTCATTCCCTGGAAAGGATCAACCTGGAGAACAACATGAATTTATACATTGACCCCACAGCCGTCAATGGACTTGGTCCCCTGAAAAGGCTTCAAATGAATCACAACTCTATCAGAGTGGTTGAAGCAGAAACATTTGACCAACTTCATTCCATGAGGTCACTTTCTTTGGGGTTCAACAAACTGTCACTCATTGAACCCTTGGCTTCTGAGGATCTAAATTCCCTCACCCATCTTGTGTTGAATGACAATGCTCTGACAACCATCCAGAACAAAACCTTTGCTGGATTGGCCCACCTGGAGTGTCTGGATCTGACCAGGAACAACATCTCTACAATTGAAGCTGGAACTTTTGATGGATTAACATCTCTGAGGCGGCTGTGTCTGCAGGGCAACCCCCTCACCAATCTGTCCTCAGACCTGTTTGCAAACCTCTCTGCCCAGGTGCAATTGAGCCTGCCTGGCTCAAACACAACCACAATGGGCTGGAACTGCAGCTCCATGTGCTTGCTGAATGAGGCACAACTGAAGGAAAGCTTGATTCATAAGCCTCAGAAGTCTGTGTGTGCTAAAGGAGTTCCATGGGATGGACAACCCTGTGCAAATCAAGGTGAGGATTCATGTGACTTGTTGAAGAAACTTATTTTTTGTGTTTGCAACAATGTTCTCTCAATACACATGCAGAACAAAGTTGACATTCTTTTCTCAGATGGAGCCTCTTTCATCAGAGCTGGTGGTGCTCTCTGGTGGCTGGTTGCTTCCTGGATGATCCTGTCTGACTTGTGGATGACAGGTGCCATCTGAAGGTGATTATTGCTGTGGTAACCCCTTTGTTGTGACACGGAGTGAAACTAACGTCTTCCAAACATGTACATGATTTATATTTTGCAATTTTTCTCTGATTTGTTGACACTACACACATTAATCTGGTCATTTACTCTTGCTCAAAGTTTTCTTCATGTTTCACATTTTACCAAAGATAAACTTTTACAGTGGTATGACAGAATGAAGGGTGATCAAACTCATCCTCAAGAAATGGATCTTCACCAAGTGGGTGTTTTTTTACATTTCCTGTTTGTTTTCTGTCCAAATATGGCAAATATACTCTGATAAAAATCCACATTCTTTGTTCTTGAGAGTAAAACTATTTTTCTCTTCACACACATAAGTGCTTACAGTAAATTCATTTATCTCTTCAAAATTCACACACAGCTATTTTTGGGACACTTCAGACCTGACAAGATATCTTCATCTGAAATACCAAATTGACCCAACATGACACTTGAAACAATTCTGAAATCAAAACAACAGTTCCCCTGACAGCAGAAATCTGTTTGAGTTGCTAGGCTCTGCATTCACTTCTGCGTTTCTCTGTATGGTGATGCGCGTTGACTTGAAGCCAAGAGACAACAAAGGATTGATGCAAATTGAATGGCCTTTGAATCCAGAGAAATCACCATTTCTCGGTGCAGAGGGCAAATCAAATGGGCCGCGGCTTGATACAAGAGAATGTCATTCTGAAACACCACCAATTTTTGCTGTTGCCCATGCCCAGTGCTTTTTGAGATGTGGTGTTTGTTTCAACATGAGGCAATAACAGTTTTCATTCCATGACAGGCAATCACGGAGTGGAAGCAGACACCCTGAATCCCGAGAATCCATTCATGAGGTCAATAGCAGAGAAGGGAGTGGAGTCCCCTCCCTGATAGTACACCACACTGACTGTCCAACCTGCAAACAAACAAATGACAAACACACATTTTTAATTTTGCTGAAATAGTAAGTATCAAGTTTCTCTGTTTTGCAGTGAAGATCAAACAGTATTGGATCTGAACAAAGCAAAATTCTGATTGTTTTCTCCAAACTTCTTTTCATGGTCTTTCAGGCTTTTCTTGAGCAAAAATGCAAAGAACCAAGACAGAGCCACACCCAACATGAAAATTGCACAAGCAAATACACAACATGTATGACTTTTCTTGAGATGGTGCAAACATCAAAACAAGGTGTTTTTTTCACATTTCTCAAACCTCACTTGTGTACCTTCCATGATTTTGTGAAGTTCAAAAGAACCAGAAAGTTGGTCTTCTCCACAAATTTAGAATGCAATACAGTCATACCTTCCTCAAGGTGTGCCACTCCACTACAAGTGGTGTGAGCCCTGTCAAAGCTGGTGTCAACGTTGATTCCAATTGTGAGACAGAGTTGTTGTCCTCCATTGATGATGATCTTCCACCAGCTGCCCTCTGCCGGAGCCAGGTTCAGGTAGGTCGAGAAGTAGTACCAGCCAGCTCCACCAGATGGAACTGTGAACACTCCTGTGGTTGGGTCATATCTGAAATGATGAAAATCATTTGCAACTGCATGTTTTGCCCCACTCACTCTGTCTGCAGCCTACATGGCACAATGCACCCCAAAATGCCTGAATAATTGTGCCATGTCCCTTCTTACCCATTTCCTTCATTGATTTGAACAGAATTGAAGATAATGTTCTGATACTGTTGAATTTCAGGGTACACAGTTTGCCCTGCATGAAAGGCTATTGGTTCTGAAAAAAAAACAGATTCTCACAATATTTCTTTTATCTTTCTGAAACTCAGATCTACAAATCAGCATTGACACTCACCCAGGCGTTCGTTGAGAACCTCTGTTGTTCTGTTCAGATTCTCAATCTCAATCAGGTGCTGTTGGGCTGTTTGATTCATCTCCTCCATCTTCCTCTTGTATTCTTCAATTGTTTCATTCATCTCTGTCATTTTCTTCCTGTTTTCTTCCAGGATTTCATTTTGTGTCTGCACTGTTTCAGTCAGAGTTTCAACAGCTGTCCTCAGAGCCTCAGTAGTGTTTTCATACTCAGCTATGATCTGGACCTGCTGTTCATTCTGCCTGGCATAGTCTTCCAAATTCACAACAAAAGTTCTCAGTTTCACAGTCTCATCTGCCATGACAGACAACAACAGTGCCAGACAAATGATCCCACAGATTTGAAACATGACTGCAAGTCTTGTATTGTGTTTTGTCTCTGGAAAAGACAATGTCAAAGGGAAATCCACAAATTTGTAAAAATGAACTGGCAAGAACCACAACATCTTCAATGTAACAGTGTCAGAGTTAAATTTCCAACAGATTTTTTTGTGTGTTTGAGTGCCAAACCTTGTGTGCAACCCCTGAAGCAGTTATTCAAGACTCACCTTCCAAATTTTGCTGTCTTTTGGAACTTATTGCGACTCAGAAAATGTAAAGTAAAACAAGATGTCTGCCTGTCGCTGCAAGTTATTGTTGGTGACTGTAGCTCCTGATGAATTACAATGCTTTGTGGAATCCATTGTCCCCTAATATCATTTTTGGAACTGATGAATGAAAATTGAGTGGGACCTCTTCTCTATGATTGATGATGGATCATTTTCTTTCAAGGAAGAAACAATGGAGTGAACACCGCCCCTCTGTTTATCTCGAACGGGCGCCAAATTATTTCAGGTGATTGGAACAGCTCAAGTCGCGACAGCTGAAGAAGACTTTCAGGCAACTGACTGAAAGTTCTGGCCTGCATTGTAGTGAGCAAATGAGCCATCCAACGATCCAAACTGGCGAAGCTAATTGTTCAAATTGAGGCCCATGGGCCCAGGCATGTTCAAATTCAATGCACATTGACATTCTCTGAAATGGTTTGTTAAAGTTGGGGATAGTGATCCATGTGCTGAGTGCACTCATTGCCTCATTGGATTCTGAAATATTCAAGACACATCAGTCAACTGCAGACAGATCTATTGTTACTGAATTCACCATGATTGCATGGTCTCTGCCAAAAAAGCAATTTGCTTTGAGTGGAGTACTTCCCTCTTTTGTTCCCTTGTGAACAAAAGAAAACGCACTCAATAATGGACAATCTTATTTTTGTGAAACAATGGATTCAAAAAAAAAATTGCTTCTTTCAACACTGTGAATCTTTCTAGAATTGGAAAAAAACCAGCTCTGCTCATTCCAAAATTATCAGGTTGAGCCCAATCTAAAGGAATATTTTTCTTGTTTGAATGGGAGAACACAACAACCCCCTCCACACTCCTCTGTGTGTGAGCAGATCCTTTGAATATGTGTGCTGATAACCAGGATAATAATGTCAGTTGTTCTTTTTCTGAATCTTCTGCAGACCCCCTTCAGTGTTTCTCTTTTGTAGTTTGTCCAGGTTCACTCACCAACAAAGCATTTGCACAGGCATGTTTGAATTCCACTGACAGAAAAAGCAACAAGGACAACAAACTCAGTGTTGAAGTGAAGGAACAACCATGGTCACTACCCATGTTGATGATGAACACAGGGTGGCTCTTTTTCCAAAAAAACAATTCAACAAAGGATAAACCTTTGGGAGTTATGTTTGAGAGACAATGTCCAAAAATCTTTGCACCAAAACTAAGTTTATTTCTCCCATGAAAGGTCAAAACAATTAATTAGGTTGCCAGTGATTATGGGTCCATTGAGTCCAACATTCAGCATGTTGTGCTGATTCCTGCAAAAAAAATTACAGCTGTTGAAAGCACAGGACACTTGACAACACAGAATATCATCAGCATATATCTGAACAAATAAAATACATTCATCACACATCAAATAATAAGAGTTGCAAATTCCTTAAACTAACCCTGTCCTCAGTGACTGTGAAGGGTTTATGTTTGCAAAAGCCAGTGTCCACTGTTCTGGCATATCATGGCTGCCTGTCCAGCATGACAGCTGGAGCTGAAGATGACGTCATTGCCCGGGTTGTGGGGTCCCCTGTACCCACTGACTCTGTTGGAGAAGGGCATGTGGCCTGGCTCGGGACAAATGCCTGAAAATATTATTTGCAAATTCAAAAATATTTTTTATTTACTGCAGTATTTTACCAAGCATGGAAACTTGTAGGGGTGGATTTACCAAGCAAAGACTTTCTGGTTTTCATCTTTCTGCCAAATTGTGTGACAAGCACAATGATTTGAAAAGATTTTTTCTGACCCACCTTTCTCACCACAGTCAAGAGAAGTCCAGTCCTCTTCATCTGTGCATGTGGGGTAAGTTTCTCCATCCCACCACCAGGTGACAGTGCTATGTTCATCCTCATGCTTCAGCCAGCAGAGGGAGCTGCAGTCCCATTGGTTGGTGTCTTCCCCCATAAAGTAGGTCAGACTCAACTCCAATGGTCGAGGCAAGTTGATGAAGAGATTGGGGTTGAGGGTTGTTAGTCTGTTGTTGTGCATCAAAATCCTTCTGATTGAGTGAAATGAATCAAAGGCCCCCTGCTCCACAACTGAAATTTCATCATTGTTGATGTTCAGTCTTTGGAGACTGGTGAGTCCCACAAACATTTGACTGTGAATCCTGGTGATGGGGTTGTGCTCCAGATTGAGTTTGATCAGAGATGTCATTGCAGCAAAAGCCTCAGACCCAACACTGGAAATTCTGTTGAATCCAAGATTTAGATTCTCAAGCTTCTCAATCCCAACAAACATTTCTTTGTCAACAGATGCTATCTGGTTGTTCCCCAAGTCCAGCCTGGTCAGCATTGGCCAGTGTCTCAGTGCTCCACCAGGGATGGATCTGATGTTATTGTGGTGGAGGAAGATCCCATCTGCCTCAGCAGGGATGTCATACACAGGTGGCAGCTCTGTCAGGTCCCAGTGGTACCTGTAGAACCTCCTGGTGGTGGAGTCATACTCATTTCTGCATTGCCCAGCCAATGTGCACTCAGCATCAGCATCAGGCAGCAGAACCACCAGAAGCAGAGCTGCTGCAGCAGAGAAACAAGAAATGTTAAAATACTGTTCAAACAGCGTGACAGGATACAATATTCAGTGTTGGCATTCTTTGAAGCAGAAACTAGCAGCCCTCACCAACGATGAAGATCATCTTCTTTGCTGAGACAACTTTGCTGATCAGTGCTGTTGTTGCTTTTTGTGGTTGCAGCTGTTGCTGTTGTTGTTGTTATTGTTGCTGTTTTGTTTGTTTGTTGTTGTTTGGTTCAAAGTCAGTTCATTCCAGGTTCAGCAGTGGTGTTCCTCACAGTCTGGAACCCTCAACTCAACTGAATAATATATTTGAGAGCATTATTCCTATATCAGAGGAAAGAGCCATGTTTGCCCCATCCAGACCGGAACACGAACCAACACAACGGGAAATTTGTCCCAATTCACTGAAATGAACGATGATTATCCAGCCAAATTGCCAGAAATATATTTGTGTCTTTACAGTGTGAAACCGTTTCTCTTTGTCCAGTCAAAACAAGTGACATTTTGAAGAGGGGCATCGGAGGGGGGTATTGTTCAAACGGACACACCTCCAGACGCACGCCGGCCCTCAAACTAGATACCCGAATGATATCCAGGTCATTTCCGGTTCGTCATTTCCGGTCCGTTTCGCAGGGGTATCCGAACCAAATAAAAAAACACGTCTTTTGAGGAAGTTGCGAAACATAAATTGAAATTGAGGTTTGCAGGGCAGAAGCCCAGATGAAAAGCTCATTCTTTCGACTGCAAAGGTCAAAATGTTTCAAAGTGTCAAATGAGATGGTGGTTGTCCAAGAATGAAAAACAGACGACAGCTGAAGTCCCGATCCATGGGGACGTTTGAATCTTTCTGTTTCGGCAGACACACCCACACGCATGTACACACATGTATACACACGCACACACCCACACGCACGCTCACACACGCACACGCGCGCACACACCCAGACGCATAAGGACACACGCACACACATGCAGTCACACACACGCAAACACACACACATGCAAACACACACGCACACGTACACACGCGCACTCGTACACACGCGCACTCGTACACACACAAACACACACATTGACACACACACACACATATTCACACAAGGCATTTGTGTCCCATATCACCAGTTTATTGAATATATACGTTGTTTCTGCTCAGTTCGTTGCGTTTCAATAATGCGTCATTTCACAGTCATCAACATTATCACAAATAACATGTGTTCAGGTTTTCTTCAAGTCGATTACATACATTTTATACAATTGAGTACAAATGACAAAGGGTTACGTGCTTAAGAAACAGTGTTCAGTTGAACGAATCATCTGGACACAAAAACTGTCATCAGAAAGGTACACAAGTGGATACAAACGTTTTTCATTTTTCTGACTTCTTCTGGGGAAGGGCAGACGAGGGGAAGCTGTATTCAACAACTGCTGAGTGAAATTGTGGTTCGTGAGTCTACAAGTACGTTCGTATTCTTTTTCTTTCAAACAGGTCAACCAAAACACAGTTTGTCCTGTTTTGCTCGACGTGGCTTCACTTGAAGTGGATAATTCTGTTGGTTTGACGAAGGTTGAGATTGCGGTGAGAATGTCGGCGGAATGGCAAAGACAGACGTGTTCGCTTTTGTCGAACAACCCAAGAACCGAACCAGGTGACACCTGTACTCAGTCAAAGTTCGTAAAAACAGTCCAATTCTCATGCAATTTTCATTCTGTACAAAAATAGAAGAACAATTCTTCACCACACAAAACAAGTTTCTCTCACAGGCGAGAACGCTACAGTCGAACACTGTTGGCGCAATTCGAACACTCTCCTCGTGCATCGAACACGCACATGCAAATCGAACACACAACGAATGCCCAAAGTTGGTCAATTCACGATTGGTGAACATTTCGGGACCTTCATGCCATGCAAATAAAGTAAATTTTGGGCCCAAAATTTCCCGAACACGGCAAAAACCCAGCTTGTATTCGTGGGTCTGGCAAATTCGAACAAATCGAACCTCAAGAGAGCCAAGAAGAGTGTCAACAAAAATATCTCAGGTAAATTTGTGGTATGCCTGCCTGAACCGAATAAGAATGAACACAAAAACTGGAACATTTTTACCGTTCAACCCAGTCAATTCGAGCTCAACACGCCAAGTTCAGAATCAGCACAGTTCGAAATATGTCTGCGTTCACCTCCATGTCAAACACTTCTGGTAAACAAATAAATTTGTACAAAGGGTAAAAACAAGCACCAACACTTCTGGCAGAAGATTCAATTCAAACTGTAGACAAACAACATTGCAAACACAATTGATTTTGGATTTCACATGGGTGGCAAGAAATTGCACAAAAATGCTAAAAATTATAAAACGTACTCGTATACGTCTCACTGCTCATAGGTCTCAGGAAGGGGTCGGGGGGGGGGGTACTCTGTCAATGCTCGCATTTTTTTAACAAGTCCAGCCAGCGTTGTGGTCATGTGACCAGAAACTGGACATTGTTGAAACCAACACAACATGTCCGCCCCCCCCCCCCGATCCAAGACTGACGTGATGGAAACTGAATCTTGCCTACATGCGGGTCAGAACAAATCACGAGTCTGAAACATCAACACTAAGAAAACAAACACAAGGGCCGAAGCACTTATTGTGACCCGTGTTTTTCTCTGCGGACGAGGCTTGGTGGGGGGGGGGCGTCTCCAATTGTCCGCAGGGTCACCGGTCTGTACTTAGCCAGTGGATCGGACAAGCCTACAGTTGCAGGGTCTTTACGAACAGTCACGGGGACAATAGGCACTGTGGGCAAGACAAAGGCCAAGAGATCAACATTCACTGGATACACAAACCATATGCTCACATTTTGGATGCACTCTGAGAAACATAACTTTTTCTCAAACGTTTCATTTTGACGCTGTTTCTGACGCCTTGAAAACAAAACGACGTGACCTGCACCAGTTTTCCTTTCAATTTCCCCCCCCCCAAAAAAAAACTTGGTGCACGGGACTGATGAAAATTTTGTACATTTTATGTGTGATATGTTTTGCTTTTTACCCTGCAAAACATGTTTCTCACGGAGAATAACACCCTTTCTTGGTGTCAACAGAAACGGTTCTTGCTTTCACACACCAACACACAAAAGGCAATTTTCTTGAAACGTTTTTCTGCACACATTTTCTCTGTACAAAAGTCCCACCATGGTGGATGTCGTCTTGAGTGCGTGTTGAGTACTTGAGTACTTGGTGAGTAGATGCACCACCTTCTACACCTGGTGATGGAGAGTGAGCCCTGCTGGCTCCTGTCATGGAGAGAGAGTGGTGAGCAAGTGAGCAAATCAACACGAGAACTGAGGGTTTCAGGAACAAGGGTGGGACTATCTACACACAAACACACACACACACATATACACACACACGTCTGTCACACACACACACACATAAACACACACACGTCTGTCACACACACACACATAAACACACACACGTCTGTCACACACACACACACATAAACACACA
>JAAUXT010141083.1_pt1 | contig 12648 bp, 16 predicted proteins | sample 7278171 | NCBI WGS metagenome assembly JAAUXT01 (sample SAMN14350112, study PRJNA611818) | marine sediment metagenome | isolation source: surface marine sediment (1.8m) | place: French Polynesia: Moorea | collected 2018-08
ACAATTTTGCTGTGCAGCATGCAACACATTTTGATCCAAAAAACCCAAAAATCACATTTTGACTTTCGGCTAACAAAAAACCAGCAATGAATGTCACCATAGCAACCAATCACCAATTCTAAAATTTAGCCCAAGCAATTCTCTACATTTTCTCAATGTACTTCCTTCAGCAGATATCAACCATTTCTGAGCTCTAGCCATTTATACAGCCATACCCAAATTTCACCATGTCAGCCATATTGGTTTTTTGGCTGTAAAAACACATAAAATCAAACATTTGTTCTTTTAACACTTTGTGCATCAACTACAGCCCAAAAGTGAATGAAAAAACCAAACATGACCAAAATCGAGCAAACAGAACACTTTCAAACTCATGTTCACACATTTTGCCTCTTGATGCCTACAGGTGATTTTCACCACCATACATCGTACAATGTATGGTTCAAATTACCTAACAACAGCACGAAAAAGCCAAAAAAACTGTTGTTTTTGCGTCGATCTTTTGTGGTCGATCAAGCCATTCAAAGGAATCTTGTCTCTGCAAGGCACAGTTGAAATGATGACCCACACGCCTTTGTCCAATCTACAGCTGACGAGAATTCTTTTCTCTGGAAATTAGCGCACAAATTTGGTGGTTGTTCCAACATATCTGTTGTGGAAGATGAAACATTTCTGGGCTGAACTGAATCTGCGTTGATTGACACAAACGTGGACAAGTTTGTGACGAATTCACAACAAAAAGCAAGCCTTTCCAGTCGTGCGAAAACCTCAATTTTACTGGCTGTTCTTTTCCTTGATCATTCAGCCGAGTCCGTCTCGTGTGAGAGGAAATAATTGTCAGGTGTACCAAATGACAGATCTTTCTGTTGTGTTAGAATTGCCAGATTCCTTTTCTCGTTTTTATCATCACATTTTTTGAGCACGCGGTCCGGCTCTGCCAATAGGACGCGCGCTTATTGTAGTCACCATCAGTCTGTGCATGTGTGTGGTCACTTTTAGTTCAGCTGGGTAACTGAACCAAGGGGGGGGGGGAAACTGAACCATTACAAAAACTCACCAGGATGATTTTTAGGTCATTTCAAGCAACTTTCATTTTTGGGCCACAGTTCAATTTCAACCCCTCCCCCCCCCACACACACACAAATGGCCAACTGAACTGGCCAACTGAACCGTGGTCAGAGCTCAGAGCTCGGAGGAGACCGCGCGCTTTTTTTGGCGGTAGCCTTCTTGATTGAGTGCACGAACGAAAGCATAAAGACAACAAATGTTTCCGAAATGTCCAATTGGGGAATGTGGTGGACGCTGCAAGGTACATATCATTTGCCTCCTCTTCCAAACACACATGTGAGATTTTGATCGTGTGTGGGTGGGTCAGCTTTTCAGTGCAGACTTCGCTTGTGTCCCAACAGGTCCACCAGCGAAAGACATGCTGCGGCAAGGCCTGACAGATCTGTCCGAACAATGCGAACACATTTTAGTCAAATTCGAGGTGAGAGTCAATTCCTTTCATCAGTTCCTTCCAGATTTGGGGGGGGGGGGGTTGTCGAGTGTGGTTTCTTGGCGGAACGGAATGTTGCAACTGCAGAACAAATGACGCGTTGACCTGAAGAAAAGACATGTAAACAATAATCGCAATCTTTTTGCTCAAAGAAATCCGTGAAGAAGTTCAAGAGCAGAAGAAACATTCCTGCAGAAGAGGAGAGCATGGATACAAGTTAGCCTGAACCATCTCGTCTGGATTCTTCACGCCAATGGTTCACGGGTTCCGCTGCACAAAAATGGACACGACGTACAGAGGACAGTGACCTGAACGTTGTTTTCACAAGAGGTCTTGTGCAAGACTTTCCAGAGTCCACATTGCGATGTTCAACTGAGACCCAGTCAGACTCATTCCAAAGTTCTCTTGTTTTTCACGGCATTTCAGTGCGTGCGCGCAGTGATTCGGCTGCGAACAAATCATTTTTCTCGCGATCGCCCAGTTTGTTATCCGCAACGAAACAGCCAAGCGTCAGACAGCAAGATGATATTCCCCAACTTCCGACGATGATTTTCCTGTTACAAATGTACCTGTAAAACACGACAAACTTGAACGGAACAGTTCTGACGAATTGCGTTTTTCTTTCATGCCAAGTTGTCGCGTGTAATTATCGGTCATTTCAATTCTTTTCCTATTTGTTCCACGTGACTTCATTGTGAGCGGAGTGTTTCCCAAATTGCACTGCAGCTTTCCGCTCCCGGTGAAATGTGTCGACCCGACTCTGGCTGATGTCCACCCCTGTGTACCTGTGTTGGTGGCTACGAATCTAATCAAACAGTACAAAACCAACAGTGCAACACATGTGTTTATGATATAAATGGGAGATCAGACGGTTAATGTGGTCGCCCGGGTGCACGGGCAGCCAGTCTGGTTCACATCTGGTCGCAGTCGAATTGCTGACGAGCCTTTGGAAACACCTGTTTGGTGACAGTGAGTGTCAGAAAAGGAGACGGCAGAGATTGCTCTGATTTCGGGATATTTCCTTCTCATGAGGATGTAAGCCCTGCAAGTGAAGCTGTATAAAGAGCTCAACAAACGCGTGAAAACACTTGGATTTTGTCTGCGAGGAGTGGAGAGCGAAAAACGATTGAAACCATCAACGTGAGTATGTTCTGCTTTTGTTCTTGATCGGAACATTTTGCGGATAAAGCATCTCTCGAGGAATTTGGCGCGCAAAGCTTCATCGAAAGTTTGCATTTTCAGAACATGAGGACTCTACCATCTGTGCTGCTGGTTGCCTGTTGTCTGAAGTTGTTTTCGAGAGGCGGTAAGCTTCAAGCTTCAATTGTTTTTTGCCCTCAGTTTCAATTGTACTTTGCAATTTTGGCGGATTTGAGGAACCTCGGAGGACTGAACCTGCATTCAAACTGTCCCCTTCGATGTCGAGAGAGAACCCGACACGTCGAGAAACATCGTGAACAGACCTCTTCATTGTGTTTCGGAAATTCTGTGATGCAGGCTCTGCGTCGGATGAGTGTCGCGGGAAAGCGATCGGTTACAAGTGGCGCCATCCGCTCGACTGCTCGCGGTTTGTCGTGTGTCTCGGGGAGAACGTGCAGCGCGAGCAGCAGTGTCCAGCCGGGCTGCACTACAGCCTCGAGAACCACATCTGCGACCACGCATACCTCGTCGACTGCAAACCAGATGGGAAGGGTCGTTCAAGTCCCCGAGATAACAATGTTCACCGAGAACTTGTAGCACCTCCGCAACCCAAAAGCGCTCCTGTGCCTCACTTGGAACCAGGTATGCGCAACGCTGGCAGCCCGGTGTTTGTGCATTTACAGGAATCTTTCTTAGTGTGCGGTGAATGATTACTGCAAAAATCGGGTCCTGTACGAAAACTAAATCTGTCTCGTGTGTGGGAGTTGGTGTGTGGTTATGTTGAGTTTCGCCTGCAAAAAAGCCAAAAAGACACTTTGTCGGTTATTTCGCTGTCCCACCCACGAAAATTGTATTGACATGCTCTTTGAATTGTACTCGCACGTGTGCCATTCCGTTGGCAGAGGTTCACGTCCACATCGGCTTGGAGGCCCCACAAGAGCTGGTGCACAACGTGCACCTGGAGATCCCGCACCAGTACATCACCCCGCTGCACACGGGGCCGCCGCGCCCGCACCGCCGTCCCGCCGTGCCGCAGGCGCCGCACCGACCCCCGGCCGAGCGACCGGACCAGCTCCAGATCGAACCCGGGGGTGCGTACTCTCCATGCTTCTCCACTTGGTTGTGCTTCGCACATCGCGTGGGGAGGGCGGACGGGATGACAAGCTCAATGAGAGCCGATAATTTCCATAATTATTATTGTTTCAATTGCGCAACATATTGCGCTGATTAAAACGATCCAATTATGCAAATGAGTTGCCCCCTCAGGGAATTGATAAACATTGCGCGTGTTGTCTGCTCCGAGCATATCCAGGTCGTAAACAAGCTGCAACAGCCTGGATGATGGTTTTCTTCCGCAGTTCCCACTTGCGATCGAGACGGTTTGTTTGCGGACCCCAGCGACTGCGCATGGTACGTGCAGTGCGCGGGGGGCAGGACCTACAGGAAGCCATGTCCTGCCGGAACGTACTTCAGTCATCAGACGGGCCACTGCGGTTTTTTCCGGGATTTGTGCAGGGGCGAATACGGCCCAGCTGCCGACCGCAGGGAGGAAGCGGCAGAGCCCAAGGAAGTGGTGCAAAAGCAGCCGCCACCTCTCGGGCGTCAACCGGAGCATCCGGTTGAGCGTCCATCTCTGCCGACAAAGTCTCATGTTGTGCCGGACCCAAACCACCTGCTGGCTGGTGAGTTAGTTGTGCAGTTGTGCACAAGTTTGTCTCGCTTCGCTGGAGTCACCATCAGAACACGAATGCAAGTCTTTTTGAACCCGCTTTCACCATCAGGTTGTGTGTGTGTGTGTGTGTGTGTGTGTGTGTGTGTGTGTGTGTGTGTACCTCGGTTACTTAGGGCCGGGTGTCAGTCACCCAAACAGTTTGCTCAGATTTGAAGCTGATTATTTTCCTGAAAACAAAACAATTTTTTGTCAATGTGACTTGCCAAAGGGGGTTGGGGATTGGGTGAGTCACTTGAACATGTTTTGCTCAGGATTTTATACTGACCATTTTCCAGGAAAAATAGTTCAAAGTCAAAGTGACTGACCCACCCTCTTCTGGGCAAGTCACCCAGGCCAAAAGTGCTCAGTCACCCAGGCTAGATCTGCAAGTTTCCTGTCGCACAAGCTGGCGTGGTGGAACCGCTGTTTTCCAGGCGTTGCCTTCTTGTACAAAGTTGCAGCTCTTTCGCGTTTGTTGGTTGCTAGACTAGACGTCTACCGCACCAACGAAAAAACTCTTGCAACGTCAAAGCATGAAACAAAGCAATTTTATCCCTCAGTAGCATGCCAAATAATTTCTGCCCTGTGCACGGAGTTGATGCTTGCAAAATGTAGAGGGACTGAGTGAACACGGTGTGGGAATGGTTGGCCTGTGTGGTCATTGTCTTTCTTGATGTCAGTGTTGGGTCTGAGTGGAGCAGCTGGCACCGTCACGATCAAACAGCGCGCGTTTCAGGTGACGAGCTGATGTCAGCGGTGAAACAGTACGTGAACCACCAGGGCATGCAGGACGCCCAGGAAATGGTGGCCGAGATGATGAAGGACGAAGCGAAGATGGCCAGCACGTACGCCGGGAAGAAAACGACTTTCAGTAGCGTCGCCAGTTTCCTGGGGTCGACACCCTTCACCAAGCAGCTGTCCCTGCCCGCAAGCATACAGATTCAGTTCCTGCACAACGTGAGAGACAAGTCAGTATCTTTGTGATGTGTTGCTGTTTTCTTGGTTTGCGGTTTCATGTTCAGGCAACGAAACTTGAGTTTGAGGAACACAAGAAACCAAAAGGAAAGATCTTTCTGCGGTACGAAGAATTACAGTATTGTCCCTTCATGACTTCAGGTTCGACCTGAACAAGTTGGAGATGGCGGACGTGATGGACGTGCTCCCTTCCATCCTCAAGCCGAGCCACGTGTTGGTCGCGCCCGACATGCCGCAGCCGCACCCGTCCATGGATACGTGTCCTTTCCCTGTCAACAGTGCCGAGAACCAGTGCGACCCACACGCCCCTTTCCGCACGGCGGATGGTTCGTGCAACAACCAGCAGCACCCACTTTGGGGCAAATCTATGCAGGCGCTACACCGGTTCTTGCCGCCCGACTACGCTGATGGTGAGTGATGCTGTTGATTGTTCCTTGGTTTATCCTCGAGCTCGACTGGAGTATGGTCTTGTTGTGAAGCTGTGATCTGAGAAGGCCAGGAACGATGGGACGCTGAGAAGAAGATTCTCTTGCAGCCACTCTGTGATGAGCGGATGTTATGTTGTGTCCATTGGTCTCTGTGTGTGGAAAACCATCTGTGTCCTCATTTGACCGGGTTGGGGACATGACGGGTTGTTAGGACACTTTCTAAGACCTGAGTTTGCTGCATCTGTCAGTGCTGTGCATCCGGACCCCGCCAGTGCCTTTGGACCCCCACTCCCATCCCATCAATGATTGCCTGTGCTGGACCATGGATTTGGCGTGTGTCTGCACTGGACGATGTTCTTGCTTGTTGTAGTTAAGCCAGTGGCCAATCGTTGACGTGGACTTGGTGTAGTCACCCTGTGTATGTGTGTGTTGACCAGGAAACCAACTTGTTGTTGTTTTTTTTTTGGGGGGGGGGTGAACAAAGTTGGTTTACCCCTGACAAGAAATGCCAGGCTCAAACCAACTTGAGTTGTTTCCATTGTCTACCAGGGGTAAACTGAGTAAATTGGTTTTCCCCCAACCTCACCCCCACCCGCCCTCTCTGTGTTGGTTTCGGGGAAAACCAGTAAAAACTTTATGTGCAAGTACTTAGCTTTTCATTTCGTTTCCTGATCTTGCTGCCTGTTTGTGGCCGCGAGCTCGTTGATCTTTGATCTCTTGTTTTGAGAGTTCGGCTTGAAATGAGTTTTCACTTGATTCATGCTGTATTCGCCCATTTTGACAAAGACAAAGGGAGGAGCCTTTGGAGGTGTCAGGGCATCTACCTCACCGAACATTCTCCTCACGCACGTCTCTGTGTGTCTGTGTGTGTTTCTGTGTGCTGTGCTGACACTGGTCGATGTCACATTCAGATGTGTTTTCGGCATGAATTGTATCATTCAGGAATTGATGTGCCGAGGAGAGCTGGCAACGGAGAGGAGCTGCCGAGCGCGCGCAGAGTCAGTCTGGAGGTGTTCGAGGACCACGACCGTCCGAGCCACGTGCACACCAACCTCTATGTGACCTTTGGACAATTTTTGGATCACGACATGACGAGAACAGCTGTGACGAAGCTCTCTGTTGAACCGTTAGGTAATGCGATGAATGTCGGATATGGTCCCATGTGTGCACTCTCGGGAAGTGATTGGCTCTACAAGTGCTTTTTGATCAGGTCGTGTGCATTCTTGCTGCGTTGTAGCTGGCTGACGCGCGTGTTGTGGCAATATGTGTCTTTTGGTCGGACATGAAGTGCAGTGCAAGTGTAAACAACATGCAACAGATGTTGCGCTTTGTGCTTCCCGAAACGTCAACAAACTCGTTGAGTCTCCTGAAGTGCTGTCAAGATTGCAGTTGACAAAACAAGAAAAGAATGTGAGAACATTCAACTCAGCCGGTCCACACTTTGTGATTTGTGGAAATACTAAGTCATGTGTTCATTTGCAGGTTCTGGGAAAATGGCCGATGTGACCTGTGGGCTCTCAGAGTGTGACACTTATGGTGCAGAGAATCGCGCATGCTTCCCGATTTCCGTCCCCAAACATGATCCCGACTTCAGCGGGAAGAAGTGCCTCATGTTCGTGCGCACCCAGGAATCACTCAAAGACGACTGCTCGTTAGGTGAGGAACATCCCGGTTTGAAAGGAGGGGACTGCAGCTGAAATCTGCAATTTGTAAGTTTGAAACATTCTCGACCCTTTGCGTTTTGCAGCGCCCCGACAGCAAATCAACCAATTGACGTCTTACTTGGATGCTTCCGTCATTTACGGCAGCAACAAGGAAGAGATGGACAGTCTCCGTGATTTTAGCGATCCCGGTAATTTCTCAATGAAATGATACAACTCTCAATGGATTCCTTTCGAGATCTGTGCGTAGTGAAAAATCTGACCGACCAAGGAATTGATGAGGCCTTTGTTTCTTGTTTCAGGGAGGGGCCGCCTCAACACGACGCGGCATCCGAAGTCTGGGTACAAGCCACTTCTTCCGCAGGCAGAAAACAAAGATTGCAGGGACGTCAACTCGACCGTCATGTGCTTTCATGCAGGTGAACAAGAATCCACTTGATTTATCTTGATGGTTTCGATCTGTCTGATTATTTTTGAGCTGACTCAAAGTACGGTCTGGTTTTCTTTCCGTTTGTTCAGCGCGCGCCGCAAATGTGTGGCAGCTCTTTCGGACAAGTGGGACCAGTGTTTTTGTGGCACTTATTCGCCTAAATCACCTGTTGCTTGGCAGGTGATGGAAGAGCGAACGAGCTGATCGGGCTGACAGCTCTGCACACCATGTGGGTGCGCTACCACAACGCAATCGAGGAGCAGCTGCACATCCTCAACCCGCACTGGGCGGGCGAGCGGCTGTTTCAGGTGACGCGCAAGATCGTGGGCGGCGTGTGGCAGCACCTCGTGTACTCCGAGTTCCTGCCCATCACGCTGGGGACCCGCTTCATGCAGCAGTACGCGCTCAACGTGGCCCCGCACGGACACAGAGACAGTAAGTGCGTCGAACGTTCTGCTTCGTGACGACCATCGTGAATCAGATTCACACATGCAAACCATATCCACTGGCAACGTCTTTTTACACACAGACATTCAGAGCGGTCTGGTGTTTGCATTTTACAGGCTATGATCCTCACACACGAGCGGAAGCCACGAACGTGTTCGCTACCGCCGCCTTCAGATACGGTCACACAATGATCAACGGCAAGGTCTCGTTTGCTGGTTCCAACTTCGAGAAGAGTGCAGAGATGGACCTCAGCTCGGTTTGTCTTTCACTGACGCTTTGATGAGAAGATGAATCATTTCTGTGTTCAGCTTGAAGAGTAAACTGTGCGTGTTTTGTGCAGTTCTGTGCTGTGTTGGAAAACGTTCCAATTTGTTGACCCTTTCGATAAAAACCAACAAATGTGTCGGAGTGTCACGAGAGCGAAACAGTGACGGGAAGATTTAACTCCATATTTTTCCGCAGGCGATGCGGCGCCCAGCAGAGCTGTACGAAGTGGACAAACGCGCCGAAGGCGCAGCCATCGACGCCGTCATGCACGGCGCCATGAGTGAGCCGGCGCAGTCATCAGATCACTTCTTCACCAAGCAAGTGACCAAGAATCTTTTCTCCGAAGCTCCACCACACGCCGCCGGCATGGATCTGGTCGCGCTCAACCTGCAGCGGGGCAGGGACCACGGCCTCCCAGGTTGGTTGACGAACGTGCCGTGGACATGCCGTGCAGAAGCAGACAATGATCTGCAAAACAAACGTGGCCTCAGCAGGTGTGCTGCGTTGTGCGACGTTTCTGTTTTCAAAGTAGTTGCCACTGTGTGTTGTCGTGTACAGGGTACAATGCTTGGCGCAAATGGTGCGGTTTCCGAAGTGCGAGGTCATTTGATGACTTGAGTGACATTCCCGTCGATGTAAGGAGGAAATTTGCCAATTTGTACAAGTAAGTCTGCAAAAACAACTCTTTCTTCCCAGTGACGACGATGTGTATCTTCCAGAACCTTTTCACTTGTGCATGAGAGGGGAATCCAGTCACAGCAAGTTTTTCCCACGTGCATGTTTTTCTGAGGTTTAGTGTGTGTGGACGGAATATGCACGTGGCAACTCGAAATTGAACTCAGCTTCACTGGAGATTTGTGCACAAAAGTCTTGTTGCTTCAGCAACGTGGATGACATCGACGTGTTCGCGGGTGGCATCGCGGAGCGGGCCGTGTCGGGCGGCACCGTCGGTCCCACGTTCGCCTGCATCCTCGGGCGGCAGTTCCGCAACACGCAGGTCGGGGATCGCTTTTGGTACGAGCGCGGCGACAGGACGACGGGCTTCACCCTCCGTACGTGCAGCACCCCAACACTTCTCAGAGCGAAAATTCCTGTCTCACGCGCACATTGACTCAATGGTTCGTCGTTCGCAGGTCAACTGAGCGAGATCCGGAAGATGACACTGTCGAGCATCCTCTGCAACAGCTGCGACCGCGTTGACACCATTCAGAAGTTTGCGCTGCTCCAGCCGCTCTCTCATGTCTTCAAATCGCTTGGGTGAGTTGTTTTTCGCCCACGATTGCGATACTGCGGGCTGAGTGCAGCCACTGTCTGTGTATGTGTATGCATATGGGTGTGTGTGTGTGTGTGTGTGTGTGTGTGTGTGTGTGTGTGTGTGTGTGTGTGTGTATGTGTAAAAGTGCAAAACACAAGTCAACATTGTTGCAACAGCCCTGTGGTTACCAGTCGAACAGTATTCCTTTTCTGTTGGAACTCTTCACAATGCCTCTCTCCCGTGTTGTAGGAGAAGGAACTACGGCGAGGCGTACAGTATGGCGGCTTTGTACCACGGAGAGAGCAACGAGAGAAAGCCCTGCTCCGAGCTCCCTGGCCTGGATCTTTCGGCGTGGCAAGAAAGGCGGCACTAAACCTTGCGCTCGAAGAAAAAATTGTGCACAAATACAGACAAGCACAAACAGCTCAATCATGAATCTTAGTTGAACCGTGAACCCTTTACTGTCCCTTTTCAAGAGAGAATCGTGGAAGTTTTATCCATCTCCTGACCCCGCTCATCAGTTGTCCTCGAAATGTTTGAGGCACCCACAAAAACACATGTGAAGAACAGCACAAGTTTTTGCCGCGTGTTGGACAGAGGAAAGGTCGTGTGGTTCTTTGCCTCAAGGTCATCGCTTGACATGTACATGACAGCAAACACGCGTTGGGTTGTCGGCCAGCGCAGTCACAGCAATTTTAAAGGTTCTGCAGTCTGTGGGTTTGGGATTGCAAGTGCGCCCCGGGAAAGAAGCTTTTGTTATTTCAAGAAATCCATGGTTTTTGTCACAAAGAGAAAGTCCCTGGCTTGAGTGAATTGTGCTGTTTGGTTCCAATTTCCTGTGGGTTGTTTGACGCGCGGTCTGTGCACAGATCCACTGAGGTGTGTACTGCTCACAACAATGGGCCAAATTTTGATCAAGGATCACGTTGCGTGGGCGGTGTTTTGCTCATGAAACAGGCAAAATGTCACTGCAACGTTCTTTGAATGTCACTCCTTTCCATGTGTTGGTCAGCCATTGTGCGGGTGCAAGACCTGACTGGGTGGGGTGGGCATTTCTTGCTGTTTTGGCACAATTTGACAATCTTACCCCGTTGCCGTGACGTGCAACGCTCAGGAGACCGCGCGTCTTCACATTCTACAGTTAATTTATTTTCCGTCATTGACGATCAGTTTGTGCGCTTGTGTACATCTGTTTCTCGTGGCTGTTTGAGTGCCGAAATGTGCGAATGTTATGCCTCTTTGTAAGTGGAGGTGCAGTCGGGAAGTGAAATATTTGTGAAAAACGAAAACAATTAGCCTTTTAATGAAAAGCATAAATTCAATACAACTCATGACCTTTGTATATTTTTCGGTAATTAATTGGTCGTAACATGTGCGGAGCCAGAAGACATGTTGATGCAATGTTGGAAGCGTCAACTGAAGCACGTCGCCCGAGGCAACAGTTTCATTGTCGAGTCTTGAGGCCTTGCGCGGCAATTGGGAGTTGCTACTCGTCGGGTGGCGTGTGCAGAGTCTCTCTGCCAAGAATCGAATGTGGTCAGTGGCTTGATGTGAGAGATTTGAAGTTTGTCCCACAACCTCAGGGGCAGGAAGTCGCGTCAAGTGTTCGAACAGAAATGAAGGGTGGATAAACACATTCTTTTGGGGACAAGTTGAACGATGGCATCAGGAAGGACCAGAACTGTGAGGTGAGGAAGTCCTGATGTCTATTTGATTTGAGGAGGCATACCAGTGGAGCGCATTGTTCGAGAGCGCAACGTCTCGTTGCTGTGCGCAGGGTCGTACCTCATCCTTTGTAAGCATGAGCATAAATCAGTTCCATAGAAGAACAACAAAGTGGTGTTTGTCGCCATTTCGCTTCTGTGATCTTATCATTACAGACGCTTGGTGTTAGTTGCAATACTTCTTGCTGTTGTCTGTAACGCCCAAACGAACAGTAAGTACTTGCGGAGGGAAGAGTTCGGAAACATCGAGGGAACATAATGTTTTATTTGTATTGAACAACAATTCTTGGATTTTTTGTGATTATGATTGAATAGTTTTGGACGGCTATTTTCCTCACAATTTGAAACACGATTGTTTGAAACTTGTGCTTTTGAGACGAAGGTGATGAAGCTGAGACGGTGAGCCCGCAGTTGTTCATCCAAATCGTGCAGTTCATCCCGACAGCTCGGAGCCTGGCCGAGGCGATGCTGACACAAACTCTTCAGGCCGAAACGTCTTCCGTGCAAAACAGACGAAACTCGGGTGAGTTGTGAGACGCTTCTCTTTTTCACGAGTTGAATTGTGAGTCAAAACAACAGAGCTGCTTTTGTGAGATAGGAAATTCATCGAGCCAAAATGGCGTGGTGAATCAGCAGCTTGGCTCTGTCCCTGTGTGTCACCTGTGTCCGCTCCTTTGCTGTTTCTGAAAAAAAAGTCAATGGTCGTGTTCCATTTGTGCGTGCGGCTGGCAGAGTTGGCCAAAATGGCTTGACTTCACCCTGTCTCCAACTCAGGGGCGAAATTGCGAGACTTCACAAGCGGCCAGCCGCACGCGTACGAGGCAGGTCGCAAAAAGAACGAGCAAGTACTCGTCCTGTGGATGTGTTTGTACTGATCTTTCTGGATTTTGGCATGAGCATTCTTGGGCCAATATTAGTTCCTGAAAGGTTAAAATATAGTCTATTGATTTTAATGAATGTAGTTTGTGATGAAGACAACTTTGGATTATTTGATCAGTCAGCTATTTATGAGTTCCATCAGAAAAAATACAAGTGAGTTTTGGAGTAAATAGCAAAGATCAAACTTTATCAAATGTTGAGTTTATTGCAAGCTGAGATGGTATGCATACTGC
>JAAUXT010086357.1_pt1 | contig 12647 bp, 15 predicted proteins | sample 7278171 | NCBI WGS metagenome assembly JAAUXT01 (sample SAMN14350112, study PRJNA611818) | marine sediment metagenome | isolation source: surface marine sediment (1.8m) | place: French Polynesia: Moorea | collected 2018-08
AGACCAAGATCAGCATGTCAACAACACGATCAGGGCTTTGGATCCATTTTTGGACAGGTGAAAACAGGAAATTTTTGACCAGAAACCGCATATTCCTGGACCTCCCTCGTACACACACATACACACACACACACACACACACACACACACACACACACACACACATGCTGCACACCGCAGATGCGTCAGCTTCAGCAAACCACCGAAATAATTTCGAACAGTGCACTAATTATCAATTGCCTCACACACGCACACACACACACACACACACACACACACACACATTGCAGCAAGCATTATCAGATCCCTGTTGATCCTGTTGACTCTACTATCTCCAGATCTGCTGATCTCAAGCTCAGTAAACAAACCTCTGTTTGATAAGTGATCGACATTGCGCCATTTTTTATCGTTTGGTGTCGCAATGACAATTTGATCACTTTGCCTTTGTTTACATAAGCGAGAAAAAACGTTTGTATTTCTCATCATTTCTCATCATGGAAGGTGTTGGGCGCGTTCTTTATTCATACCCCACGCACCCTACGCACTTGACCATGTTCGCGAGTGCGTCAGTCCTGCGCACCAACCACACCTCTCCAGGTGGGTCACATGGGACGTGCCCCCCCCACCAAGCACAGAAAACAAACGTTGCAGAGTATGTTGAACACCCCCCACCCCCACCCCCAACGGCACGCGGGACATGACAAACGAACGCGCTCATTCAGAAACTCCACACAGAAGCTGTCGCATCGCGGAAACAGCAGCGACTGTTCGCAGACGCCATGAAAGGAAAGTTGAGACAAGTGCTTTTTTTCAACACCAACAACAAAGGAACGAAAGGGCCTCGAATTGCGTCGTTCAGCTCGTGTTTCTCTCTTCAGGCCTTTGTCTGGGACTGCACTGCACGATCGACCGTGTTTAGGTTCACCACGTCCCCATAAAACACACACAACTCAAAAACCACATTTTACTGCGGTATTTGCACTGAAGAACCATTTATCAAAAAAACTCCCGGCACACAGCAACGTGCAGAACGGAACCAGGACTGTGAGTTGCCCAGGAATGCAGGTGCCCCATTAAAATGATGTAAGCCCTCTTTGTCACGCTCAAGTTTGTTGCCACACACATACATACACACTTTGTTGCAAATATTCTTGAGCCTCCAAGGGATTGAATGCCAGCAGTGACTCAGGTTTTGCCTTCCATGCCCTGATCCTGGATCCGCCCCTGCCCTCTCGCGGAGATCACGGTTTGAGGTGGAGGGGAGGAGACCGAGATCTACATGAGACACGAGCGCACCCCAGTTCACCATCATGGTCCATAGCATACCGCAGCTCAGCCACTACGCTCACCGGGGGGGGGGCGCCACGTGGGGTGCGCATGACACGCGGTGTGTCACACTGAAACGGAATCAGCTGATCATCCATTGCAAACCTTTTCACATCATTTCAACCAGCAAATTGGGTCTCAACTGACACTTGGCGCTGATGTCCCAAACAGGTCCCGGACACCACAGAAACTTTCATCTCAACCCTGTACCCATTTGGTATGAAAGTTGGGTGCTGAATAATTGAATCCGTTTGGATCCCAAACCAAATTCGCCCTTTCTTCAAAACTGACAACCCGTTTCACAAAGATCCAAATTCAAACATTTCTCTTTTCTCAACGACGATAAGCGAGGCCATCACACGAAACATCACCAGCCACCAACCAATGGCAGCCACGCAAGAGAAATTCTCCAAAGCAAAAGAGTCGTGTGGTTCTTTTTTTTCGAACCGACAAAATGTCAGATGCATGAGAGCCACAGAGCTGTAAAAGGAAAGCGGGTCTTTCACTGAATGCGTCACGCATTGCCTCCAGCATTGCAGCTCGGAGTCGCAGCACCCATTGACTTTGTCACTGAGGCAGCTCCCATTGACTTGCAAAGTTACAGCACCCATTGACGTGTTTAGAAATGCAGCTCCCATACAGAGACGCATGGCAGGCAACGCACCCCGTGTGAAACAGGCTTCGGTGTAAAGCTGCCCCTCGCGGACGGTAACACGCGGACTAAGCCGGCGGGGTCAGGCGGGGTCGTCGAGTGATGAATCGAACTGCCCACAGCAGCCTATTTCATCCATCTGTACTCGCACGCGTACGAATATTACCCACTCAGAAACACAGTGAGATTTACGGCTTGTTTTGGCTCTCCTGCACTTGTGTGAATTCTTGAACAGCAGCTGCAAAAGCACAAGCAGACTGTTCACATTTTGACGCAACAAACACCTGCCTGTCTCCTGTGTGTCAAACTGCCTCGTGTCTCGCGTCAGAGTGCACAACAAGAACATCTCAGCCAGTGTACATATCGCCAAATTAACATTTTTCTTGAGGTGCGAGTTCTGGCCAATTTTGCATTCAATATTCAGCGACTACGGGCGTTTCAGCCTGTGGTCAATATTTCACCCGGAAGGAGGCTGCCCTCCAGCCAAGTTTGCAGCTGTGGGCGGTGTGTGTGTGTGTGTGGGGGGGGTTCCCAAGGTCTCCAGTTTTGCACCCAGGGGCTTCATTGGGGAGAGGGGGTCCGTGCACAAATTCCGGAACGGCGTGTTCAAAGCACACGCGCCCACCGAGCTTCGCTGTTGGCGCAAAGGAAAAAAAATCCTTTTGGCGCGCAGACTCAAAAGCACACGGTGAAGACGGGTGTCGATGCCTCGCACTTAATCTGCATGATTCATACCTGTGATTTAAAACCCTATGATTCACGGGTATGCCATCGTGCGCGTGTCGTGCCCCAGTTCCCAGGGCACCGCGATCCCTATTGTTAACTGCAGAGCCGTGACTCGATCAACACCTCGCGCCACTTCACCCCTGTTTCGCTCGTAAACTGCCGTATTCACACGTGTGAACAACACGGATCTATCTCCACTGAAATTCAGCATCACGAGGGTGTGCGTCTTTTCATGGGTGAGAGTTGACTGTGGTTTCACTGAACCTCGGGACCAGAGAATCGAGTCTCATTTTGGGTTGAGTCCCATGGAGGGGGCAGGTCACCACCGTGCCGTATTCACCCGCATCCGAACGAAAAGCAGCGTCTGTACCCCTCCCCACGGCTGGAGGTGGTGGAACAAACAGGCCCCTGTGCAGGACACACCCTTTCAGTTGATGTCCAATCTGGGGACAAAACGCTGTGCCCCCAACGGGAGAATGCGGCAGGTTGGGGACAAAGAAGTTGTGCTCCCTGTTCCCATCGAAGAAATGCGACCGTTTGGGACTGCATCGTCCTTGAGCGTTCAAAACATCCCAATTTGGAAAACCTTTGTTCCTTTCAGCATCACTCACAAACATCACAATGTTTTCATGGGGCTCCCAGTTGGACAAAACAACCATTTTCCCCTTCCAAAACCGGAGCCCTGAGGCCTTTGAATTCCCATGGCAACGCCGTTGCCGGGGCACCAGGTTCCTGGGCAACCAGCACCGCTGATGCTTTGCGCGCCAATTAGTGTTAATTAGCTCCGGGAGGGGGATCTGAATCGGGCGCCATTCAAACAGACTCCCGTGTCTCACCAAACGACGAACCTCGCGCACAGAAAAAGGTTGAGAAAAAGAGGCTTTGGTCGGAAGAGGACTGTTGCTGCCGGCAGTTCCTTCTCTCACCGGCGACACAAGAGCTAAAGCACTTTGGCCCGGACGCCAAATTGCCTCTCTCCATCGCGAAAGCGCTCACTCAGCGGCTGAGCGGTCGCGACACTCTCTCGGGCTGTGAGAGTCCTGAGGGGGACAGATCCCCTCCAGCTCCCGCTGATCCCTGAGGGACGCGAGGCCCAGAGACGCAACACCGCTCCACGAGGTCCGTTTCATGCTGGCTGCAGCAAAAGAGGCAACACGCTCAAGTCCTGTTTCACACCAGACTCAGCAGAAGACACAACACTGTCGGAAGGAGGTGTCGCATTGAGGTCTGTGCCCAGTCAAACCTCCAGCACCCGAGGCCTGTCTTACACTGGACACATCGCTACAGCTGTATTTTTGCACAGTGCAAAGGAGACCCTTTCCACACTTGAAGCAGCTAAAGATGCAAACCATTTCAGATCTGTCTCACACTGGATGCAACAAGCGTGACGCAACCTGTAGAAGTCAATGGGTTCTGCATCAGCAGCAGCGACGCAGCGCCCAACTGACGCAATCAGCTGCGTGACGCACGACGCATCCAGCGTGAAGACGCACCTGGCGTGAAGGAGGCTCCTGGATCGGCCCCGTCTGAAGCGAAGGCTGAGGCCTTGGATGCACTCTCCATACACTGCAGCGCTTTTGCGTAAAGAACGTGATTCATGTGATAAGCATGGACCCATTTATTGATCAAAAGACACCAAAGTGCTGGTTGCTTGTGCATGGATTGGGTACTGAGAGTGTTGCTTCTGTTGTCCCTGTGGCAATGGTTTCAAGTCGCGTTCACCCTGGTGTGTACGTGTGTGTGTGTCTGTCTTTGTCTGTATGTGACAGACAGACAGACAGACAGACAGACAGACAGACAGACAGACAGACAGATGCTGGGGCCCAACAGCGCAAGGCATCCACGCTACCCGTCCAGCTTCAGCAGTCTACCCTCTGTAGCCCAGCCTCGTAGCGGACAGAAACAGCATAATGAGCGGCGTCCTGAGTGAACACACACCAGCGTAATGCGAGGCGACATGATGAAACCGCAGGCAATTGTTTTTCCTGCGGAGGAATCACAGAACGCGGACGCCCCTCGCTCGTCTCTGGCCCGTCTCCGCTGAAGCTGCTCTATCAGCCGATTGTCCCGACTGTGAGGAGTCTGTATGAGGAGTGCTGCACCATCATGGGGCAGGGAACGTTCTGCATTCTGTACACTGGCCTCAGTGTTGATCAGTTGCCTCAGTGTAGACCATACAATGGCCTTGGTGTAGACTCATAACTCCGCTTTGATCACCAAACCCAAGAGCCCAGGTCACTTGGATCACAATGAGAAAGTCGTCTTCAGACAGCGAAGCGACGGCCGGTCTCTCAGGGACGCACTGTGCCATGGCAACACTGTTGGCTGAACACGCCAACCGGAAGCGACCTTAAGTGGGGACTTCCGGTGGTTCTCACAGGGTCCCTCAGGCACTGCTTCACCTACTGACTTGCACTGGTACGAATGTGCAACGCACCCCGCGTGGCCCCAACCCTGAGACGCAACACAGACGCATGTACCATCAACCCCGCTCAAGGACACAACGCATCTGGTATGTGCTGGGCCAGACACGTGTGACGCATCCAGCGTGAACACACCCCCGAGACTCAACGCACACCCTTTGAACCTGGCTCAGGGCTACAACGCATGACGCACCTCCTGTGAACCCACCCCTGCGTACTTCCGCCTCGCTGCTCGTCTGTCATGCGCACTGACATTTTCTTGACTGCGGCGGGTGCCGCGGCGCGGGAACTTTGGTCGGTCAGCCGGGCTAATCCGCTTGACCCGGGCGACTTCAAAGAGGCCGGGCCGCTGTCCAGGGCTCTGTAGGCCCAGCGGGGGACAAAGCTATAATCTGTGCATGACCAGCACCGCGCAGTCCTTCAGATTTTGCACTGGTTTCTGCCCCGAGAGTTCTGTTCGTCAGACCCGAGTCACAACAGATGTGTCATGCACTGCGTCCCAACGCAGCTCCTGTACTCGCGAACGGGGATGCAACGCAGGATGCACCCGATGAGAAGCAGGCAAAATTGCCGCTCCGTGTTGTGTAGTCTGTGCAGGCTACTCCCAAAGACTTGTACAGAAATGCAACGCTAGAAGCGTCGAGTGTGAAGCAGGCCAAAGCCGCGCGACAACTCTGCGATAACACAGCGTCTCCCCGAGGTTTCGCGTCGCCGCTTCCTGTCAGCGTCCGCAAAGAGACGCAGCGTCCCTCAAAAGACGCGTCATCCCAGAAATTGAGGAAATGCCCCGCCCGTCTGAGCGACTCCAATTTCCTCTGGCTTATTTTCACAAAAGGGAGCTCCTCCTGCGTGCCTTTTCTGCAGCAGACAAGAGTATCAGACTTCCATTGCATAAGAGAGACTTGAGGCGAAGACAGACTGCTCTCCCCACGCTGTCTGGTGTCTGAGCCAGTGGCGCCATGCGTCCCAGTCTGCGCATCCAAACGACCCATTCAACTGAAAACCATCGGCCTCAGTTGCTTCTCCAGGAATCCTCACAGACCAATTTAAAGACCATCAGTACACATCAAGGCTTCCCGTACAGAGGGAGATGCGGAGACTGGAGCTGTTTCCCAGACCTCGGCCCCGAGGCTCCAGGCCGCAGAAACAGCGCAGACAATCGGGAAACATTGCTATCGATCAGCTGGGCCGGGGCCACGTGGGACAGGGGGAGGGAGGGGAGTCTGGGAGAATGAACCTTGAGACTTAGACGGGGGAGGGAGGTGTGAGACACAGTGAGGAGAATGACGGGAGACCCGGGGCAGGGACGTAGGACATGAAGGGAAGGGAGGCAGCGTGGGGAGGGCGGTGTGGAACGTGGTAGTGGAGGGAGCGTGACGCAAGGGGGAAAAACTCATGTGGGGTGGGTGGGGGAGGGAGCGTGAGGTGGGGGGGGGAGTGTGAGGTGCATGCGGAGGGTGAGAGACTCGAAGGGGAGGGAGAAGAGGCCGCGGGGGAGGAGGAGGCGCGATATTCACGGGTGGGGAGAGGCGCGAGGCACGGGGGAGGGAGCGCGCCGTGAGACTCTGGGGGGGGGGGGGGAGATGCCTCCACACAAAACCACACTCCAAATCAATTTCTGCAGCTTCATGTCACTTTTCTCCGCATGACTGCGCGAGGCTGCGAATATTGCTTCAGTACCAAAACCAAATCTACTGTCCGCTTCATTTACCCACACAATCATATTTGAAGAACAGAGAGACTGTTGAAGGACTGGTGGTGATTGGGTCAGCCGGGGGGTCTGGGCCGACCTGCCTCAGCTCAGCTCACAGTCGTTGTCCACGAGCCCTTTGCTCGTTCCGTTATCACCATCATGTGACAGACGACACACCACGTACGAGCTTCAATCACAGCCGACGCTCACGGGGTGATTTGAGCTGAAACCCAGAGAACAATCACCCCAACGCGATGAGTTAAGCAATACGACCCGCACGGTATCCGTGCGATCAAAGCTGTCTCTTTGGTTTGTCTGAATCTTCTCAACTGTCAACACATTCAATTCTGGTCACTTCTTTATTGCGTCACGTATTGCGTTGAAGTCAAAGGGTCCTTCATTTCTGAGTAGATGCGACGCCCACTGACGTGCCCAGGGGCGCAAAGCTTGGTGCGTCCAGTGTAAAGCAAAGCCTTCCCCACAGTGAACCACACACCACAAAAGACAGCTGTAGTTCCTTGTGAGCTGATCCAATAAGAAGCTGTCAGATAGGACGGGGCCACGCGGGGGGGGGGGGGTAGTAGCAGCACCACGGCGGGGGCTGGTGCACAGCGCTGTGATGGAGACCGAGGCTCCGGCACCGAAACTGGGTCAAATCACGCTCCACGGTCAGCGCGCAAACACCATCACACAGTCCATGGTGAGCGGGCACACATTATCACACGTTCCATAGTCCAAGAGAGACAGGCGCGAAGCTGCGGTGAAGGATGAGCTCGAGGCGGTGGAGGCGGACTTGGGGGGGGGCGGACGAAGGAGTGGAAGGGGGTAGAGGGAGCTTGGACGGGCGGGCGGTGGAGGGAGCATGGACGGGCGAGGTGTGGATCGCTGGACGGGTGGGGAGGACTGAGCGGGCGAGGCACTGGAGCAGGTGGTCGGGTGGGCGGAAGACAGGTGGGAAGGTAGGGCAGGGCGGCCGAGGGGAGGAGGGGGGGGGGGCTCAGCAGTGGACGGGGGCGAGGCATCAGACAGAGGTGGAGGGGATCAGGTTGGGGAGGGGGCAGATCGGACCTGCTCCCGAGGCATTTCATTAACTCCTGACACAACACCCAATGCGACAGGTTCATTGGGCGAACACAAGCGCGAACTGATTGATGGCACAGGCGCAGCGCGCCGCATCCACAAAGCCTCCTGCAGCTTCTGACGGCCCGATGCAAGCCCAGATGCGGACCCAGAGACGGACGCCCCTGGGGCGTCCTGAACATTGGAATATCCTCTTGTTCTTCGCTTCCCACAAAGTCTCGTCCAGCTGCACCGCTGCACAAATGCTACCACGATTGAAGCCAGGGCGGACCCAGATGGGGCCAAGGGGGTCCGCCCTGCCCGGCCCACGCAAAAATTTATTTACCCACCGAACTCCACAGGAATGTTGGTCCCCAATGATGCCACAAGGCTCCCGTAGGCTTCTGAGGAGTGTGGGCATGAGAGGGACTCCACATTCATATCACACTGTTTGCACGAACAGATTGGCAAACATCATCGTGAAAAATTCTTTGCTTCAAGCTTCCAGTGCCATGTTCACCCTTGCTGTATGTACCACTTCAGAACCACTGGGACAACATGCGCCCTGCAATCCTCCCAGCACTACTTCTCTGGCGTGAACAAATCCGGCGGATAGGTACATTGCAGCCGAGGCCAGCGACCTTTCCCGGCCGAACCCGACTCTTTTTCCAATGCGCCTGCCTCTTTCATCGGCCACTCGATACACGGCGCCGCCAGCTGCGGTGTTGGCGGCGGGAAGGGCGGGGACTCGGCGGGAAGGGCGGGGGGTCGGCGGTCGGCGGGCTCGGTGGTGGGGCGGGGGGTCGGCGGGCTGGGTGGTGGGGCGGGGGTCGGCAGCGGGAGTTGCAGGTGGGGTCGGTGGCTCACTCGGTGGTGGGAGGAGGGTCGGCGGGCTCGGCTGTGGGAGGGGGTCGGGGACACAGAACGCCTCCTGCCCGCCGCACCCATCCATTATCGCCCCTTCCCCCCAAACAGCTGTTGCTCCTGTGGACCAGTCTGCACCGTGGGCGATAAATCAGGAGCCGCACACACGAAGAAGCACAATGATCTTGGAACGTTGGGAGGCGAAACTGCATTGTCGCCCTGTAATCTTTGCGCAGACCACATGCGCGTGAGATTTACAGACCGAAGCGGAAGGACAACGACGCAGTTTCAACACACACGCACACACACAAACACACACGGTGTGTGTGTCTGTCCATGTATGCGTTTGTGTCTTTGTACGCCTCGCGACCTCACGCAGCAGGGACGGCGCTGCAGCGTCACGGTCGGTACCGCCTGATTCAGCGCCTGTTGTAACGCTATATCCGTCCCTCGCTACAAACACATCCCGCGGCCCCAAAGCGCAGGGGACTCTCTCCCGCCGAATAATTTCATTGTTCCCGCACGGAACCCGCGACTGCGTCACATCGTGGAGGGAGGAAACGCGATACAAGAGCAGTTTCGGTGTCGCGGAGTGTGGAGGTCTTGGTTTCTGGAGGCCTGGGGGCTTTGCGACCCGCAGTTCCTGGAGGCCCTCAGGCTCTGGGTGTCGCACCAACCTCAGGATACAGAGGCCTGAGGTCACACATCCCAGAGGCCTCAATGGTCCTTCACACCAGGGCAGAACAAAAGAAATGTGCAGTCTCCCCAAGCTGTCTCGCCAAGGCCTCCACAGGATCCATGGGTTCGGGTTGGGGCTTGCACCTCAGAGGGTCACACCCAAATACGTAACACCAAGCTCGTTATCCCTGCCTCGGATCCTGGCTCCGCTGGAAAAGGCTGAGAAACATCGGTCTTGGGTGTGTGCCGTTCATTGCCAGCAACGGGAACCTTTCGGGCCCGAGTCTCACAACTTGCAATTTGACGTTGTTCTTCCTGCTTCCTTTTGCCTCAATTGCGACACGCACCGAAACGGCGTCGTCGAAGCCAGATGCGCCGAGTCCCACGCTTCTCAACTCCCGCCCACATTCCACAACAACCCAACCGTTTCTAGCGCCATACTGAGCCAGTCTCCCTCAGTCTCCGCTGTAAAAAGAGCATAAAACCCCCGCGGAAAGCATCGCCTAATGCGGTGGGATAAACGTGAGCGATAATGGGGGAGCTCCGGACCGCGTAATGGCGTAATGGAGTCATGGGGAGAAGGCGGCTCCGCACTTAATTAGGGTCCGGACTCGTAAACTCGCATTACGCAGAAACGCAGCGCCGTCTGTCTCTCCTCGTTCCGCTCATTTCGCGCACAGTGGATGAACCGTAACGCAATGGCCATTGAGTCCAAAAACATGCGAAGTTTGGCAGCTGGAGCCTTGACGAACGATGGGTCGACTGTCGTGTGCTGTCGGTGGGCACAAGCCGGCAGATCTTGAGGCAAGACCCTGAGCACGCAACCCTTCTCAAATACATTTCGCTTCTCCCCTCTCCCTGCAACGTTGAGCCTCCATGACCGAGACCAAGTCAGACGCATGCGCAAGAGCTGTTTTGACCTGAGTGCGACTTCCGGTTTCCGTCGGACAACGCTTCCGGTTCAAAGCAGCGTCGACTGTCCTGTCGTCCTTTCAGTCCAAACCTTCAGTTCTGTTGTGTCTGCAGTTTCCCAGGCACTGGCCCGTATCCTTCGCTGTGTTGCTCAGGCACGAACTCCAAACATGTCGGTTTTGCCTCGCAGACACTGAATCTCGTGGGAGTCGCAGTCTCGACAACAGATATGGGAGGATGTACAGAGCAGACCCCACGCTGCCGCTGCCGGAGGATGTGCAGGAACTGCTGGTGCCGGGTGCTGCGGTGAAAGTCGCCAGAACAACGCGACTCGAGGGCAGCAGAAACAGACACCACGTGAAGCCAACGTTACTGCTGCGACGAGACGCCGTGACGAGCTGTCGGAACAACAGTTTTTCACCCAGTGCAATGCGCAGTTGCCGGTGTCTGCTTTTTGCTGGATGGAGCCCCATTGAAAACACTTCGAGTTTGAAGAGACTGCTGCACGAGCGTCCCCTGAACGCAGCGTCATTGCACACCTTTGACACGGCGTTGTGTTTGCAGGCTGTTGACCTGTTTCATGCTGTACGCGTCATGCATTCCGCCGTCAAATGCGTTGAATCAATGTCCTCGGGTATCATGGGATAAGGCCCCGCACCCACCCAACCCTGGATCAGCACCCAACCCTGGATCAGTTCGAGTGCCTGTTGTTCCTTCTATACACAGCTCCCGGTCCCAGAGGACGGTGGATGAATATCAGCTCTGGGTGCATCAGGCGACGCGGGTTGTTTTCACTGGGTCCGACCCGAATAGAGCCGAACAGAGCCGAGGGGAATGACAAACAACTGGGCGTCTCGTTACAGATCCGGTGAGACCGGCCCGTCACTGCAGTAAAGCCAACACCGAGCTGTGCCCATCCATCCGCCGAGGAGGTCTGGTGCACAGCGGACGCACCGTGCCTACCGTCCGCCAAATGAGAGCTGCGTCAGCACTGGCGACATACGAGTACAAGGACGCCACGCATGACAAACCCAGTTTGAACCCAGCCTCCTGTGTGCGTGCAGAGTGAGGGTGACGCAGGGCTGGCGTCATCCTGTGCAACGCACAAAGGACGCACCGCCACGCCCCTGATACAGCCTGTGTGAACCTGCCTTCAGAAGCAACAACGCCCCGCACAGCGCGTCCACCCCCACGTGTGTGCGTGAAGAGACTTGTTTCCACAAGGGCCCCACGCATGCCACGCCCCACCTTGCCACTGCCGCCGCCAACAGGGTGAACCTGCCGTCAGCAGCAACGTCGCCCTTCGCCTGCAGCAGGACGCCACGCATGACGCACACAGTGTGAACGCGCCCTCGGACAGCGCCTACAGGCTGTGGGCGCTAAAGCGACGCTCCACGGCACCCGAGGGAGCCGCGCCAATTGAAGATGCGCCGATCACCGCTTCTCACGCCACGGGCAGCAGCAGCTCTTCCGCACAACGCTCTGAAGTGAGCATAAACAAACCCCTGGTTCTGGTGCAGAGTGTAATGCGCGAAGGAATTTTCACGTCGCAAGTCCTCTCAGTTGAACCCACATTGTCCAAGTTGTTGCGTCTGATGGCGCGCACACACACGCGCTCGCACACACAAAGACACACACATACAAACACACACGGAATCTCTCTTCTGTCTCTCCATTCCACACCATTTCGACAGACAGACAGACAGACAGACAGACAGACAGACAGACAGACAGACAGATCCCTTGTCACACGCGGTAGCCCGCTATCACCAGGGTTTACACCGACACGGACGACGCGATCTGCACAGGAAGTGCTCCATTACGGACAGTAACGACGTTGAGAGAACATCGTGAAGCTGCCGACCGGTTGATATAACTTCACATCAACAGGCCATCCAGACGCACTGGTGACGCGGTCAGGCCCGATTCACACTGGATGCTTCTCGTGTTGCGTAGTCGTGTCTGGTCCACGCGCGCAGCGTTGTTGCGACGGTGACTTGTGCCGGATCGCAACGCACAACGCCTCCAGTGTTTTGAATGGGCCTGAGCCTCGTGATTTCTCCAGGGGTCCAGCTCCATCTGTGTGCTGCGCAACGTGATGTTTGTCGTCTGTCTACGGTCCTGGGGTCCAGCTACAGGCATTATGTTTTTAGGTGATTTGAGGTGGGTTGCACGATTTGGGCTGATGAGCCAAATCAGTGTGAGCCAAATCGAAGCACCTATAGGCAGCGTCTTCCAAAAGTATGTCAGCAACACTTTTATGGTCAAGATGAGGATTGATTTGGGATCTTAAGGACTCTTTTGGTTCATTTTG
>JAAUXT010042770.1_pt1 | contig 12646 bp, 8 predicted proteins | sample 7278171 | NCBI WGS metagenome assembly JAAUXT01 (sample SAMN14350112, study PRJNA611818) | marine sediment metagenome | isolation source: surface marine sediment (1.8m) | place: French Polynesia: Moorea | collected 2018-08
AGAGAGAGAGAGAGAGAGAGAGAGAGAGAGAGAGAGAGAGAGAGAGAGAGAGAGAGAGAGAGAGAGAGAGAGAGAGAAAAGCATGGAAACTGCCAAACAGGTTGGCTTCTGCAGACACCTTTCCACGGGGATAGACGGACACAAGCTCACATTCACTTTAGACATCATAACAAAAAGTCACGATGTTTCGATGTTTCTTTATGCTTCCGAGGTGCACACTGATGTACGCCGGATGACTTTGGCACAGTTCCCTACATGTACCACACCGTTATGTCACATCAAACATTCTCCTCGTTCCTTGAGGCTTCCACAAATATTGTGAGTTTTGCTCTCAGGTCTGAGGTGACAACTCGAACCCAGTGGTTAACAGTAACATAATGGGTCACAGACGACGAGTACACACAGCACACACGATGGGGGATCGTGCTCTTTTCTTGGGGATCCGTGGGGTTTGAATCCCTGACCCTCTCCATGCCTTGGCAGGATACATTTTTCCCCATTGAAAAAAGAGCATACGCCAAGTTTACCAGATTCCGTTTGACAAGGAAACGACGTCGAAATTGCGAGCAACCACAGGGACCAGAGTCCTTGATCGAATCTCCTGTTTGCTCCTGGTTCGTGTTTTCATTTCGGAAGTTCACACAAAAAGAACAGTACTCTTGATCTGGACAGAGATGATCCTTTTGCATCTTCGTTTGACGTGGTCAAAGGCTTCAGTACTTCGGTACGTATCGCACACAGCTCAAATCTAAACCGTCCTCAGTTCAATCCGAGGCTCGACAGCCAAGCCTGTTGCGCTTTTTCCATTGCAGACATTTTTCAGTTCTTTGTCGCCTGTCTCGCAGCCAGTCTATAAAACTTTCTGCAAAGTTGTGGTGCCACTGTATGGCAGGTGTTGGAGAAACCACGGCCTGGGCGTGTTTCGGATACCTCTGACAGGTGCACGCGCACGCGCACAAATTCCCCAACCGTGGAGAGCTCAAACAAAAATATATTGACAATGCACCAGTTCATGCTACAATGCCATAACCGAGTCAAAATGTTGTGGTGACTCACACTGATGGAGTCCAATTTTGAGCGCATATTGTTTCATTGCATGCCACAAATTTTAAAAAAATTGAAAATTTCTCGTTGTCACAACCCAGTTTTGCGCAAAACATCTGTTTGGTAGAAAAACAACACAAAACAGAATTTTGGGTTTCTTTTTTGCAGCAAAAAATTTGAAAGCGACAATTTGTCTCCAGGACACAAAAAATTTGCAAAAATCCCAGTGATGCCACAGCAGCCCTCGTGTTCCTGATTCGTGGCTTCTTCACCTCAGGAGACGAGGAGGTCCTTGAGCAGGTGGCAGGTGCATCCTGCGGGCGCACACGTCATCAGTCACCCGAGAGGTGGATGCTCAGTCTTGGGCCCGACCCTCTTCCACCCACCCTCCACTCACCACATCTTGCACTCAATCTTGACTCTACTTTGACTCAATTTGTTCCCTCTGTCTCTGGCCATTGGAAGACGCTTTTCACTCTCATTCCTGACCCGGAGTAAAATTTTATTGATAAAATTGGTCTCTTGGAGGTGCCTGGTACGTGCCTGGATCCGCCCCTGCCTGAGTTCGCCCGAGGGCCCCTGACCTGACCCCTCAACAGCTGGTTTCCCCGATGAAATCATCTTGAGAGGAACAATGAGGGTGGGAGACACAATGGAGGTGTGGAGTGCAGCGGAATGTCGGGGGCAGGGCCGACTGCTGTTCCACAGTTCATTATCTCACAAACATGAGGAAGGGATGGAGTGGTGGGGTGGAAGGGGTCGAGCCACACAAAGTTTTCACTCAAACATGTATTTCAATGAAGGAAGCAGAAAAAAAGACACCGAGTGTCCCTCATATTGTGCCATATGAAATTGAAACTGTTGTGAGATAGAAAGAAATGGCAACTTTTGTCGCACTGACATGCTCAATTTTCAAGACTCATTTCCTTGTGAGGCTGTTTTGCTCAGCTCACGCAGGCGCAGATTTGTTCACAGAAAGTTTGACTCCCTTGGGGTCCTTCAGCAAACCTTGTGAGCGAACGCAAATCAAGGACACACCCTGGGGCACAACCTTCTAACCCCCACCCTCCGCAAAACAACACACTTGTTCGCCGACAGGAACAAAACTGTTCGTTTCTCAACTCCAAAAACAGGTGTCAGGGTCTCCTGGAGACCGGCTTTTCCTTCTTTTCGACCAAATCTTGGTCCACCTTGCAGAAACAAGGAATCTGCAGGTTTTGAGACGCGTGAAGGAGATCGGAACTGGCTGCCGTGGTTCTGACGCCTCTGTAGAGTTGATCACAGGAGTGCACAACCAATGCGCGTTTTATGCCTCGTTCTTTCAGCCCAACGCGCCCATTGAACCTGAACCGCGCTTGGGTATTTTTCATGTCATTAGTACTGACTCGAGGACTGATTTGCCCTCAGTTTCCTGCTTCGGTGCTTCGTGTATTGAGCGAACGAACTGTTGCGTCAGTGGATCCGTCCCAGTGTGCACTCCACACGGCTGATGATCTGTTGACGCACAGCGCAGATCAATACTCGCCACCTGTGTGTACATCGCTGTCTGCGAGTGAGTGAGCGATGCTCATGGTTTTTGCACCTGACAGTCGGCGAAATGTCAGGTCATGGATCAAACTCCAAATGCACGACAGTGGACACATTGGTGAAAGAAGTGATCGCACACGCATACGTTCTGCAGGAAAACTGACTATTCAGGGACAATGGCCTTGAAAAGTTCATTGTCATGGGAACCGTGATGTCTATGAAAGGTTTTTGTTGGCAGGACTGTAAAAAAGTGGGCCTCTGAGTTGAATCTTAAATACGATTTTTATTGCTCGGAGCTGTTCAGTAAATTTGCATGCTCCCACCAGGTAGAAACAAAAAGGTGTTGCCTTGACAACCGTTCAATGTTGCTCATTGTTGCATGAAACCCGTGTTCATAAAACAACATTAAATTCGCTGCTGACGTGTAAAACCAATATTTGCACGTGGCTTCGGAGGTGAGTTGGACAACACCAGATGCGATGGTGTATTGCCTCCCTTCCCAAGGCTGTGGTAAACTCGTACAGTGTGGAATCACCTGGGCTGATGCCTACTCGCGACGCATCCAGTGTGAATCCGGCGTGACTCACATACTGGGCGCCACCCGGCTCCCAGGCACGCATGTGTGCACACGGACGAATCGATGGTCACACGCACTCTCTCAAAAATATCAACCACACGTAAAGCTGATTCAACCCAGGACCCAGGGGTGGTCGTTTGGGCCATTTCAGTATGACTTCACGTGGCACAACAAGAACCTCGCTGAGGCACCCAGGGACATCAAGCGTGCAGGCAGATCTGCGCTTGGTTCACAGGTATGTTTGAGTGTGTGTGGACACACTGTGTCTGCAGGATGATTCATCCCCGGTACCTGTGTTCAATCTGCAAAACCAGCACGCGAGCCAAGGACACACCCCGATCCATACACAGCGGGATTTTTCTGATCCAACGTTGACAGCTGTGCCGGCTTGGGACGGAAGCGTCACACCCAAACACGAGGTTCCTCCCCCCCCCCCAAAAAAAGTCCCGTTCTATCTTGTCAGAACTGAAGCCACTTGTGTGTGTTTTGTTGAGAAGCAGATACAGAGAGTTTCAGAAAATGAAAAGTGGTCATACACAGGAGCAAGAGGAAGGAGGGGGGGAAGTTGCCTTTCCAGATAAAAATGCCTGCCATATTATTGTTGCACCATCAGGTGAATTTTTCTCTTTTTTGCGCACTTTTGAGTGCAGTGTTGAAAATTTCACCAGGCAACAGCCCCTGTGGGATCCGGCTCGCGATTGGATTACCTGCGATTTTAGTTCCGCTTGAAAAGTCAGCCCTGCCACAATCCAACGTGATCCCAGGTGAACGCCGATCAGACTTTCATCTTTTCCTGAATGAGTGTTATTCTCCTTTGTTTCTCCTCTCTACTCAGTGCATTTCAAAGTGCATTTTCTTCTGCCGTTTGCTTGAACCTGGCAGAAAGTCCCTGAAAATGACCTCCAAAGTCTGTGGAGATTCAAAGGATCCTTGCTCCCGTTATTTCTTTCCATTTTTTTCTGACTTGAATTTCTGTTTCTGCGCCACAAGACTCATCCTCTTGAAAGAGTGCCCGTGTGAGCAAGAAATGACACGGGAGAAGGTGCACTGATGATTTCTACCAAATGAAACCAAACTGAGTGAAAATTGTGTTATCCTATTCTCTCGTGGAACTTTTTGCAAAGTTGAGACGACAGGTGACAGAACATCTGGTTTGCGTGCTTTGCAGTTGAGGAATTTGAATTTCCCCCTAAAGCCACAACTTTGGTTTGAAGTCATTCTCCAAACGCGGTCAGACGAGATGCGGGCATGTCAAGAACTCTGACTCTCACTTGTGAACTTTGTTCTGCATTCCACTTTGAGTCTTCAACAGAACTATTTTTCAGACATGCCAATCCAGCAGTTAGTTCTGTGGTGTTGTGGAGAAATTCCGCACCAACCGCTGAGGAAGCAGCCATCTTTTCACGGCTGTCACAAAAGCACATGTTTGCCAAATTTAGAACTCTTGTTGCTGAGGGCTCAAAATAGAACTGAGAAGCACATGGAGGAAGCCACATGTCAAAACTTCTTTGTTCTCTTTTCAACTCACGGATATGATCCGTTTATCCTTTGCAAACCCAAAAATTGTAAATTTTATTGTGTATAATTGGAGAAAATCAAGGATTTCAAGCACACGAAATTACGGCCAGTGAGACGTTTGAATCACTCGTGACAACCATGTCGTTTCTGGATCGTGTTTCACAGAAAAAACAACGAACAAATACCTCTTCTTACCTGTTGCGTTGTTCGCAATTGGAAACTCGTAAGAAATATCTGAATCCATATCACATAGAAATGCCAATATCTCTCTTCGTTAACGTTTGCCCATTTCAAGTTTGAGTTCGTGGCCAGCAGCGAGACACCGCCCACTTTGTGAAAACTCCAACCTTTTCAACGCCATTTGCAACTGTCATTTCGGCCCCCGAGGCTCGTGAAATGCAAATTTGGACGAGCAAATTGTTCACAGCACGCGCACGTTGATGGAATCTCCTGGAAGTTGGGTGATGAGTCAAAGCAAAGTTGTAGGAACTTGCTTATTCAGGCACAACTGAGACCGTCAAATCAATAACATGGCGAAGCGGAGGGATGCTGGTGGCCTGGCTCTTCATTCGTATTTGCTCATTTTGTGGTTGAAAGCGAAGGATTGTTTGTTCTGTATCTTGTTTACGTCTGTTCAATATGTACCAACATCTCCGCGCGCGTGTCTCTTGTCTCACTTGCAATTTTGCTCAGGTGAGCAACGCACCGCACCTGACAACGTCACGAGATCAAAGACAAAACGCAGCCCCTTACCTGGCATCAGGTACAGACAATAGACCGCTAAAATTCCCCGAATGCCTCGGCTGTATATTCCGAGTTTCATCTTGTCTGTGTGTCACTCTGTCCCCATGTACACTGAGAAGTATGCTTCAGGTTAAACTAGGCCATCGCCAAAGATTTGCATCAATACCAATTTGCATGAAAATGACGTCAGGTGTGTGGAGATTCCCTTTCGTGGATAATGTACGATTTTATGGTATCTCCCAGTTGTCTCGTTTTGGTTCTGTCGCACTGTTGCCGAAGGCAGGTGATTCCATCTGTGGGATACTGGTGATTGAAATTACAACGAAAACCGGTAAGCTTCCTTGATCAAAAATTTTCAGGCCAGAAATTTCTTTCCAAACGTCAGCAAGCAGGGCCCAGGCTCACACAATTTTGTTTTGCCACAAATTTTGGGTGGCGTTACACACAAGAGAAAATTTATCGTTTCCTGTCTTTCAATGTTCCCCTTTCAGGGTCTGCGCAAGTCCTGCCACGGTATGTTCTCCACAACGGTGGGCTGCAGTGCAGAAATGCAGGAACAATGGATGCGTCAGTGTTTTTGCGAACAAAAACAAACACACAAATTAAATTTTCTTCCTTTGCTTTGTTCGCGAGTTTTCAGTTTTCATTTTGTTCTCTCTTCGTCTGTTCTATTTTTCTCACTTTCTGTGTTTGTCTTTCTTTCTGTTTCAACACTTGCGATCGTCGCGCGATATCGCTGTCGCGAATTTCCCGCCAATTTTTATTTTCAGGAACAGTTTTTCCCACGACGTCGCGACGTCACTCAACACGAGAAATTGTGACGTCACGTTCAAAACGTGTCGCTCCCGTCGCGTCAAAAGAACATCTCAAGCGAAAGAACAAACACAAAACACAAACTGTAAGTTTTTCTTGAATATTCCAACACAAATTCCTGTCTCGTCTTGGTTGAATGTGTTTCCAATTTTGAGGGTGTCTGCAGACTCCCGTGGATTCGTTTGTGACGAAAAGAGACGGTCCTTGTGACGCAATTCTCAGAGTGGAACTTCACAGCAACCTCCTTGAATTCGTAGAGTCTGGATCTAATTCAAACGAATTCTCGACACCGTCAACGAAATGCCTTCCGGAGCCGACTCGTGTTTTCTGAGAGGCGGGCCAGAGTGTTCCCCAGACAGAAAGATCAAGACTCCAGCCATGTAGATCTACAGATCCAAAATCAAGATTTTCCCCAAAATTTGAATTGGGGACACAAATGTCAAAGCTTCTTTGCGTGCGTGGTCAACTGGGCTGAATCTTGATCAACCCCCCCCCCCAAGATGGCTTTGACTGTCAGACGTTTTCAAGAAGGGAGGCAGGTTTCCCGTTTTGATCCAACCCAAACTCCAGTTCTAGATCTGGATGATAGAATCTAAACCTGGGTCTGAGGTCTCATCCGTTTCGTCACTGGATTTGGACAAGGGCAGATTTCCCTGACCCCCGACAAAAATTAGAATTTTCAGATAAACCCCACCAAGTTTGTGTTGACCGTTTCAAAGTTCAAGTCGGGCCCTCCTTGCGGGTTGGTCCTCTGACAAAATCCTGGGACCTGTCCCTGCATGTCCCATCTGACGTCAATAAGGGTTTTCACATAGGCTGGGCGGCGTCAGACTTTTTGACGTGACACGCGGGCATTAAAGTCAACATGATGCCCAATGGACAGCATCAAATTATTGGTCCAGAGTGATCAAAAATTTTTGACATGGGCGTGAATTTCTTGTCGCTGCGTCACCAATGTGAAAACCCTTAAGGTGACTTCATATAGAGCTGCGGCTGCGGCAGCGGTTGCGGCAGCGAAATGAGGTCACCATTGAGTGCAATGTCCGCATATTTCTTGAGTCAAGAATCGATTCCCAGCGATTATCTGCGGCAAGCTACCTGTGGCACATTGGGCGTCATGTTAAATTTTGATGCCACCCAACATTATGCCGCAAAACGCAGAACGCAACAAGTTCTATATGAAGTCACCTTTATTCGGACGCACCGGCAGTTCCAGGACTGGATCAGGCAAACCAGCCATCGTGCAACCCTGGCGGGTGGGGGGTGTCTCGTTTCCATCTGTGGAACAACGGCAAAAGGGAAACTGAAACGTATTGCATTTCCGGTACAGAAAAGGGTTTCATTTCCAAAAAGAGGGAAGGCGAGTGCGTGTGTGTGGTCCCTTGGCCCACGAAACAAAAGGCAAAAGAAGTTTGGCCACAAAAAATCCCGCCCTGAATTCCCTGCCTGTCCTTCCTCAGCTCCGGAGTCTGGGTCCCCTCTCCCAAGGTGGGGGCCCAGGCCTCTTTCCTGGATCCGCATATTAGAACACCATGTCCTTCAATCTCAACACATCCAGCTGCTTGCGCAGATGGTGGGATGCAGCCTCGATTGAAAACTTATTTTTTTGCTGCACACATGCGCAGATGGTCAAAGCCACCACTAACATGCACGTAAAAATCCAACCCTTCTCCACGTACAGATGGCGGGAAGCAGCGAGGACCACGCGACCAGACTACTGCGGCTGGCGTTCCACGACGTGGACTCGGACGGGTGTGGCCACATCGAGGCGCACGACCTGCGCGCCCTCTTCGTCAAGGCCGGGCTGAGCCCGACGGACGCCGAGATTGCTGTACGCCTCCGCCACTTTTGGCGCATTATCGCTGAAAACGACGTCGAGATGGATACTGTAGAGTGGATTTTAATGTTTGACGTGCTCAGATTCTCATTTTGGTGTGGGCAGAACGGAATGGAATGGATTTCCTTCAGGATTGGTGTTTTTGGAAAGGATGTTTCAAGCCCAAAGTTGTTCGGCTGCAAGTGTTCGTTCTCGATCGGCTTTGTCATGCTGAACCCAAAGCGTGGTCAAATTTCTCTGCGTGCCAATGCACGGTCCATGTTGTCTCCAGGACTCTGAGTCGAGGTCGGCACAGCGTGTACACAATTGGAAGTACTGAAAATGGTCAACCCGTGTCTGGATTGAGGGGGCGGGGAGGAGGTGCCCACCTCCAAGCCCTGAAGCACCAGGGTTTCTGTTTGCCTGGATTCGTGCCTCCGACACAACCCCTCAAACTCTACCCATTGTATCTGGGGTGAACTAGGCTTAGTACTCGTAACGCAGACTGCGGAATCGAGTGTGATTTCTTGGCAACCCAATCCCAGTCTGTGGATGAGCCACCAGAAAATAGAAGTTTGCCCTTTGTCTTCTGCAGGAGATGATTCGTCAGATCGATAAAAATGACGATTCCAAGCTCAGCTTTGAGGAGGTACAAGACGGGCTGCTCAAAAACCCTCATCTCCAGAGGTGAGTCAACTTTACTTTCGCAAAAGAGATTTTTGAATGTGCTCTTTGTCTGGATGAGTGGATCTTTGGTCGAACCACGTCTGCCCTCTGGTGTGAAGCTGCGTGTGAGCGCTCCTGCTGTCTCGTGTTGCAGCGTACTGTCGCTGCGCGGTCAGTTCCTAAGCGTCGACAAGAACAAGACGGGAACCATCAGCCTCGAGAACCATATAGACGCCATCAAAGGTGGGCACCTTCGAAAATTGTTTCAAAAGTTTTCTTTGCTGTGGCTGTCTGAGAGTGACTTTCGAACGTCCGCAAAATTTATCGTGTGCGCAAGAGAGCCCGACCCCTCACTCAGACAGATAGACTAACAAACAGACACAGACACACACACACACACACAGACACAGACACACACACACCGCTGTTTGACAATGTCAAATGCGCAGTATCTTTCCTCGTATTCGTCACTGTTCTGGGGAATGCACCGAGTGGGAAGGGAATTCTTCATCTGGTCTTTTGAAAACGTTTCGCAGTCATGGAGTCGTGTTATCCTTTGTTGAACTGAATCGAAAGTCCTTTCAGTTTGTGCTGAAGCTGTTTGTTCTTCACTGCAGCGATGGGCAACCCGTGGAACTTCAGCGACGACCAGATGCGCGAAGTCTTCAACACGATGGACGTCAACAACGATGGCGCCGTGTCCTTCGAAGAACTCATCAAGGCTTACGCCGTCAAGCCCGGCCCGTGAGCCCGCCACGCCCAGTAACGCCCAGCAACGCCTAGCAACGCCTAAAGACTCAACTCGCAACAGAAAAACAACATGAGAAAAATGTGAAGTGTTCAAGAGCGAAAATGACGTCACCAAAGATGTGAAGAGAAGCAAGATCTTCAGCCGCTTGAGAATCAAGAGTCAAGATCTGGAACGAGCAAAGAAACAGAAACAAGGTTTGTGTGTGTGTGCACGAAGAGCAGGCTCTGAATCACCCAAAAGAGCCATTTTTAGAAACTTAACTACGAGCTGAAACAAATAAAACCAAAGCTTAACTCGTATTCTTGTGTCTGTTCATTGCCTCAAACGAAACGAGGAGACGACGGGTTTTCCAAGTCTTTGTGTCTCCCAAGATTGTTCCGCAAAAGGACACGCGTCTTGCTATTTCAAATGTGAACTGAAATGGTCAGATACCCGTGTCTCCTGGTTCGGGGTCTTTGACCATTCCGTTACACCGGACCCTCGTGGCCGATGTTCTTCTGTCGTGCAGAATAGTAGTTGAAACTTCTCGCTGAAAAGAAGCGGACACCGCGTTATACGCAGAAAACAAATCTATTTGAGACTGTGCGTTCCTTGACCGGCGGTTGTGTCGTGATAGGGTGTCCTGCTCAGGTTGCTCTGCCAGCCTCGAGCCCTTCCCACTGCCGCACGCTTCCAGCCGTGTGCTCTGTTCATGAGTCGCCGTCAAAGGTCTTGAATTCAGAGCCAAAACGTTGTTGCGGAAACCAGAGAGAAGAAAGAGGCTTGGGTCAACGCGTCAAACCATTGGGAGAAAAGCCGGTTGTTTGAGCCGGTCGTGGCCCGCCACAGTTCCCAAAACTGAAAATCCTGTCACCCCCAAAGCGTGTCTTTCTTCGGACAGCTAGCATAGAAATTCAAGCGAAAGGAAGCTCCGTAGATTTGCTAACACGGCGACGAGCTGCCGAGGATCGTCCCGCCCTGCAGGTCCTGATGATGCCGTTCAGCAAGCAAAGGTGCAGAGTGAAGCAGGTCTGAGACGCACAGCAAAGCCCAGTCTCGGCTGCTCCCGAATGACTTGACGACCTTCACCATTTCTCTGAGATCTATCCACCCATCAAATAAACACACTGAGCAAATTTGTTCAACTCTCTCCGTGAAACTGACTCTCGATTCGTTTTCAACGATGTTACGCAGGGAACAGCACACAAAACCATCCAGGGGTGGCAGAGATTCACGTTTTGCACACCAGTTGGAGAAAATGGAGCAGAGTCAAAAACTTTGCACGCCATTCTGCCAAATTTTTGTCGGGGAGGGGGGAAATTGGGGGAAGTCGGGATGTCGTTTTGTGACATTGACGACGCATGTGCATCATCTGTTTTCCTGAAGCAAGATTCAACCCAATAAGAAGTGAAAAAAGTTCGTCAGGCTCGTACAAGAGAAGAGAATCAGGTGCAGCAAGTTCAGCACTGCTCCAGGGGACGCGTTGAGTTTCATTGCTGAGCTGTGTCGTGTGTTGGGAAAACGTGCGACACGCCGGGAAACTCATGAGTTGGTCCCAACACAAGGGAGTACAATCCTCACTTGTTTCCTGGTGCCTTCAAAATTTGAAGGAATCTTGTCTCTGATGACACACAAATTTGACGCGGGGGGGGGTGGAACAATGAAACATGCTGTCTTGGGCCCGACTTCTCCACTTGGCTCGACCTGTGAAAGGAACAAAATTTGGGGGTTTTCGCATCAAGCAGCACGCGACAAGTACGTTGGACACAGTTTCTGACGAACTCCCTGGGAGGGTGAGGGTGATGACGTCAGACCTGACGTCGTGTGGCAACAGGTGGACAAAAGTGCTGTCTCACTTGCGCAGCACAGAACTTCGTGCACTCTGCTGACAAATAACCTGTTTACTGTACAAAATCGCACATTCAGGACAACACGCATTTGAACACTAAAACCCACACATGTCTGGCGAGTTTTGAGTACACTCTTGCAAAGAGCACTTGTTTGGAGTCAGTACCTTGGGCCTGGTTTGCACTGGACGCGCCTGGCCTATTCGTGTCCATACATGCCACCTGAACACCACACAAGACGCGTCGCATCCAGTGTGAGCCAGGCGCAAGAGTGTTGTTTCTTGAAGTCAATATTGACTTCACGATGTAACGCACCCCAACCCAGAATGGTACAAAACTTTGCTTGTACCATTTGGTCACAAGTCAACTTTGAAACCGTTTGTTTAAGAAGTCCAAAAACCATGGATTAAGAGTGTAAAATTGGATCAAAGAAGCCATCACACATTTTCGGGCTTTTGGACTTGTCGTAAAGGACAAAGCCTGCGGTAACAATGGATCCTTTCAGCATTCAACTGACTGTGATTTTGCTCCTCATACTGACGCTGTGCGTTTCCATGGGTTCTGTTGCTGGAGCAACACTCGGTAAGTTGAACATTGTCAAAAGGGGAACAGCATGACGGGGAAACGGTGGATCGAGGGACGGCGGACAGGGTGTGGTCCAGGAAAACCAGTTACCCAGCCCCGCCCAAAGGGAATCTGAAATTGTGGTCAGCTTGAACATAGAACTTGAACCGCGCAGAGTGTAAAATTCTCCCTGAATCTGCACTTAGGGATCCGAGGTCGAGACTCCATTGACTCTGACAAAAGTTGCATTGTCCCTGAAGGTCTCGAAGGACAAAAACTGCTGTTTTGACACAAAGATGCAGTTTTGATGCAAGCCGATTGCCTTGGACGCAGAGAAGTTGAGTGATAATTAGTTTTCAGATTGTTCCGATGTCCACTTTGTGTTGCAAAATTAACTGTTGACCTTTAGATGGTCCATTGTATATTCAAACACTCAGAATCGTGACAAGGCAGATTGTACCCACAGAGCCAGATTCACGCTGGACGGGTTTGTTCACTCTGACAAAGGCTCTTATTTCCTTACGCATCACATGGACCTTGAGTTGACTTCATACAGAGCTGCGGCAAACTTGTTGCGTTCTGCGTTTTGCAGCGAAATGTTGGGTGGTATCAAAATTCAACATGACGCCCAATGTGCCGCAGGTAGCTTGCTGCAGATAATTGATGGAAACTGATTCTTGATGTGGAAACAGGTTTCTTGCACGCTTGGTGGTTCTTGAACGCTCGCGATATTCTATTTTTGTCGCTTGTTCTCGAACAACCAAGTGTACAAGAAATTTGTTCCTGAACAATAGAACTGG
>JAAUXT010070752.1_pt1 | contig 12642 bp, 14 predicted proteins | sample 7278171 | NCBI WGS metagenome assembly JAAUXT01 (sample SAMN14350112, study PRJNA611818) | marine sediment metagenome | isolation source: surface marine sediment (1.8m) | place: French Polynesia: Moorea | collected 2018-08
CAAGCCAAATCAGAGCAAGCCAAATCAGAGCAAGCCAAATCAGAGCAAGCCAAATCAGAGCAACTGAAATTTCCTCAAATCACCGCGAGCTCCATGGAGCTATTTTTTTATGTGGCGCCGCCTGGCCAGACGCCATAGAAGGAACTTGGCAGTCATTGCACAGGGCGCATTCTAGTGACAAGCAATACAAGCCTCGAACATCCCTGTTTCTCGGCTGAGACAGACACACAAGTGAGAAACAACACCAGTTTCCTCTGTTCCTTGAGACCGAGGACAGGAAACAAGCTTCTCAAACTCTGCTGAGAATGAACGGAATATTCCTCCTGTACCGTGTCGTGACCTCCGCACATCTCGCACAGCACAGTTACTTCAGAGCACAATGTCGCTCTGTTCACGGGAAATGGCCTTTGCGAGCAGCCCCGTTGCAAATTTCCGATGCGAGCCCGGACGCCATTCTTCTCCCAACTCCAGACGCCATTGTGTCGAGTTTTCCAATTTCCGTGAAACGTAAATTCTGGATTAATCCACTTTACGTTCTCCGAGTGCAGCGTCATCCGGATCGCGCGTTCCCTCGGGAGATGCAGCCGCGCGTAGCGCCTTCTCCAGCAGGTGTCACAGGAGGGGCGTCCCGGGGGCCTCGTCCCCGTCTCCCTGCAGGTGTTGCAGAAGGGCTGGTCCCCTGCAGGTTCTCTCAATCAGCGATCAGGACAAACATCCCAGGGGAAGGGGTCCCTGTGCCTTGCAGGTGGTTGTGACCCAGAAAAGGGTACCTGGAAGAACACCCCCCAGCCAACCCCAAGAAAAATCATTTTGTCGCAGGTGCATCTGCAAGAGAAAGAACAAAAGTTCAGACCCGGGCTGAAGAAAGTGTTCTTCTGATGTGTGAGGCATGACTGTGCTGAGCAGACGGCGTGCCCACGAAATGAAGTCGAGAGAGATCGTCCCACGCTGTAGAGTTGTGAATACTTGAAACAAAGTGGGTTGATGGAGCAGTCAAACTGAACCCAGGTGGGTGAACCCAATTCACACCAAGAGGGAGCAAGGCGATTCAAACACGGCAATCAACGTTCTGTGAACAGGCGACAACGCTGAAGACAACGTTGCAGAAAGACCTCAACGCCTGCAGCAGCGGAGGCGTCATGTCTCCCTCCGCCCCGCGCTATCAGCGTCTCCGCCGCGGTGCCGAAGTGCAGATTGCAGCCATGAATCCGTCTCGGGGCCCGCGGAGTCTTCACAATTTCAATAGAGAGGTTTCGATGCAAACACGTCCGTGGCAGCATTTTTCATGCCGGAACCCCTGTTGCCACGTATTGCATTTCCCTGGCTGTTTCACAAGAAGAAAATCAAGTCAATATTACCATCTTAGCAAGAACTTGGCAATTTATGTCCTCATGTACACTTGTTCTCAACTTGGAGCAAAAATGTTACTCCTAACAGGTAGAATTTTTTGTTTCAAAAGGTTGATTCCCACGTTTTTTGGGACGTTTTTTTGGCACGTGAAATGGGGCCGGACGTGAGTTCACCCCATCGCAAATGGTGGGACGTTGTGCATCGAAACCTCTCTAATGCGGGAGGCTATCGGCGCCGCCGCGCGAATTTGTTGCCACTCGGACGGAGTCTGATTTGCAAGTGAATGGGCGTCGTCGGCGCGGGCCTCATGAATACGGTGAATGCGCCACCGCGCCGCCGTGTCACGGAATCTGCTTGGGCGAGTTTCCATCAACAGCCTATTCAGCGTCTGCGCCGCGGAGTGAGCGGGGCGGATTTGGGCGCAGGATCGGGTTGGGGGGTGAACCCATTGGGCGGGAGGTCAGTGGGGTCAGAGGCAAGGGCAGGGGCTGGACGGACCCATAGGGCGGAGGCCAGGGGAAAGGGAGGGCAGTTTGCCCGACACCCTCAACTGTGCTGCAGACATGAGTGCTGTGTGTGAGCTGCCCGATGTGTCAATGTTCCTTGGACCGCGAGTTCCGGCGAACCAAAACCAAGAGTTTCGCTTCGTTCTCCATTCCCAAGAATCGTAGTGCACCTTCCTCTATCCACAGCGACAGTCACCACGTCTCTGTGGTTGCCCTGTCTCCACGGCGACAAGTGAGGACTTTTTCCAACCTGCCCTGCTGTGAATCCGAATCGTGTTCGTGCGAAGGAACAACTCACATCTCAGGACATGCGCACCAGCTGAGGGTTGGACTCCTCACACGGTTCGCGGCCATCATTTATTGAAATTTGATCAAATAATGACACGTCACACGTACACGATTCAGTCTTCAAGATTCCACTCCGTGAAGCTCTTGGATGTGTCTTGAAAAAAAAGTTTGAAATATTACTTGCTGAACATTTTGCGGTTCACATAGGGCACGCCTCGCGTCTCTGTCCAAGTCGACGGAGACGTCGTCTGCTGCGTAGCACGACGTCTACTCCTGTGAACGTGCAAGCGTATGTCCGTTGGAATGCTTGCACTGGCGTTCGCATGAATCTTAGGGAAACCACTTGTTTGTTTGGACGTGGATCCAACGTGTGACGCTTCCAGTTTGAATCAGACTGAAGGTATCACCCGTCAGTTACACGGGGGAATTAGACGGGATCTAAGACGTTGAAGACCCTGTGAAGTCAGCGTTATCAAAGGGATCAGTGGAGAAGTCTCCTGAACCCGCCTCACGCTCCCGTCTCTGAATAAACACGTCAGGGCTCGGGATCAGATGGAGTGAATGAAACTGTCGTGTTCTGTGACACGAACTGAAGGCAGGTAGCGGATTAGGTGACGGGATGCGGCTGGGTGAATCTCGCGGAGGCCAGGGGTTCTAGGGCCCTCGGGGGGCCTGGGCCTTTGACACCCAAAACTGGTTGCGCCACAGGCGTAAAAATGTTCATGTTGCAGGAACAAATTTGAATGTTGAAGTGGGTCCTTGGGTCAGACCCACTTGACCAGATTCCTGGTAGCGCCGTCGTCAGGCTTCGAGAGAGATTCGTGACTCTGGTTGACCTGAGGCTGACACCCAAGGTGGAGATGACCAACTTGAGAACTCGCGCAGACTGTTGGCGTGGTTTGCTCAGAAGCCAAACGGACACAGGACCGTCAGCATCACGAAAACGTGGCCCTGAATGTTGTGCAGAAAAGTTGGCGCGGTGTTTGGACCGCATCAGCAAGACACCAAGAGATGTGGGAAAGTTTTCATCTTTGAACTCTTCAAGTGAACCAAAATTAATTCTCACGCAAAAAGAAGGCCGCTGGGGAGAAAAACGTTGTCGTGGTGTCGTGGGTCTGAATTGAAGGTCAAGGAATCAAGAATTTGTTGGGAAAAACGGCTACACTGTATCGCTACGTGATGTTACGGTACCCGTTTGGTACTTTTTGTCAAGAGGATCGTTTTCACCTCGTGCGATTTCCTGCAACAAAGTGCACAGACGAACCAATAGACTTCAGATGTGCTTCGTTCTTGTCGTGTTCCAGATTCTGGTTATTTCGGGGGGAAAGTTCAACAACCAACGTTTGGGCGACGGACTTCTGAGTCCGTCTTCAATCAGTGCATGTTCAATGTTTCCTTTCCTTCTCTGTCAGCATCTCTTTGTCATCTTCAATGCGACGTCCCGCCTGTAACCCAACCGTGATCAAGCATCGCACAAGGCTAAACCTCTCCGTTTCACGTCGCTATTTTCAGGTGTTCACGGGCAACGGGAACACGTACATCGCGGAACTGCGTGAGGTGAACCCCCCGATTATCGCTCGGCGCGTCCGCTTCGTGCCCTACTCGGCGCACCCGCGCACCGTGTGCATGCGCGTCGAGCTCTACGGCTGCAACTGGAAGGGTGAGTACCAGTCCTGCAACAGGCCACGGGTTCAAGCGTGATTCACTTTGGCGCTTGGTATACATTTGCGTCAACTGTCGTTTATGAATGCTCCAACTGGCCAGTGAGGAGATCAAGAAGTGGCGTAGTGTCACCCGTCGACGACAGGGCTGTCCAGTCGCTGACGTAACTGGATGGATGTTTTGCTTTCCTGGTCCTTCGGTGTCTGTCAAAAAACGCGTGCAGTTCGTTAGGGTTTTTCTCACGTTTGCTGATAATCAGCTCAAAACTTCTCCCCAGACCCCGCACACGTGGAAGCGCTCGATGCGCCGATGATACACGGCGCTCGTCGATACCACCTGTTCCATAGCGCACGATTTATCGCTTCCGTCCCTGCTCCGCGCGAACCGTCGGGCGTGATGACGACAGCGGGCCCGAGAAAATGAGGTCTTCTTCCCACACGTTCTGCACACCGAGGGGAGAGGAGATTGATGGCGTGTGTGTCAGGGGCTTCTGTTTGTGGATGCATCTGAAGATTGCTGCTGTTGAGAGATTCTTATTTCGGGGTTGTTTGTGAGGCGCTGGGGCCTCGCTGGCCGCAGACATGTAGGAAAACAGTTTTGCAGGTGGTGTGTTTGGGAGGAGGGGAATGAAGCGCAACGAACCGGAAGTGAATCCAGATGAACCGGAAGCGATACCAGATGATCGTCCGCGTGTTGCGTAAACAGAGGCGCCGCGGGAAACGCGCTAAACTGGAAACGATGCAGCGTTCGGTGCGCCGGGGCGTGAAGGGCGCCTGGAGCTCAGGCCAGATTCCACCGGGGGGCGGATCTTGGTCAGGGTCTCAGGGAGTGACGACCCCCAAGAGAGGGAGTTCCAAGTTGGTGTGTAAACGTTGGTTAGAAAGCTCAGGGGTCTGGGTTGTCTGCTTGAAAGTGAAGTTTTTCTCTGGTTGGCCTTTGGATTCTGAGTTGTATCGTTGCAGTCGATACAGAATCCACGTAAAGCTGGTTCTGATGCGCAGTGCGCACACGTCCCGAGCCACACACACGTGATGCATCGCCGTATCAAAGATACCGAGCCCCGCTACATCAGAGAATAACGCAGCATCATGAGCGTCACACAACACAATGAATTATGATGGAGCGCACCCAAGCTTCCCTCCCAAATTAAACTTCGATCCAACTCTCAAGGTTTGGCGGAGAAAAGCAAACGCAATGCATCAAATAGAATTTCCGTGCGCGCCGAAGAAACCTTTTTACCTTGGGAAATTTATTTTGCTTATGATGATATTGAGGCTTCAGGCTGAATGAAGGTGAAGGTGAATTTGATGAAGACCCGATGCGCAGTGCACATCAGAAGCGCACCGCTGTTTCCCCGTATCTCCTGCACAGGAAGTTTTGCGAACCTCAGTTCTGCAGGCAGGAGCGGAACCAGGGATAAATCCAGGTGGCGATCCAAGGGTGGATCCTGGACAGGTACAGGGCAGACCCACCGACCCACTTGCCTGAACTTTACTGCACGTGTTCGAAAAGAAATATCGCTTGGTTCTGTGTGTTTGTCAAAATTGATCAACGTTGGTTCAATACTCGTACATCCGATGGAGGTCGGTCGTCCCCGAGACGAAATCTTGCCTCTGCCCCTGGTACATTCAGCAATCCTTTGTCTTTCCTCAGAAGGATTGAATTTGCGAATAAAACATCCAACGAGATCGAGTGTGAAAGGAACACAACAAAACAATTAGAAGTAATGGGAGGAGAGAGCGTTTTGACGCGGGGACCGAGGCTCGCGCTCCGGAGCCGAGAGAAGCGACGGGAGCGGAGCGGGGGATTACCCGGCGTGCAGCGGGGGATTAATTGTCATTTAATCAGATGAGAGCTTTTGTCGGATCGGGCGATGCACAGATTTTGTGTAATTAGAGCAGCGCGTCTCACGTCTCGGCAGCGCGTCTCAACACGGATTGACCCACTTGTTGAAAACGTATTTGACAGCAGAAAAATCGGTTTGGTTTTCGGGGAGGGGACGGGAGGGGACAAGAACTGAAGAAGAAAGACGAGAAAGGACAACTTGCAACGATGCTGGTTCTTCGTGGAACAAGAAAAGCACGACCCAATCGACCTCAAGCTTCGAGATTTGGTTCACGTCGGCGGACAGAAGTCTTCCCGGGAAATGCAAGCCAATTTGCAGCTGACGGCGCAATAAAAATGACAAGAGAGTTACGTTTTCGGGTGGTCAGCACGGGGGGGGGGGTCAGGGTCTCCAACTGGTATTGGTACGCCCCACCAGTTGTGTCCTGTTGTGAATAGTTTTTGGCAGATTGACCTGATGACGTGTGTGGGCCTCGCGCTGCAGGGACACGGGGTTACAGTAAACAGTCTAATGTTCCATAAATATGCTACAAGGTGCTACAACTGTTTACTACAGCCTGCAGCAGGCAACAAATACATCACATAAAACTGAACCCAGGTGTGTAACAAAAATCAGAGGAAACGGTAGCTGTGAGGAAGTCTGGGTTTGTATCTTCGGACTTGAGGCTGGTTGTTTTGTGCTGAAATTGAGGACGTGTAGTTTGGTGCATTGCAATTCATTCTCAAGGTTTTAATACCCGCATCATGCAGTCCCTATTTCTTTGCAAGTTATTCTTCAAACATGCTCGAACGTACGAGCAGATCACAGCTGCAGATCCGAGAGAGCAAACACTGGGAAACTCACGTGTTGTTGTTGCAGCCATTTCTGTTGTTCGACTTGCAATTCAATCTGGTTGTTTTGACTTGAGCGAAATTGACAACTTTGGCGGCTTTAACCTGAAAGCAAAACACGGTGCACGAAAAGCGAGCAGAAACAATCTTCGGTGGCAGCGTTTCACGTATCGTTTGTCTCTGGAGGCACGGGAGCCCTGATTGGGTGTGACAGCCGAGGCGACGAGACTCGTCAGCAAATCCGACTCGGCGGATCCAGAGGTGCGGGTCTGCTCTCCTCTCACATGTATTCATTTAGTTTCAGCGCTGTGCGAGGCAGGAGCAGTTTTCTTTTCCTTTTTGAACGGCAAAGGACTTTGTCTGCACTGAGTTTGTGCCTCCGAGGATTGGACGAGCCCCTTCTGCTCCGATCCGGGACACGATGAACGAGCGGAATTCAGCCCGTCCGTCCCGCAACGGAACTCTTCTCGGTTGTCCGCATTTCCACGCCGCGCCCTGGCTGGGTTCGGCTCTGTGCGGCGGCTGCGTCGACTCTGAGAGTTTTCAACCTGTCATTCTTCATATCATCTGGTCAGTTATGATCTCAAGCTCCTTCTTCTGAACCCTGACTCACTGACTCCCCGTCCGTCGGAGCTGCGCGCGACCCGAACCTCTTGACCCGGCAGCCACCCCGCGCGACTGACCACTCGGAGCTGTCCGAGCTCGGCAGGGGGCGGCGGCGTTGTGTCCACTCCGAGATATGCGGCCATTCCTTGAAACTTTTGCCCCCAGCTTGGACAGGACCAAAGCACGGCACGGATTATCTCGTGGAACCCGTGGCTTTTCTGTCTGCCACGTGAATTTGCACGTTGTCATTCATTGAGCCACGTAAGAAGTTGCGTGCGTTGAATCAAGTGCGCATTTCCACAAATTTTATGAAGGGCCTGGCTGGCAGCTCTATCAGCAGTTCTCCACATTTGTTTTTGATGCAGACTCTGTTTCTTGGTGAGTGGTTGAAAAGTGCAGGCCTGGGACGGAAGTGGGGTGGTCTGTTGCTGCTTACTGCTCTGAAACTCGACACTTCTTGTGCAATAGATACTCTCGACATGTGTCTCTCGGTTTGATCCTTGACCTCATTATCAAGGTCAAGGTGAAGAGGTCAACCTCAAGTTTAGGGACGGCATAAATTGTGGTTCAACCCTTGATTTTCTGGTCTGTTCCTCTCACAGAAAACGTTTCCAGGGAGTGCTGCGATTTTCGGTTTGGTTTCTGAGTTCCTTGGCGATCTGGATAGGGATGTGCCCGGATGACCTTCACTCGACCCTCGTGATCCTCCTGTGACCTTTGTGACCCCCTGTGGTGCAGTTCTCACGTGCTGATCTTTCACACGTAATTGGGGCTGCAGCGCCTCTCGACGCCTGGTGATGGGAGCTGCTGCCCCGGGAGACCGAGTCGTCACGTCTGATGGCGTTGTCCCTCACCTCGTGCACATTTTCTGGGCTCTTCGCGTGTGGTTTCGAATGTTTGCGAGAGGAGAAGACAAAAATAGCTCCATGGAGCTCGCGGTGATTTGAGGAAATTCTGATTTCGCTCACTCTGATTTCACTCACTCTGATTTCACTCACTCTGATTTCACTCACTCTGATTTCAGTTACTTTTTTGTCAAAAATTCTTACTTTTTCACTCAATATTCATAACTTGGCAACTCATTCAGTACACATGCAAACGGAACAAATTTAACCAAATGGAACTTTTACACATTGTTTCACAACAATATCCACATACAACCAACAGAATTGCCCAATATCCATTTTCAAACTTTTTATTGAAAAATTGACTCTTCAACCCAAACTTTTTCCAAAAGCTCACAAATCGGACCAAGCTCCTCAAATCACCTGAAAAGAACGTACGAAACTCATTGTTCTCAGTGTTATTCCGAGCAAAGTATGAGTTTCGTATCCTTTTTTGAGTTTCATCTCACTGCAGAACACAAAAGATGAAACCTGTCTGTGGGGCCATGGATTTGAAACTGTACCCACGAGCTGTGTTTTCATAAAATATACCATTTGAGTTTTTTCGGCTCTCAGACCTGCCAATTTTTTGCTTTGTGACGTCGACTCACGCTTTGGTCGTCGCTCAACGTCGTGGCACATGTCATGCCAAACATTGACTGCATGTGCAGTGTTGCTGGTCATGTGGGATAAAAGTTTCCAATGAACATGTTGCGGGTGATCGTGAACCTTCAAGACGCCCCTCGTCCTTTCTGACCACAGATCGGGAACTTTGGGCTGCACGCGTTCCGGCGCGGGGAGAAGGCGGAGGACGTCGGGGAGTACGAGCGGCACCGGAAGCTGCTGTGGACGGCGCCCGAGCTGCTCCGACTCCCGGGGGACCCACCCAGGAACGGCACGCAGAAGGGCGACCTCTACAGCTACGGCATCATCCTGCAGGAAATCGTGTACAGGGCGATGCCGTTCTTCATGGACGAAGAGTCTCCACAAGGTACATGCAACAAAGAATCGCAAGTGCGTGTTTCCTTTCGCTCAGGTCCACATGTAGCCAGCTGCGTCAATAACTGAGTTGGTAAACTTCGTTATCTATTTGTTCTGTTTTCCTTTTGCAGAAATTGTTGAGAAAGTCAGAGCTGGTGGTGATGAACCTTATCGTCCAGACACACCCAAACTGATAGATCCAGAAGAGAATCCAGCCATAGTGGATCTGATGCAAACTTGCTGGCAAGAGAATCCTGTGGACAGACCCGATTGCGACCAACTGCATCGGAAACTGAGGAGCATAAACAAGGGAAAGTAAGTGCGCAGGACTCCGCATCAGGGCTGGACTGTGGCTGTGACCGAAACTTCTGATGAGCGGTCCACTTCAGACCCAGGCACGAACCTGAGGAACTTGCAGAGCAAAGTTAACAGTCAGGACTTCCGCCTGTGGACACGCTCACGCTTCAAAATGCGCACTTTTCGCGATTTGCAGCAAAATTCTTCATGCGTGTTCTGATGTTCTTCCAGAAAAGTGAACATTCTGGACAACATGATTCAGAAGTTGGAAAGGTATGCCAACAACTTGGAGGAAATTGTTCAACAGAGGACGGCAGAACTGGTGGAGGAGAAGCAAAAGACGGATAAACTTCTGTACAGCATGCTGCCCGCGTAAGAAAGCCGGGGTTTCTGTGCACAGCGGGTTCTTGATTCCTGTCGCTGATGGATTCAAGCAACCACAAAGAATGTTAAATTTTCTGTTGTTTCAAGAAAAAAGAAGCAATGGGTCCAAATGGTATTGAGGCCATGGAATCGCAACAAATCTTTGTATTGCCACCCTTCCTCTCGTCGGACCCTTGCTCGACTTCGTCTGCAGCTGCATGATGAACTGCACATTTGCTGTCTTTCACCGAGGTTTTCAATCTCCAAAAACAAAGCAAAGGGCAATTGACAGACCGTGACTTGTGTGACAGATCCAAGAATCTTCTTTTCAATTTTCTCAAGACTATTTTTCTTGTGTTGATTTCAGAACGATTGCGGACGAGCTGAAACTGGGGAGACAGGTCGACCCGGAGATTTTCGACTCTGTTTCCATTTACTTCTCAGACATCGTCGGCTTCACGACCATTTCCTCCGCCAGCTCCCCGATCCAGGTCGTCGACCTGCTCAACGACCTGTACACGCTCTTCGATCACATCATTGGGCTGCATGACGTCTACAAGGTTGCAATCTGTTTCCTCCCTCTCACGAACTGCTGGCCAGGCAGTTCAACTGTCCTGTCACGCTGATTGCGCACCTGCAGGACGATTGCATGAGCGTATGGAAATATGGGCATCATAAAATCAGCGCAGCAAGGGACCTCAACTCTGTCTGTGGGACCACACTCTGATTGGCGCAAAGAACATTGTGGAGGGTCGTCCACGTGGGGTCAATGGATGTTGAAGAAAACGTTTGCTCGAGATCAACTGTGGCCTGCCATATGTTGCGCAGATCCTTGATTGGTTGGTATTCGCGACCCTGTTCACGGGAATTTTGTACAACCTTCCAATGTTCAAACAGACACGAGTTAGCACACATGAACAGAATCGTCAGAGGGTCGTTTTCCTGCGAACTCCCAATCGAGGCATCGATGCTCCGTCTTTTCCCGTTCCTATACCTTTGGGTGGTGTTTAATTCTGGCGAATGAGGTTGTTGGGGCTCCGTCCAAGGATTGTTTTACGCGATGAGATCCCGCTACGTAATGGTAATCGGTACACGTGGAATTGTTTGTATGAAATTGGAAGAACGGGACATTTGGACGTTTACATTTTGCCTGTCCAGGTGGAGACCATCGGCGACGCCTACATGGTGGTGTCGGGGCTGCCAAAGAAGAACGGAGACCGCCACATCGCAGAGATCGCCAACATGGCGCTGGACCTGCTCTCCGCTGTCATCACCGACTTCAAGATCAGACACCGACCCGACGAGAAGATGAAGCTGAGGATCGGGCTCCACACCGGGCCCTGCGCCGCAGGTCGCGCCGCGTTGCATTCTTCCATCTCATAAGTGTGCTGCCAAGCAAACATGACTGTTGGCAACCTATCACAACAAGGTTTCGATCGAGAATCAAACCATATGAGATTCGCAAAAAAGAGTCAACCTGGTTTTTCAGGTGTCGTTGGTCTTACAATGCCGAGATATTGTCTCTTTGGCGACACAGTGAACATGGCATCCAGAATGGAATCAAATGGATTGCGTAAGTTTTCAGAACACTCGCATACTCTCGCCGCGCACACAAGAACATCAGAACCAGCCGAAATTTTTCAAATTTTCTGCAGGAAAAAGGAAGTCAGGATCGGGGTTCTGGTTTGCGGGAAAAACTTTCCACATTTTCTGATCCGAATAGAAGACGCTTGCATTAGCATTGTGAAATTTCCAAACTTACTTTCACTTGTGTCTTTTTTTCACTTGCAGCTTTGCGCATTCACATGAGTCAGCAGGCTCACGATGCCCTGAACTCACACACCGCCTACCAGATGCAGATGAGGGGACAGATGGAAATAAAGGTGACGACTGCAACACATTGTTCTCACCTGACTTCTTTTTGACCAATATACAAGAATTGTTTGTCTCTTTTTGTGCCAAAAAGGCAATTACAATGGTTGCCCATGTTTTGGAATTGACCAGAGACGCGGGGCAGAGACGCCGAATTTGGCCAGTGTATTATCAAAATGAGTCCACCAGTTCACTCAAAGTCAAGCATACACCATAAATTTGTTCCGTGGGTGTCACATTTCTTCACTTGGGGACTGGTACTGACTCTGGTTTCAAAATATGCCAGAGATGGGTTGTGTCAAAATTGTCATCAAAAGCAATCCTGACCAGTGAGCACGTTTGAGTACGAGGTGTGTTTTCTTGAAGGACAACTGACTCAGTCTGATTTCAAGCACTGGAATTGTTAGTGCCATAAATGTGTTGGCATTTGCATGGCGAGCATCAAACACTTGACAGCGCTCTTTCGTGTTTTGTCTCTGCAGGGTAAAGGGACACAAACAACGTTCTGGCTGTCCGGAAAGACTGGATACGAAAAGCCTTTGCCTGAGCTCGATCACCCGTGAAGCGTTCAATGGAGAAACACTCACGATCTCCTTGAGACAATCCTTGCTTTCTCTCAACGTCATTGACTTTCACTTGAAATTTAGCCATCCACACGGGAATTTCTGGAACCAGCGCGCAAATTTGTATTCTTCACACACCATGTTAACCTCGTACTGTGTTATCATTCTTTCTCTTTTCCACGTTGGGTTCCTACCTGATGCCAGAGAGATAAATGAAAAGAGGTGTCCCATATTTGTCTCTCTGTCTGATGCATACAAAATACGAGGATCGTCTCAAAATAGACCGATTGCGCTCTGGTAAAGAATGATGCGGTTTTTTTCTGATGCTGCCAACTTTTAATACTTGAAGAAAACATGCCAATAAATCATGCCAACATGCCAACAAGTATAGAAACAAGGGAATAAACTGTAAAACGAACACAAAAACGTGCTGGAAATTTGTGGATGGTGATTTGGCTTGGCAAACAGTCACTGTTCTTCATCACTGGATTCTTCAGATCCTGACACTTCCACCATGAAATCTGGAATCTCAATGCCATCTCCTTCAAAAAAATCGCCTCCTGACGCAACACATTTGGCCCAGCGGACTGGAAG
>JAAUXT010119349.1_pt1 | contig 12641 bp, 12 predicted proteins | sample 7278171 | NCBI WGS metagenome assembly JAAUXT01 (sample SAMN14350112, study PRJNA611818) | marine sediment metagenome | isolation source: surface marine sediment (1.8m) | place: French Polynesia: Moorea | collected 2018-08
CTGGAATTTTCTGAAACAACAAATTCAATGCAAAATTCTGTTTTACAGCATGCAATATGGACTTCAACCTTTGTCCTTGCAAGTAATTGATGCGGTTGTGAACTATTTTTTGGCTGGATCCCCAGTGTACAATCATAGTTTTAGGACGGTGGTTATCCGACTGGCTCTGGGCATTCATCTTGCCCACCATCTCTCTTAGGGTGAGTCGAATTCAAGTCACTCCACACCCGTCTGAGACATTTGAAACTTGGCATTTTTTCAGACATGGCCCCTTTTTACGAAGAAACGTGCAAAGAATTGGGGTGGACGGTCGACAAAAAGTTACTTGAACGCATGCAAGCGACAAACCAAGAAGAGTTGAAGAAATTAGACGAGTCCATTGAAGACGCCGAGAAAAACTTGGGTGAAACAGAAGTTCGTGATGGCATGCTGAAGAAAGCAGAATACTTGTCCAGAATTGGTGACAAGGTGAGTTTTTGTCTTCATGTGAACTCGACCTGCGAGCACCAGTGAACAGTCCCGGTAATCTTTTCAGCCTCTTTTCCCCGCAAGTCAAAACTTTGTGGTTGTTGACAGGAGGAACCAAACCCTATTTTCTTTCAGGATGGCACTTTGACGCAGTTCAGGAAGGCGTCAGAGAAGGTGGTCACGCTGGGCTACAAACTGGACGTCGTGTTCCACCTCATCCGAGTCGGACTTTTCTACATGGATCACGATCTCATCAACAGAAACATTGAGAAGGCAATCAGGTAGTGTGTCGTGCTTTGTGTACGTGTGTAAAGGAAAGGGTCACAGGACAGTTGGTGGTGGATGTTGTGGTGGCAGATGCAAATTGTTCAATGTTTTCAATGCCCCTTCTCCAACCCCAGTCACGAGACATTCATTGTGGGGTGACATCAAAGTTTAAAAGTTAAGGTGACACCCAAAATTTTTAGTACTTGGTGACCTCCCGCCCTGGTTATATGACATTTGATGTTGGGTGACATCACCGGACATGTACCGTTGGTTTGCATGCTGGGTGAGACCTACACTCTGGCGAGTGTTCCGTGCTGCCGGTATGCTGTAATTATAGTTGTCTGTTCATGAGGGATTGGCGGCAAGGAGTCTTCCGAATTCTTCATGATAACTGTTTTGTTGGAGGCAAAAGTTGTGAGCGAATAAACCGTTTGACGTCTGATTGCAGCTTGATAGAAGAGGGTGGTGACTGGGACAGAAGAAATCGGTTGAAAGTCTACAGAGGCGCGTACTGCATGGCTATCAGAGATTTCAAAACGGCAGCAAATCTTTTCCTCGACACAGTGGCCACATTCACATCCTACGAACTGATGGACTACAAATCCTTTGTCAAATACGCGGTTTACTGCAGCATGATCGCGTTGGAGAGGCCGGTGCTGAGAGAAAAAGTGAGAATTTTTGTCAGGGCTTTGCGAAAATGATAGACCATCAGGTGTGTGGCATCAGGTGTGTGGGCTGTTTTGTTCTGACGTGTGGTGCTTGCAGGTTGTGAAAGGATCTGAAATTCTGGAAGTCCTCCACAGCTTGCCGAAGGTGAAGTCCTACCTCTTCTCACTGTACGACTGCCACTACAATGATTTCTTCAACGACCTGGGTAAGGCTGCAGGCTGGAAACAATAGCTTCATGATAGAAATGTGGCAGATGATACAGGCCACTGTAAACAAACGAATGAAACCTGTGGAATCCCAAGGAAGTCCAGTTTTGGCGTACAAGTATGCCCACAAACGTACCAAAGACGGCCTCTGTTGTGTGTGATCGTCTGCAAAATGGGTGATATTTCGATGTTCTACGTGGCGTGTTCAGCTCAAGTGGAGGAGGACATGAAGTTCGACCGGCTGCTGGCGCCGCACTATCGCTACTATGTGCGTGAGATGCGTATCCACGCGTACTCACAGCTGCTCGAATCCTACCGCTCCCTCACACTCGACTACATGGCCAACGCGTTCGGCGTCACGAAAGGATTCATCGATCAGTCAGTTTCTCTGTTTCTTCTTTGCGTGTGTACGACAGTGTTTGACGTGATGCAACCCGCTGAAGGCTCCTTGTTTTCATGGTGGTTCAATTTGTTCAGGGAGTTATCGAGATTCATCGCAGCAGGGCGGTTACACTGCAAAATCGACAAGGTTGGGGGAATCGTGGAAACGAACCGACCAGACAGCAAAAACTACCAGTACCAGGTCAGTACAGATGGAAAATTCAAGATGGGACACCTGTTGCTGGACAGCGCATCCTTGACACGAATTACCCGGGGTTTGTTTTGGGAAAACATGACGCCCAAAATGACAGCTTCTGTTTTCTTATTTTGCCTCGCGATTGTTCCTTCTTTTTTCTGCAGGGACAAATATTTTTGATTCGTTCCATTTCATTTCAGGCAACCATCAAACAAGGAGACATTCTACTCAACAGAGTGCAGAAGTTGAGTCGAGTTATCAATCTTTGAAAATGACACTTCGAATTGTACAATCTTGTCCAGGGATTGGGGGCTCCAGGGAGGGGAGTACGCACTTCAAAATACCTGTTTCGTGGTGTGACAACGTCGGTGAGAGAAAGAGAGTTCGAGGGAAGAACTCGAGTCAAAGAGTGCACCAGTGTGCTGTGTTGCAATGTCTTTTTGTGAGAAAGGGTCATTCCACAATTCCTTGTTCTTTGGAGCTCAAGCTTTTCAGAGAATTTTCTTCCACCTAAAAGTTGTCAAGTTTGTCAGAGGAAGAGACTTGCTTGTTGAAGATGGAAATCTGAAGTGTGCCACCGCGCATGTACATTCAGCAAAATAAAGTTCTCGGCAGAACTTGCCAATGAGATTTGTCTGTTTCTTTGAAAAATCATAGCAGATCCGAAGATTGGAGATCTTGGAACTCACTGATATTTTGCGCTTGATTTTTTTTTTTTTGCGCGTTGTCACATTTTGCGAAAGGCACAAGTGGATGGTGTTGCCATCTGGGAAGACATTTCAGTCAACATGGCGGACAAGCAGAGAAGTTCTGTTCTTGTAACTTCTTGCATTGGCTTGAATTTAGTCAGCTCCATCACTATTGTTCTTCTGAATAAATGGATCTACACGTACTATGGATTCCCTAACATAAGCATGACTTGCATACATTTCATCTTCACAACGATAGGCTTGATTTTGTGCTCACAAGCGAATGTTTTTCAGCCGAAAAGTTTGCCCATCATCAAAATGCTCCCATTATCGCTCACATTTTGCGGATTTGTGGTGTTCACAAACTTGTCCCTGCAAACCAACACAGTTGGAACGTACCAAATGGCAAAGACGATGACCACGCCATGTATTATCTTCATCCAGTCATTTTACTACAACAGAAGATTCTCAACAAATGTCAAATTGACGCTGGTGAGTGTGTCGCTGCGTTTGGGCAAGAAAATTGTGACTCGTTTGATTGCTGAAGTGGTGCACGCGCAGGAATTTCTGTATGCACGTGTGCACAGGAGAGCGTGTGTTTGTGTGGGTGGGGTCCGCACCCTGTTGATCCAGGGCTGAGATGAGACCCAACACCACAAGGTCATGATGTGTGTCTTGTTTTGGTGTGCGCAGGTTCCCATCACACTGGGGGTGCTGCTCAATTCGTTCTATGATCTGAAGTTCAGCCTCAGTGGATCGGTGTACGCCACCGTCGGGTTTCTAGTCACTTCCCTCTATCAAGTGGTATGTATGTTGGAAACGCACATCTGTTCTACTGTTACTGTGATGTCCGTTTTCGGAGGGATTTGTGAAAACGCAAACGACAATCTCGTTGATCGCGTGCAAATGCAGTGAGCGTCTTATTTCTTTGCAGTGGGTCGGTGAAAAGCAAGGAGAATTCCAGGTGAACTCCATGCAGCTGCTGTATTATCAGGTGAACACACAAACACACGATCAAGCTCAGATAGTGTGCACGAAGCAGAAGGACACCCATGTTGTTTCTTGCAGGCACCGATTTCAGCCACGCTTTTGATGCTCGTGGTTCCCTTCTTTGAACCTGTATTCGGGGACCGAGGAGTGCTGTCCGTCTGGTCCTTTGAAGCTGTGGTCAGTGTTTTCACTGGAATTTCGTCTCTTTTTGTTGCCCCAACACTTGCGAAAGTCAGCTTTGCTTTTGTGTTATGTTTCAGTTGATGGTGGGCGCATCCAGTGTTGTTGCGTTTCTGGTCAATCTGTCCATCTACTGGATCATCGGTAACACCTCGCCACTCACGTATCCTTCAGAGAGAGAGAGAGAGAGAGAGAGGGGGGGGGGGCAGGCGGTGGAAGCATCTTATCCTGCAGATTTATTGGGTCTGTGAGCCCATCCACACAAAATTCGTTCTTTCTACTTGGAGAGAACGGAGGGTTGAACGAAGAAGGTACACCAAAAGACAGTGTTTGTAAGCGTAAGCACGCGGTCCGGCACTTTTGGTTCAGTAAACCAGAGGGGGGGGGGGCACCTGAACTATCGCAAAAAATCACTGGGATGATTTTTAGGCCATTTTAAAAAACTTTCATTTTTGAGCAGGGTTCAGTTGCCCCCCGCCCCCTGCAAATGGCCAAGTTTGGAACAATTTTCAAATTTTTCCCAAATGGCCAAAAAATGATTTTGGTGAAATTTGAAAAATTCAGTTTCCCTCCCCCCCCTCCCAAATCAAATGGCTGACTGGCCAACTCAACGGTGGTCAGAGCGTACGAGATGGCGCGCTTTTTAGGCGATGGCCTTCTTGTTCCTTCATTCTGAAATCAAGATACAACATGATCGGGCACTGCAAATTCTGCTTGACGCTCGTGGGATCGTTGCTCCTCTTCGGTGACAAGCTTCAGTTGCTGCAAATTGCAGGAGTCAGCCTCACATTCCTAGGTAGTACACTTCCATTGGACTCGTGCAACTCGAAAATCGTTTTCACGGCACCTCCTTTCTCCCGTGTAAAAACTATGTGGCTGTCCATGGGGTTTGCTAAACTCGAAGGCTTTTTCTCACTTTCAGGTACGGTGCTTTACTCGTGCGCAATTGAAGAACAAACAACGGTAAAACCAAAGAATATCTTCAAAAGAAGATGAGAGCAAGTGGTCACTCTTGTCACTCACTGACGCCTGGTTGACATTCCTTGCTTTGTCAAAAATGTCCCATGATTGTTTCTACGCGTCAGAAGATCCTTCGCTGCGATATGTATGTTGTCCTGTCTGTTAACAGGTGTGCTGGCATACACCCACTTCCGCCTGCAGGAACAGGGACGTTTTCGAGCATTACCCGTCACGGTGCGGTAGTTAAACCGTCCCAACAGTGACGTTCGAGTGTCGGGAATCAGATCGTTTGATTTCCGGCCAAAACATGAGCTATACTTTGTACAACTGTGATACCAGACACTTCCGGAATCATGTGCACTCGAAAAAGATTTTTTGAGGCAATACTTTTGCCCGTGAGGAAACAAATTGTTTGATTTTGCAGAGGAGCCGTATGTATTGTCGTTTTTGAGCAGATGCACAACGGCTGTTCCAGTTTTGACCGTTTATTGCATCGGTTGAGACACCTTTTTCAGTATTTTGTCAGAAACTGTAGGCGCCTTGCTGCTTCCAAAATGTCCGTACAGAAGCCCACCATACATCAGGTTTGCTGTTTAGTTGCACGAGCAAAAGTTACTGCATTGTGATTGCGTTCTGAGTGAAAGGAAGAATACCGGTTGGTGACCATCTCGTGTGTCTTCGTGGTTGTGCTTGGACGACACGCCTGTATTCAATGCGAAACATTTCTGTTGAATCAGATTTTGAAATACATCACAGAAAGACTGAAATGGCGTGATCCGTATTTTTTTGTACCGCGCGAAAAAATAAGCCTTCGTAGACTGAGCTGCTTCAGTGGTTTTCAGTACAGCAAGCAAGAACGATTGTATCCAGTGTGAAACAGACGTTTGTGTGTGTCGGGGAGGTGGGGGGGCTGTCGAATTACGGAGACAAAATTTGTCTTCAGCAAGCGCAGATGTGCGTGCAGAAACAAGTAATTTGAAACTGCAACACAAAAAGCCTGAGTTTTTCAAAGCAACGGACAAAACCTTGCCCCACTTGCTTGGTTTGTCAAAATTTTTGGCTGCAAAGAATGAAAATGAAATGAAAACAACCGTTGGGTGAACAGATCCAGACTGAATTGGGAAGTTTGGTTTGTAATTCTACAATTCCTGGAAACAGTCATCTTTGATTTTGAGCGCCAGTGTCTCCCGTTTTGTGTCTTTCATGTGGCATCGTGCAACCTGACACTTTTCGAATAGCGGTTGGGAACACACAGGAAAATATAAAAACCATTGACACAGCTTAAAATGCCTCTGTATCTGACACGCACCGGTTTTCAGTGAGATAACCCATTCTGTGATCGCTTTTCAGCGAATCCAGAAGTACTCAACTCACAGGAGATTTGCTCCATCACAGTCCAGCACCATTCAAACATGATCACGACGTTGGATGAACGAGCAGAACTTGAATGTCCATCACATTGGTTCCAGTTAGTCCAGTGTCGAGCAAATATCGCCCGTCGTGCAGTTGGCTGAAAAACGTGAACGCATCGTTGTTGTTCAGATAGGATTCTGGGTTGAAACCAGCTTCATTGGCCACGGACACCACAGTCGAGTCAGCCACTGCACCTGAAAAGGAAACCCACAACTTGCTGCAGGCACCAAAACGCTCTTGCGGATCAGTGGGTGGGACTTCCAACTCCGGAAACAGTTTTTCCCTCTGAGTGACCGAGGGTCGCAAGCTGCCCAACACCCAGTTGCCTTCTTCCCGCTCGGGAAAGAATTTGGGACCCCCCAGCTTGTTTTGAGGTCAGGCGAAAAATTTAGCGATTTGCATTTTGTCAACTGTTGTTTAGCTGTCCTCAACTCTGATAACGAGTTCATGTCAGATTTCAGTCAATCTTCTCACCCGCAGCAGGCGTGGGGCCGTCCTGCCCATCCGTGCCTCCACACAGCAGCGTGACCCGGTGCGCGCGCACTGCCGGGTGTTCCTGCGCCGCCTGGTGGAGACGCAGCGCTGTCGACAGCGCCATCTCCTGGTTCCTTCCGCCACGACCCGTGCCGAGCACGTTCACTGTCGTCTCGCCGCCCGCCAACACACAGATCCCTGTGCTCGTGTTGCGCCCTTTTTGGGTGATGCTGAAAGCAAAAAGACATTTTCTTTCGCGTTCAGCTATCCTCCACTCCGCTGCTTTATGTAAAAGCGACCACAACGGGTTGGAGGGTGGTGGTTGCCACGAACCTTCTCAACGCGTTGATTTGCTGTTTCTGGAGACCAGCTCCGATCAGATCGAACTCTTGTTGGCACAACTTTTCTGCCGGCACTGCGTTGTCCTGCATACAACTCAGGAACTCGCCAATCCTGCAGTGAAAAGTCGAATCAATTTTGTCAAGAATATCATCATCAGGCTTTTCAACAACACGGACAAACGCGGCACGGTTGTATTGTAAGGTGTGCACAAAAATGTAACTTACTTTGAGAATAAAATTCCCGTGTCCTGTGCGTCTCCTTCCAAACAGGTTGAGAGAACGTAGGGAATGTACCCCAACTCCGAAGCCGTCTCGGCTGCTGCATTCACTGCTATCTTGTTGCTGCAACGTGTGCCAAGGAGAAACATCGTGCAGAAAAAAACTGACGCAGAAAGGACAGCATTTCGTTTCGAGAACGAAACGGAATATTGGGTTCACCTGCCAACAATGACGTTGTGCGCGTAGTAGATTTGCTGCAGGTCTGTAGCGTGAGAGAAATGCGTCACCATGGGCGCCACTGGCTCCCGGCTCTTTTTCTCAATCACCTTCCGAACACTGCGGACGATGAAAAGAAAATGAAGGGCGTGGTTGATTTCTTTTTCTGAGGTGGTCACGTGCGAACGGCCAGACACGAGGGTCCAGAAACTCACTCACCTGACTGGAATCTTGTCAGTGACTTGGAGCTGTTTGAAGAGATCGAGGCACTGTTTAGGTGTTGAGAAGTCGCGGACCGTGGGCCCACTCGCGATCAGATCCAGCGGGTCCCCAATCACATCCGACAATATCAGCGACACCACCTGAGTGCAGAGCACACGCGACCAATGACAACGACCAATTGCAGTGTGGATTGGAGACTGTTTTTGACCAGGCCATGGTGTACCCAGACCGTACCTTGGCGGGCAGCGCCAGTTTGGCGAGGCCTCCGCCCTTAAGCAGCTCGGTGTGTTTGCGCACGAGGTTGAGCTGCTGAATGGTGGCGCCGTGGCCCTGCAGAACCCGCGTCGTGGCGCCCATGTCCTCCAGAGTGATGGGAGGGATGGGAGAGGGCAGCAGGGCGGAGCCGCCTCCTGTGAAACAGAGTGCTTTCATGAGTCTGCCAGTGTCATTGGCTGTTCGCAATGGGTACACTTGAAATTGCATTGGCTCGTGGGTCTACTCGCCAAATCGTAGACCTTCTCCACCAAAATCGTCCAAGCGTACAAGTGCGCATGCGAAAATAACAGACACCTGAACACACACTGTTTTCTTGCGACATATCACTCGAACCAACAAATTCCACAAGCAGCGTTTCACCTGAGATGAGCGTGAGGAGAATGTCGCGTTTGCCGAGTCTGCTCGCCATGTCGGCCATGTTGGTCGCGGCTCTGCTTGCGCGAACATCGGGAAGGTTGTTGGGTGAACCCTCGACCAACTGGACTTTGCTTTGTGGCAGCGGCAACAAATCTCTGAAAGTGATGAGTGAATGACGTGAAATAAGGAGAAACAAGAACATAAAAGACCCCCAATACACACACACACACACACACACACACACACACACACACACACACATTCATTGGGCTTGGTGCGCAGTCTGAAAACCGATCAAGAAAAGCTTTACAGATTCTGCCAAAACTTCGTGTGAGCGAACAGGTTTCAAACTGCATCAGGCCATAGACGTCTACTTTACTTGGGTTTGTCAAGCACATCAAAATCGCTCTGTCTTCACAAAGTCTGCATTTTCGTCGTTAGACCTATGATTGCCTTCGTTTGCAACAAGTCTTGGCTCCGCGGTCAGAGGTGGGGGGTGGGAACATAGGGTTACAGGCACCTCCTTGCGCACATAGCCTGTCACAGACCCGCTCTCCGTGCAACGCGCTCGTGCGTGAAAATTTGGAAGGTATTTCGAGCATCATTGCTTTGGTGCCAAGTACAGTCTTTAGCAAAAGGAGATACAAGACGTTCTTGAGCGACAATCAAAGCTGCTGCAATGCTCAGGATGACGAAGCAATGAAACGTAATCGTGACAGTGCACAAAAGTATCCAAACTGTGCTTCAACTGACATCTACGAGACCAATAGGTGAACGTGAAGTCTACTCCACAGATAACCCAACAGTTCACGTGTTTGTATGGCAAAAAATTTGAAAACAAAGACAAGACAAGACACCAAAGGTTCGTTTTCGGACAACTTGATCTTCGACTCCAGAAAGTGTACCAGACGGTTCAAAGTGCAGGCTCAAAACAAGCGAACACTGTGCCTGCAAAACAACCTTCCCACGCAAGGTTTCTGCAAAACACAACGGGTGAGCCTGCGAAGATCCAAAGCCAGCAAGATTTTGTGCCTTCATCTGAACTTCCGGACCATCGACGGTGGTTACCACCGTCCTTTCTATGCTCTTTGATGAAACGTCCTCAAACATTTTCCACGTGCGACGCGTTCGACCTTGAAACACGACGCTGGTTTCACTTCCACTGAATGAACTGTTTCCGACGGTGGCGGTGAAACTGCCCCCTCCCGCCAAATGTGTCGACGTACGTTTTGTTGTTTGCGCGCATCACGTCCTGCAGTCCGACGGGCACGATGGCGACGCCTCCGACCACGTGATCTCCCAACACGTCCTCCGCAGCGCGCACCATCCCCGCCACCGCCTTCCCGAACGCCGCCACGTGCACGTTGCCGCTGAGCTTGTAGAAGCGCCCGTCAATCATCAAGTTGTCACGCCCCTCAAACGTCAACGCTGACCTGAAAATGCCAGGAGACTCTGACACACTTTATTTTTACACGCTGTTTTGGAATAAAGTTGGCAACTCCAGAAACTTTTCAAGAACGCAAAGAAATACTGTGAAACAAAGACGAAAATGAAAGAAAAAGGTGCCCAAACATCCAAAGTGAAACTCACCGGACCATGTTTTGGGGCATGACAGAGTTGACAGCAGCGGCGAAGATTCGTCGCGAGTTGACATGCTCGTTGTATTCCTTCTGTGTTTGTGTTGCAGGACATGCTGCACTGGAGAAGCTTCTTGCAGCGACCAACAGGCCTCGCCTCGGTTGAACAAGTTTCTTCATCACAGCGGTGTTATGTCCGGAGGCCAACTCCCCCAAATTCTGAGAAGACTGCAAAGAATAAGTGATTACACTTTTCACGAAGCTTGCTCAGTCTTTTATACGTATGGTCTTTATCTCTGATTTGGCTACATTGTGTATGTTTTGTTCCCAAAGTACAACGAAGTCATATCTCTTGGAAGAGTCAACACTGAAAAGTGGACTTCGACACCTGGGGGCCAACTGCAATAAAACAAAACCAGGTGATAAGGCAAACTGTGTTCTTTGACACAACTGAAGAACACACAACATCAGTCACTGCGCGCAAAAACTCACTCACAACATTGCCTCAGCGCAATGCATGGAGCTCTCTCGATTGGCAGGTTTGACCACATTCGGACGGAACCTGAAATACAGACAAGAAAACAGTGTCCTTCATTCGATCTCGGCTGTCGCCAACTTTCAGCGGGCCGCTCTGTTGTGTCAACCAAGGCTGTGTTTGGTGGAGTCGTATCTAACAACAAACTCTCTGACACTGAACTCCAACTGTCGTTGCTCTGTCCGGTCCCATCAGGCACTGTCCGAATTTTGTGCGTGTTACTTCCTGAGTGTCGTTGAACTTTCTCAAAACACGAACACCTGTTGGTGCAGACAGGCTACTCGGAAAAGATACGAGTGTGGAGAGCTGCACACATTCAGCTGTTTTTGGTCACACACACACACACACACACACACACACACACACACACACACACAGAGGCAATGCAGGGGTGCAGCAGCAGTCCAGGGGCACTGTTCTGCCACTCCTGCTCCATCCCTTCGAGCTCAGGGAAGGCTTTGTCACCTTGGGTCAGAAGTGGTGACGGCGCTGTTGGGTCAGGATGCCAGGGGAAGGAAGCATTGCGACCTGGGGAAGCATTCTCAAACACTTACACCGGACGTACGAGTGAGTCTCTTCTTTTCCAGTTCAAATTGAATGGCAGAATCTGTGATCAATGATGGGTTGGTGGGTCAAGTGTCGCGTCAACACGAACGATTCTGGATGAGACTGACCCTGGTGGGCTTTCCCTGGTACATTGCATGCCACCTAGTGGTGGTTGTAGTTAGTACAGCAGTTGTATGTCACACCCCACTCCTCCCCCACCAGGGGGCATAGCCATTTTGGTATTTCCATTTTTCACATGATATACAATTATAATTTGCACACAAGGGCAAGCCAATTTCTACTAGTTTTGGCTGGCTTTTGGGCAGCCTCCCTCCCCTCCCATGGTGGGTGGGAACTATGGAGTGATCACATGATCACATGACAATGGATGCCATTAGTTAAGACCTTCTTTCATTCCTGAAGCAGAACACAATTTGAAAAATCCTGGAAGAAGCAGTCAAGCAGGGATTACCACCCACTCACTCAAGTGTCCATCATGCTGTGTGTGCTCACTTCAACTGTTGTGATATCACAAATGATCAGTTTGGTATCTCAGGAGAGACTGCCCTCTGAGGCAGGAAACTCCCTATTCATTGAGACATTTCATGCTATCTGGTGGTGGTTGTGATAAATTCAGGTCAGGTGACATTGCACCACACTCCTCCCCCACCAGGGGGTGCTGGCCTCAGTGGCCATCTTTAACATTTCAACATAATTTCACAAAATCATCTTTATACAGAGAATGGCCAGTTTTAACTGATTTCTATGAATTTTCACTGATCTGGCTGGCTTGGCTGATCTCCCTGCCCCCTTGGGTGGCATGGGAACCAGAATGAAGGTCACATGATCAGTTGCTCAAAAAAATGGATGCTTTTGAGCATGATATTTTGGGGGTTTTGAAACAAACTATCATCAGGAAGTTGATCTCAGAAGCTGAATGCCATAGATTGCCTGTCGCTCATCCAGAGATCATTAGGATCACTGTTGATTACTTCAACCTTGGTCCTCATCCTCAATGGTCCTTCAAAACTCTTGTGAGACAGTTGGCATCAACCATCCAGGTGAGTTTCTTGTGGTTTTCCTGATACCAGTCCTGGTTGCACCACAAACCTCTCACCAGTGCCTCACCACAAGTTTGAGGCACTGGTGAGACAACTCGCATTGACCTGTTGGGAAGCGTTTCATGATTTTCTAATCCTGCCCTGCTCGCACCACAAAGAATGTAGTGATATCACACACACTGGTTGGTATCTCGGGTGAGACTGGCACGGTGGCGCGAATCTCTATGTTTATTGATTGTACGGTGCTGCCACCTGGCAAGCGGTGCCAGTGGTGGTTCTAATTTCACGGCTGGTGTGTCACACCACACTCCTCCCCCACCAGGGGGTGCTGGCCTCTACAACCAATTTTAAATATTCTAAATATTTTTACAATAAATATTTACATATATTAGACAGGA
>JAAUXT010087861.1_pt1 | contig 12639 bp, 18 predicted proteins | sample 7278171 | NCBI WGS metagenome assembly JAAUXT01 (sample SAMN14350112, study PRJNA611818) | marine sediment metagenome | isolation source: surface marine sediment (1.8m) | place: French Polynesia: Moorea | collected 2018-08
GATAGTATCTCTGTGTGTGTGTGTGTGTGTGTGTGTGTGTGTGTGTGTGTGTGTGTGTGTGTGTGTCTCAACATTCTTTGATTCTTGTATTGGACTGAATCTTAACGATACTTCGGCGAGGCTTATGTGCCGAGGAGTCCTATCTGCGAGGTTTCGTGTTCATGTTTTTCATTTTTTCCTTCACTACATGACCAAACGAGCATAAACTACTTTCTTGAACCCCGCTGTGCTGGTGCATAGTTGGCCACGTGACGTACCTGGCGAGGGGAACATGTGCTGCTTTGGGGAGGAGGGGGAGGCGGGGGAGGCAGGGGCAGCGGGCAGCAGCCCGTACGTCTTGTTGCGATCCCACCGGATATCCGAGTCCAGTTCTGCAACACGCCACGACACACAACGTGCAGACGACACACATGCGAGCACACCAACAACTAAATTCCAAAATTAACACAACTGGACTACGATCTACTGAAAAGAAAGGATGGTGGTGACAACAAATTTGGGTTCCAACACCAACCCTTGATCAAAAACTTTAATTGATCACTCGCTGAACAATCAAAATGTCTACACACACCACCTGGGAAAATCAACCACGTTGCAACGAAACAGTCGAAAATACAAACACTGAAAATGTGGGACAACATTCGAAACAGTGCCCAAGACATAAATGTACAAGGAAGAAAGCCCTGCACCTGATTCCGCTTGTGATGCTAAACACGCGAGGTGGAAATTGGAACAAGAGAAGCAGCGAAACTGCGGCCTAGTATCCCTCAATCTGTTTTGTATGGGGGTGGGGGCAGAATGGGAGGGTGTTTGGTTGCAACTGCTGCTTGTTGAGATGGAAAATTTCACATTTCAACACTGGATCAAGCGGATTCAAGTGCACGTCATTCAAATAAACCAAGGTGCCTTCTGATTCTCAACACCCACATCCAGGAACACTAAACCGAAGGACAAGCTTGAGGGCGTGGAGGGAGCTGAAGGAGCGACCCACCTGTTTTTCTCTTCCACGCCGGCCGTTCGCACGGCATCGACAGTTTGCACAGCAGCCCGTCCGTCTTGTTGTGGTAGTGACCGATCATCTGTAATGGAAACACAACGCTGTATAGCAGAAGACACAGATCACAGTGTTGAGCGTGGAATTCGACACCAAGTGCCAGAACAACCAAACAAGCGGGAAAATTAACAAGAACACGGTCCCGAGTGGATACGCGCCGACTCCACAGCCGTGCACAGGTGATCGGTGATTGGGCCAAGACTGGCCTTTTTCCAACTTGGAGGAAAGATCTTGAGAAATTTTCTCCAACAATTTGTTGTTCTCGTATGGGAGGGAGGGGGAGGGGTCCCGAAAAGTTTGTTGGAGAAGGGCCTCAACGTGGGAGTCGGTCCCGACGTCGCAACTCGGCGGGAACAAAAATTAGCAATCTTACGTTTTGCCAGATTTTGAAATTCTCAAAACATGTGCACATTTTCGTCCGGTCACAAACCAACAAACAAAACAGCAATCTTTGCTGCGTAAAAGCTTCAAGCTTTGGCAACCGACCCTTGTTGAAATGTAAACACCGCGATCATCTGAAAACAAACATGCCCGAGTTGGGAATCTCTGCATCCAAAGAGTCTTGGACACAAGAATCTACAGTATTTGGCCTTTTCAGCAGTGGCCATATGTCGAGTTTTACAGGATGTGTTGGAAGGCTGGAGCTGCACAGAGTCTACTGTTCAATTCTTGTTCAAAAGAAGCTGGTTGGTTCACACATCTGCGACAACGTGTTCAAATGTTTTGCATGTCAAAACAAGTGACAAGAATGAGGGCTGACCCGTCTGTGTTGGCTTTGTCCTTGTTCTTGGAACTCCAATTGTTGTTCATCGAAAACACTGTTCAGAAATGTGGGCGCAAATTACTTTTTGCACACGATGCTCTTTTGCGGAGGAAAGAATGTGCGACATTCACATCAAGGGTCCTTCACATTCCCAAGTTGGCAGCGAGGCCAGTTGCAAGTCTCCAACTACGAGTGGGAAACACTGCAAAAAGTCCCTTCCTTGTCACGCTTTCCGAGGTGACAATGGAGCGATGCAACTCTTGACACCAGGTTTCGTACTCGTGTCGCTTGAGACCAACGCCCCCAGTTTACTCGCACTCAGAATCGAGTTCACCCAACGCACTCGGAACAAAGCAACCACTTCTGCCCACAATCCCAAGAGAATGAACTTCCTGGAAAAGCCTCGAATTCTTCAAACAACAATGGGACCCAGACAGCAAAATCTCTTGTCCAAGGTAATTGTCAAACACACAGTGCGAGCACACGTGCACACGTGTACACAAGGAAGAAATTCGTTTTGAACAGGAGCGACTGAATAAAGTGCTCAACATCAGTGGAAGATTTCTTTCTGCAACGACTGGAGGTCAATGAATCGCTCAACTCTGAACAAAATGCAGCATGAAAAGCGAGTGGAGACACACCAAGGGGAACAACTAAAAATTGTTTCCCTCTCTCAATCCACCCCTCTTGCTGACATGACAAGGTGCTCTCACCCCAGCGGGTGTTTCCTTGGACACGCAAAAAGCTGGATTGTGTCAGCGCGTTGTTTCCATTGGTTTGTGCAGGGGTGCAACACATCACGCAACAAACAGACCCGAGGTCACATTGCCTCTCCACACCAACGTTCTCCACACCAAGCGCAAATTCCTCAAGACGCTTGTGTTGTTTCAGCACTATCATCACCCGTGAACAAGCTGCCCTCGATTGTACTGTACACCTCCCACAATTTGCCCCAGTCTGTGGGTACTGAGGTCCCATAGAATCCATGGTAAATTCGTATCCATACAAAATACGCAACTGCATTTGGCGCCTCTTCAGGCACAACATATGTGCATTGAACACGGTACTCACGTCCATGAGGCTGTCGAAGCGCGGCCCGTCCTCGATGGCGAGCTTCTCCTGAGGCGGCCCCGACCCAGTCTTGTGCTTCTCGATCTTGTAGTGCTTCGTCACGTGTTTGTAGCTCAGACTCAGCGCGTAGCTTTTGTCGTCTCGCTCTCTGACTCTACAAATGGACACACATTTGACTTGAAGAACGCATCACGTCAAGGGATCGATGTCTGAAGCCGGGTTCGCATATGAAAAGACACCGCAGTAGTTGTTCACTTGATCAAGGGTGCAACGCACGACACATCCACCGCTGCTGATGAATCCAGTGCCGTCAGTGGAAAACTGAGCACGGCAGAGGCACCGAATGCGCGTGGCAACACGTCGACTGCCAGAAGGGAACAGGTACGACAGACACCCAGGGTGACACGCGCTTTCAAAAGGGGGCGCTTCACATTTCTCCAAGCTTGGGGTAGGGGTGGGGGGTGGGGGGTAAATCCACCGTTTGCTCACTTTCAGAAGGAAACGGTGGGAGCACTGCGCAACGCTGCGGCACTCGAACTCCACCCTAGGACTCACAGAAATTTGCCGTCGACGTGGCCCTCGTTGTTGATGAGGTTGTCTGCGGACTCGCGGGTCACTTTGCCGTAGAACCAGGGCTGGTCGCGGTGCAGCTCCTTCGCCACGAGACTCACGTAGTATTGGCGGTGCGGCCCCAGCGCCTTCTCCAGCTGCGGCCCCTGCACAACAAAATACACGCTCACGTGACGTCACCCTATGGAAGTGTGGCTTCCACATCTCGGCAAGTCAATTTTTTGAAGGGAATTGGATTCCTGTCGCCTGTTTTCTCGTCCGCTTCCCAGCATGTCCGTGGAATCTGAGCTGATGGGAACGCTGTGTGCAGAAGTTTTGGTGTCAAAGTTTCAAGCCTCGACCGCTTGAAAATCAGGCAGGAGGAAAGATTTCCCCTCGTGTTCATGGAAGCGCTCCACACACTGCAACGCCCCCAAACTGCTGTCCTATCCGTTCAAATGGGTGATTTGACAAACCACGGCCCAAATTTCCCCCACTTCCTCCTGCTTGCGTCTTGCAGGTGTCCAGCCCAACCCCCTCCCGCGTCTTGTTCACGGATTTACCTGCAGGTTGAGGGACTCGGCCTTCTCGATGAGCGCGCGCTCCAGCTCCAGCATCGTCACATACGGCCACGCCATCGGCACCTGCTCGCTCTTGCGCTCGCACGGGATGGTCGGCTTGGTGAGGAAGCCGTCCAGCTGCCGCTCGTGGTGCGCGATCAGCTCGACGGGCCCCTTGAAGCGCTTCCCGTCCTGGATCATGACCGTGCCGTCAGACTGACGCTCGATGCTGTAGTGGTGGATTCTGTGGGAAAACAAAACCACAAAACTCAACAAAAGGGAAACAAAACAGAACGGTACGCACACACTGCAAACATCTTTTCCTGGAAGAAGGAGCTCTGAAATCTTGGATGTTTGTTCTTGTTCTGGTGAATGTGAAGGGGTTTCCTTTCGGTCCAGGGGTTTCTCTTTCTCAAAGGCAATTTCACAGAAGAATTTACAGCCACGTGAACTTGGTAAGACAGCAGAGATTTGAACACAGGCACGTCGTCTGCAGCACAATCGCAGCTGGTCGGGGTGGGTGCGTGGGGCACAACCACCATCAGTAAATTATCAGAAGTGTACACCGCTCCGATCATGGAGAAGGCATAGAAAACACTGCGGGATCACCCATCCACCATCCACCGTACGCAACAAGGCCACGCCAACAAGGCCGCGGTTTTACCACGCCAACTCAGCCGACAAGAAACGTGCAGATTTTGGCCCAATTCTGAAGACAGGGTGGAGGTGGTGGTCGGGGGGCAGGCAACACCACCAGGTCCTGCCCAACCACGAAGGCGGAGGGGGGGGGGGCTCAAGGTTCCACCTCACACCTGGTGCCACCACCTTGCCCCCCACCTGCAGGGTGCACAGACACACACACACAGGTATGATTTTCCCCCACGCAGAACAGATTTCGCCTGCTTTCTGTGAAAAGCCAACTTTCGTGAGCAGTGTTGCAAAATGCTCCCACAAGCTCGTGTCCGTTACTTCCTGTTTTAATCTCGCACAGCTACCTGCATGTCAGTGAGCCAGACCACACCCACTCTCACTTTGAAGTGGATCATCGGTGCAATTGCGATGCGGGACTTTTGATCTGTGGCTTGTGTCATTATCAGTTAGACCACACCTCGTGTCGCTCATCTGACCTCGCCCAATTCGGAATCTCACCCAACAGTTCCTGTTCACCAAGGGCATGATGTCAAAACTTCACTCCAATTTTGAATTGTTCACGTGGCAAATTTCTGGAAAACTTCTCAAAATCGAGCCCTTCATCACTTTTGCCTTTTGCGAGTAACAGCGTACCACACACACACACACACACACACACACACACAGGTGCGTCGCAATCTGCATCACCTAAATCTTTGCCGCTTGTGTGACACAGGGAGAACACACAATGAGCAGCAGGGTGCACGTAATGCCATCCCCCCCCCTTCCGTAGATCTATCACACTGCAACCGAATTGTGATGCTTGCATTTCACACCAAACACATTACCCCTCATTTGCCTCAGTCGGCTGTGCACACATCATGAATCACATTCGCACTCTGACTGCCTTCACTCTCTTGCAAAGTTCCAGCTGCAAGTAAGTAAGGGGAAGACCAACACTGGGACGCCAAAAATTGCTTCAGCCTCCAGCCTGTTTGAGTGGGGAGGAGCAGGAGATCCCGACTACAGACGCCTGTGGGTTCACTCGAACAGAGCCGCGGGTGGAAGTCAGAGGCCGAGTGTAGTACCGACCTGCCCTGGTGACAGATGGAGAGCGCATAGTTGCCGGCGGTCGTCATGCTTTCCCGCAGCAGGTAGAGACCCTCGCTGCAGCCGCGCTGGTTCAGCTCCGTTTCAGCCTCGTCCCGCGAGATCCGCCCAAAGAAATACTTGACACTCGTGGGAGGCCGTGGCAACGACATCGTGCCTCGCTCACCGATGTACAGTTCAGTGTTTATCCTTGTCTTGTGCACCTTTCCTCTTTGTTGTGCAAAAGTGGGTGGAGGTCCAGTTCTGTCCGACTCTATGGAGTTGTACAGCTTGGACAGTTGCGCTTCATGGCTGTCAAGTTGGGACTAAGGCATTTTTCCTGATGGGCTGTGGCTGTTGAAGAGATCTTTCAGACGGATTCTGCAAAGAAAACGGAACCATTGGAATCTTGACACCGGACGTGATTCAGATCTGTTGTCAACTTGTACCGTTCAAAGCCGAGTACAGCAACTTCTTCCTCAATAATGGTTAATTTTCGATTTGAGTTTGAGTGGGGAATCACCCTCCAAACACTCCAGCCGGAACGAAACTGTTTTCACCGTTTGTTGGGGCAGGAAGACACAATCTGTGCCAAAAATTTTACTCTCTGTACTGGGGTGAAAATTTGACTTGTGGCGAATACGAACGTTTAAAATCGACGAATAGATCCGTCACTTGGACAAGGATGATTCAATGCTTCTGTAAATTTGCATTCTGAAGCAGACGAATAAAAACTGGAGGATGGAAAACGACGTTTCACAACCACACCTTACTGTGGATCACAAATGACATCAAACAAAAATGCGGTTGGCTTGACCAGCCTCCTGCTCCAAAATGCATGTCGATTCAACACATACGGCTCGCAGATATTTTCCCACATTGACCATTGATTTCTCTTCACATCTGGCGTTGTCTCTACTCAACCAACGGCAGAGAAATCAAGGAAAGTATTGACAGGCTACAAGGAAGTGCTTTACCTTTTCTCCACCAAAACACCAACACGGAATTAAAATCTATCCTACAGATCAAAGACAGATCGAATGTACAGCCTCATTGGCAACAAAAATCCAATTATTTTGCAACAATTTGTTGCTTGGTGACTAAAGCATGCAACAGTTGCACTGAGTCGACCACGAAGGTGCTGGCCCCAAAATAATGGTCCTTTTTGCAACGCTGTATTCATTAAAACAACACTGCACCAGATAGAATTTAAGCAACAGGAATGGGAAACGAGAGTCTGCGAGATCCAACATGTCCGCGCCCAGGAGCCGGGAATTGTTTTGAGAAATTTCTGGCAAATTTGGCAAGTACGGTGATTTTACGATCTTCTTTTTGTGAGGAGCATTGCGAATCACAATAAATTCTTCTTATTGTGTTGTGTGAGGTCAAAACATGGGCCAGAGAGCAGTGGGTTTCCCAAATATGAAGCCAGGCTTTTTGTGGCCGTTGCTGACTGCTGTGGATCTAGATCTAAACTTGGGAGTGCTGTGAAATGCAGGAATGTCTAGTGTGTAGAATCATGCAAGTTGTCATGTTCTGCCTCCCCAAACTATTCCAGCAGCACTGCGTTGCAGTGTGGGATGGATAAATCTCATTGTGTCTCAATCGTGTTCAGCAGGTCGACACCAAGTGTGGAGAATGGAGACGAACGTGCAGCTCCACTGCTACTGCAACGTGGCTGACGTGAATGATTCGTACATGATCCCGTGCCAGACGTGCAAGAAACTCTTTCATCTGGGTGAGACGCTCAAGTAGTTCGGAAGATTTTGATTTGGAGGCAATCTGGGCGCAATAACAGCCAAAAGTCGAAAGAGTATACTGGCCAGCACAGTGGAGACTTCTGTGGACATTGTCATGGTTTTCTTTGATGTTTCGTCTCACCGTTTTGTCAAGTATTTTTCGGTGAACTGTCGTGCAGAGTGTTTGGTGACGGGTCGACCCTCGAATCTGATCGGAGATGTGTTCTTCACCCTCATCTGCTCCAACTGTTCGCCGACGGGCGAGGAGAGCGTCACTCGAATGAAACTGCAATGGTGAGTCAGGATACGTCTGTGAATATCGGAACCGGTTGCTCAATGCGAATCCGTGACCAGGAGCCAAATACTGTTTGTTTCTTGTGTCAACTTTTGTCTCATTCATCTGGAGTTGCCTTGAACTGACACATTGCTCGTGTGACTGGTGTCTCCTGCACGGTAGGTCCTTTTGGACTCATGTTTCAATCAACTTGACACGCACAGGCTGCAGATTGTGAGTCTGAGCATCTACAACCTGAAGATGACACGGACAGGGAAACACGGCTACTTCCGCTGGAAGGAAGACATCGGCTGCTTCATCGAGCAAAACTGGAACACCTTCTTCCACTACGAGTGAGTTCTCCTCTCAACCAAAGAACCTGTGTGACAGAAGCTGCGGGTTCGGGATGAAAGCTTCAATTGCTTGACAAAAAGGTGGCAGCGGTCACGAACGATTCCTGTCTGTTGCTGTTTCTTTTGTATTCCAAAGTCAATGAAGTGCACGTGTGTCGTCGGAGGTTTTTCCGGAAACAGATTTTTATACAGCGCTCGACCCTTGGACGGTCACAAGACATCGCTTCCTCGAACTAGCCTCTTGTTTTCTTCCAGCAAGAAGAGGTCCCACCTGTGGCAGGGCACGATCGCAGGGACACTCTCGTCCTATCCGGCCGTCTTCCAGTCGGGCACGTCGGAGCTGGGCGAGGCCGGCTGGTGGAAACTGGTGGACGACAAACCGCCCACGCTCCAGTCACTTTCCGGTATGATTCTTGCAATGAAATGGGTTTGATCGGTGGGAGGGGGCGTCGCCAGAATCGGTGAGGAAGAGTTCAGGCGTGTTTTACTCTGGACGCGCCATGTGGCGTGACGGCACAGCACGATTGGATATGCAATTCTGCTTTCCGAGGTCATGTTGAATTTCGTCGCCGCGGGGTCACATCGGTCAGTTCATAGAGAGCCAATTACTTGGAAATGTGTCAATATGTTGAGTGAGACATCGGAAAGAAGAATCGGATATCCCCTCGAGTGGGCACAAGGCGTGGCGTGTACAGTTGCGTGGAGTTTTTGTCTGAATCTGGAAAGCAAACCAACAACTTCGCGTCGGGCGTTGATGTCTTGGTGTGTTGCAGGAGTGGCACGGTCGGCGGGGAGGAAGCCCGAGGTGCAGAGCCTCGCTGCCATCATGACGGAGGGGCTGCGCTCACGCACCCGCTCCCGCCCAGGCACCTCGATACAGGCGGCGATGGAGCTGAAGGCAAAGCGAGCCACCACGCAGGTCAGCTGAGCGATATTGGCCCAACCGTGAGAGTGGTGCGTGCTGTGCACCTCACAGCGGACTCGTCCAAGAGCTCTGCGTCTTGCTGTCAAAAGATAGCAAATATCCTGATGGCCGCATCGTGCTGATGCGCACGTGTTGCTCCTGTGAGTAGACGCAGGTTGCGCACAGACAGAATTGAGACACGTCAAAATCCGAATTTTAGGATCGCAACGCACCCCGACTTGGTGTGAGTGAAGGTTACACGGTACTCGTACATCAGCCAAAGTTGCGGTGCTTGTTGTTCATGGATTTTCATTTTGATGCACAGGAGTCAAAGGAGATTCGTAAGTTGAAGCTGAGTCCGGGATCGGAGTCACAACAGCAGAAACCCTCCACTCCGGCCACCGTGCCGCCACCAGAGAGCAGCTCGGACACGTCACGTGACACGTCTCCGGGGCAACAACACGCGACGCTGAAACAGGAGGAGGAGCCGAGGTCACCGCCGCTGCCGGGCCCCGTCATCAAGACACAGTCCGACATGAAGATCACAATCAAGCTCTCTCCCACCAGTGAGTGTTGTGTCACGCGCGCGCGCGTATGTTTTGCGAAGATCGGTGTTCCTGAGGAGATCATGAAGCTCTTGTTGCTGACAGATTTGTAAGTCTACTGACTCCGACTGACGTGTTCTCTTGTGACGCAGTCACGATATCGTCGCCCCCAGACGAGGGTCCTGCAGCTCCTGTGGTGCTGGACATGGCAGAGACTCCGACGTCGAGCCGGTCGAGTCCGCCGGCGGCGCGGCGAGGACGCCGGGCAGGGAGACCCGCCAAGCGCCGGAGAGGCAGGTATGGGCACCGCGGACTGAGTGAAGCCCCTCAGGTTCACGCAAGCAGACCGACACCTCAGTCCAAAAACTCGAGTTTCCGCAAACAGATCTGTTCTTCAGTTTTGGGTGTGTCACGCGTATCGGTGACGCATGAGTGCCTGCTGCAGTTTGATGGAGGTCGTATCGTAATGGGTGGCGCACAAAGCTGGGCCACTTCGAGGTGGGTTGTGCGAAGTGTGCGCGCAGAATAGATGAGACGAGTTTGCCCCGCAGACCGGCGGTGAAGACGCTGCTGCGGCCCGACCCGGAGGAGGAGCAAGCCACGTCGTCCGACGCCACCATCGTGTCCGACTCGGAGCCACACGTCGACATCGCCAAGGTCAGATTCGACTCAAAGGAAGACCAACGTACTTTTCCGTTTGCGTTCCGATTTGCCAAGACAGCGTGGTTAGCAGGAATGGCAAGACTCCAATCTTGGATGCAACCCTTTGCATAACACAGACAATCGCGGATGACCTGCCCATCGTTTTGGACAGCGACAGTCAGCTGTCCCACAGTAGCAGCGCCAAATCGGACGAGCTCGCCTTGTACGAACCAGCCGCAGGTAAAAGCCAATGTAGCCGACACACCCCTGTTTCAGAAATGAAATTTTGAAAATCTGGCAAAAAAATTGCCACCATAAATTCCCAACGACAAACCTGAAACTAGCTTGAAAACTTTTGTGCTTGTGTCAGATACTCGTATCAAAGCACCTTGGAACACCCCTTCCCCCCCCCCTCCGGCTAAAAAAGGCGTCAGGGACCCAGAGTGCCTTGACACCGCGTGCCTCCAAAAACATTTTTGTCTGGTTGCTTTGAGACCACCTGAAAATGAAAATTCAGCTTCTGGCCAAAATAATTTTGCTTCCAAAATCAGTGTGTCTCTGGACCTCTCCCTCAACGAAGCTGGGCAATCTGGCCACCTGCCAGGATCGTTCGCGTCACTGTTGACATGTTACTTTCCGCGAACCATGGAAACACAAATCAAAGCTCAAGAGCTGTGGCCATGATGTGGGTCAAGCAAGTGGGTTTTGCATCGTGTTGCAGATTTATGTCAGACTCGCGGCCAAACAGCGACGTTTCTGTGTCAAGCCCATCCGATTCTTTATCCACCATCTCGATCCAATTTCGCAAGATTCGCAGAATGTACACCATAACTTTGCTCTTCTGCTGCAATTGACGACAGATTCTGGCAAGGGCACTGTGCCTCAGCGACAGAGAGCGTCGACCCCTGTGTGCAGTCTGCTGCCAAGACATTGGGCGGAGGGGGGCGGTTGAATTGTCTTACATCAACCTGGCCTGGAGCTCTTTGTTTGCACGTGGGCGGACGTGGGTGTTATCAACACTGTGTTCTTGTCCCTTCAGTGGAGATGGCGGAGGTGTCGTCCGTGGTGAGTGAGGAGGTGGTGTTGATGGAGGAGGCGGACGACCTAAGCGACCTGGAGGTGGATCCGTGCGCCATCACGCCCCCGGACAGCCCGGCGGCGCCGCAGCCGCTGCTCTCCAGCTCCAACCCATGCCTCCCGCTCAGCGACATCATCTCCTTCATCCCAGGTCAGCGCTGCCATCACACACACACACACACACACACACACACACACACACACACACACACACACACACACACACACACACACGAAGACGTGCACACAGCCGTGTGGCAGTACCTGCAGACTGAGAAATGACTCCCCGGTTGGGAAGGTGTGCGTGTTGGTGTTTGTGGAAAGTCCTTCCAGAGCAACGATAAAATGCCGGCATGGACTCCTTTTATCCCGAGACGCAAAAGTTCCAGATTTTTTCCCTTTGTTTACGTTGGTTTCAGACGAACTTTTACATGTCACACTGACCTTTGCAACACTCAATTTATTTTTTAAGCCGCGGTGTTCGTATCCCGAGTAGTTTGTGCATTCACTGCCCGTATGTGTGTCTGTGCACGGGGTGGTCCAATGTTCAGTAGCACCTGGGTCCCACCTGGGACCTGGTGGTATTGCTCGCGCCTCATCCCCCATGTGCAAGTTTGGCCTTTTCAGACCGGGCTGAGGAGCCATCGGCCTCTGGCTCCCGCGGTGAGACGAGCCGTGCACCCGCCGACCCCGAGGCACGGTTCGCCGAGAAGGTGCCGACCCGACGCGAGACGATGAGCTCCCGGGCGGTGCAGGCGCTGACACTGCGGGACCAGCCGGGCGGGGCGCCGGGGACGCCGAGAGGGGGCGTCGCTTCCTCCGCCGCGGAGGGAGGTGGGGCGGCCGTGGTGGCAACACCTCCCGTAACCGAGGGTGTGACCGTCGCAGAGACTCCGAGCAAGACGGAGGAAAAAGACAGACCAAAGCAGGTGAGAAGCGGGCGCAGGCGTTTTCATAAACCTGGCTGTGTTTCGTGACCAAACCCTTCGTCAGGCTTTCTGCACCAGCCCCCAAGAAGATAAAACGTAGAGGTGCAACACTTCAATCGTGACTCATTGCGCTCCTTCGGTACTTGGTGTAACCCCCAATTCACACCGGGTGCGCTGGCGCATACGCACGACGTTACGCACGCTCTGTACGTAGGTCAAAATTTGCAGTTTTTGGTGTGCTGCATGCTTTCTGGGCATGCACCACGCACGCTTGTTCAGACACGGTGCATAACGTCATGTGTAAGTGCGTAAGACACAATCGCGTTTGGGTTTCGACCCCAAAAATTTGCATGACGCATGACGTCACTGGTTGCGGGATTCCCAATAAATTCAAGCTGTTCTCAAATCCTGAGTTTTGCTTGTCACTTCCGCAAAATGGTGTGCGCGTTCAGATTCAAGA
>JAAUXT010052746.1_pt1 | contig 12638 bp, 9 predicted proteins | sample 7278171 | NCBI WGS metagenome assembly JAAUXT01 (sample SAMN14350112, study PRJNA611818) | marine sediment metagenome | isolation source: surface marine sediment (1.8m) | place: French Polynesia: Moorea | collected 2018-08
CGTTTGTGATATCACTACAAAAGGCAGGAAAACCACCTACCTTACAGTTGAGAGAGATAGACATTGAACGCGAGCCGAATGACGAGTGTTCTGAAGCATTGGTTGGCCACAGGGGCCAAATACCCAAACTGATTGACCATGTGATCGATCACTCCTCTTGATAGTGGTAATCGATGCTGTCGATCAGCCTCCAAAATTATCCTGCGCATAATTTCTTGACAGAGAAATGAGAATGCCTCCACTTCTACCAAATCCATTTTCAAAGAGAGGGAAAAACCCTTGATCACGTGACCCCCTCCTGGGGGGGAGGCATGCTGGGTAATTTCCAGCAAAATAGCAGAATTTTGATATTATACATCTATTCCCTGTCTAATGTATATAATAATTAATTATAAACATATTTAGAATAATTAAAATTGGTTGTAAAGGCCAGCAAGGCCAGCACCCCCTGGTGGGGGAGGAGTGTGGTGTGACACACCAGCTGTGAATTTAGAACCACTGCTCATCAGATGGCACCACTGTGTACTCAATAAATGAGGAGATTCCCACCCCCAGGGCCAGTCTCTCCTGAGATACCAACCAGTGTGTTTGTGATATCACTACACAGGAATGAGATCCCTGCGGCCTACACCACCCTGAATATAATTTTGCCGCTTTGAATTTGCAGTACAGAGTCGACAATTTTTGCCTTTTGGGACAAGCTCATATTTTTGAAGTTGAGTGTTCTCCCCGCCCCCCTACTCGCGGGGTGTGTGTATCAAGTGTCCCACCCAACATGACAGTGGTCATGAGACAACTTGGTGCCCTGCTTTGGTGAGCAGAAATCGCTTGTGTTTCAGCTGTCGTTGGGGGCGGCATCGCAGGCACATCAGCAGCACATTTCCTACACGAGTTGTTCGGGGACGCCGCTTCGCTGGATCTGTATGAAGAGAATCAAATCGGCGGTCGGCTCGCAACAGTCAATGTTGGTGGCAGACCTTACGAAGCGGGTGGCACCATCATTCACCCCGAGAATGCGTACATGGTCAACTTCACGAAGCTTTTGGGTGAGGATGACAAAAGTTCTGTTGGGTAGTGAAAATATTGCAGCGATTTTGATTCCCCACTTGTGGTCAGTGCGTGGTTGACGCATTTGTTTCAGTTCCTCAGCACTGTGTTTCAGGACTGGAGCAGAGAAAAACGGCTGGAGGAAGACTGGGGATGTACGATGGCTCAGAAATGTTCTTCACGGGAAGTCAGTGGGACATGATGCTGATGGCTCAGTTTCTCTGGAGGTACGGCTGGGACACGTACCGGATCCTGGATTACGTCAAGGGCATGCTGAGCGACTTCTCCAGGTTAGAACTGTCCGCAGTACTGTCTTTGATTGGTAGCCATACTTTCTGTTCTTTCAACAATTTTGTCTGACCGAGGCTCACCACCGAAAACAAGGGTGACCAAATTCATCATCTTCGACGAGACTTCGATTTGGTTGCGCCTGTCTTTTATAAATTATTGGTCGCGTCTTTTGTAGAATTTACAGCCATCAAGACGAAGGCCACGCGTTCACTACCGTTGACAAAATGGTGGAATCCATGTCACGGCGCATGGAGGAGAAGCTTCACTTCTCCTTTGAGGACGATCTGCGAGCCTTTGGATTTGGTGAAAAGTTTATCGACGAATTGGCAGAAGCAGCACTCCGGACCAACTACGGACAGCCGAAAACTGTGCACTCGTTCGTGGGTGAGTTGACAGTTGCTCTTGGGTTTTGAGTGTTTCAGTGTGGCCAGCTCAGTCTCGGGAGAAAATCAACCACGCACGCAAAGTTCCCAGCAATTTTGCCCGTGAGCTATTTCTTGCAACAAAAAAAGTTTTGAATTTTGCAGGCGGTGTTTGCATGGCGGGATTCTTGCCTGGTTTGTGGAAGGTGAAGGGAGGGAACAAACAGGTGCCGGAGGGTCTGCTGAAACTGTCCGGAGCGAACAGCATCCACTCGCGCGTCACTTCCGTCAATAAACTGGAGCGTGGATACAGTATCCAGGCAACCAGTGGAGGACACATCACCAACAAGGATTACGACATCGTGATTTTAGCAGCACCAATAGACAGGGCTTTGTCTAAAATAGACTTCGAAAACTTTCCAAGGCCCGTTGGCAACTTTTCCAAGGAATACCACAGGACGGTGGCGACATTCGTGAAGGCGTGGCCGAATCACACATTTTTCGGTTTTGATAATTTCAAAGACTTTCCAACAGAAATACTGACAACCAGCAACAAAGCCTTCTTCAACTCTATTGGCCGTCAAAGTGCCATTGACTTCCGGCCTGGGGAAGAACCGCAAATCCAGGACGCCCCCGTTTACAAAGTATTTTCCCAGGTCCCCTTGACAGACACCCAGCTGGACTCACTGTTCACTTCAATCCAGGACAAGGCCGTGGTAGACTGGCTCGCTTACCCTCACTACCATTCCGACGAAACGGAAATGCCTTCCTTCAAACTCGACGACCGTTTGTACTACGCAAACGCTCTGGAATGGGCGGCTTCAGCGATGGAGACGGAGATTATCGGGGCCAGGAATGCGGCCCTTCTGGCTCACAATGAGTGGTTCGGACACTCGCAAAAAGTCGACGCCACTTTTGTGGAAAGGGATTCCAAAACAGAACTGTAATTTGCACTGCTTGACTTGATCGCTTGTTGCGCCAACTGATAACTTGCCCATCTCCAAAACATGTCTTCCGTTGAAACGACGCACAAGTGCTTGGTTCATCGAATGTTCGTCGTCAGTGCATCCAGTTTCTTTGTTCTCTGTGTGGATCCTCTTCATGATTCGTAACTTTTTTTATTCACAAATCTGTACAAATTCCATTGTAAATACAATTTGTGCAGAGACTCACTGCACTGAAACAAAAGCTCAGTGTGATTTCTGTGCCTCGGCAGGACGTGTGGTTGCAAATAAATTCAACACAAGATATGTCTTTCGGTAAACCCAAGAAACTTTCCCAGCAAGTAAAGAAACAGTCATTCGGTCTCACAACGAGCCTTTCAATGTTTTTGCGACTCACACCTTGCACCGACAAAATATAACTGAAACCAAACGGTAGCGCGCTGCAGACACAGAAGGTCAAGAGAACCATCGCCGATGTTTCGCCGAGTCAGTTTTGACACGACGACACCACAGGAAAGATGCTGTTTCGTGGTTCCAATTTGCGACAGAGACAACCCAAACAGCAGGGCAATGCATCTTCCACTCAAACTCCTTGAAAATGGAAAACATATCGCTCTGGACACGCGCCTCAATTGTTTTGCAAGTGTCTTTTTCACCGGCACCCGACACCGAGAAGACGCCAGGTCCTGGGAAGAGCTTTGTGACGGAACCAAACGGGATTGATAAATGCAACTTTATATTCACCACGGAAACAAAACTTAACATTTTTTGTTGGGGCTGCAGCAAACTATCGGGATGGGGTGGGAGCAGTAGCAAACAACAACAAGTGTAACTGTTGGAAATATTGCCTGGCAAATTCTGTTGGAAGGGGGGGGGGGGGGCTCTGAAGATCAACACATCTGTTCACGGTACTATTTTCAGGAAGTGTACATTCCAGAGGCAAGAGATGTTTGTTGTTTGGAGGCGATAATGTTTGGAAGTGCACCAAACGCGTTGGCATCTTGGCAAAATGTAATGGTTTGGAGCAGACTCTCTGCTATGCAATTGGAGGGGGGATCCTGCCTGTGGAGTCCGGACGGCAATGGTGATTTCACCTTCAACAAGCATTCGGAAAGGGTCAGCTTCTTTGGTAGCGTCAAAACACCCGAAGCACTTTTCGGGTCAACAAAGCTCCATTCACGCAGATCAAACAATTTCATACAACCTACTTGAAATCCAGTCAAACCAATCCAGTCAAACTCAAAAATCAACACGGAAACTCTGGCTCACGCGTCTTGCATCGTTTTCCAATTGGGCACATGTAGTGATTCTGTACTGTACAGGCTGAATTCTGGTTTCCATGACGACGCTTCACGGGGCGAGGTCGATACTGGAGACGCCGAGCAGTTCGCTGGCGATGCGCATCATGTCTTCCTGACTAGTCTGCAGCGGCTGCACGTCGATGTCGTCAATGTTCATCGATTCGCTGCCGTGGCCGTGTTGCGTCACGATCACGTGTTGTTGTTGCTGCTGCTGAGCTGGATTCTGTTGTTGTTGCTGCTGCTGCTGCACAGTCAGCTGGGGTTGTTGCTGCTTGGCAACCTGCATAGCAACGCGAGCACTGCTGCCAACGGGTTCCACCAGTTCCTCTGTCTCACCGTCCTGGGTTGCAGCCACAAATGCAGTTTCAATGATGTTGTCTCCCTGCACAACTTGGCTGGAATCGCCTACGCGTTGAGCAGCTGAACTGACCACCGCAGTGTGAGAAGAGCTCGGAACAGCGTAGATGGTTTGTGAGTTCGACACCTCCGCGGGTTGCGTCACGATGATGACCTGCTGCATCCCGCTGAGTTGCTGCTGCAGATGCGGCTTGAGCACGCTCACCGGGCGTGAGCGACTCACGACAGGTTGTTTCCGCAGCAACGACTGCAGCGTCGGTTTGGCGGCCGCAACCCTCCCAGACGGGGGCGCCACCACCACCTCCCTGCGCGTCACGTGATGCGCAGGGACGGAAACTTCGTCGGACAAGACCACCTCCTCGACCACGTGATCCTGGGGATACTCGGTGACCACAACTTGCTCCCCGTTTCCTTCGGTCAATATGACCTGCTCGTGCTGAGGTCCAGTCCGAACCACAATGGGGTCCTCGTCTTGGGTCGTGTAGATCAGCTGCTCCTCGGTGATCACGTGTTCTTCCTCCACGAACTGTTCGTGCCGCAGGCTGCCATCACTGATGATAATCTGCTCCTGCACCTGCTCCTCGCCGCCAACGAACTGGGTTTGTTCCGAGTCCGTCACGTACTGAATGACCTGCTCGGTTCTCTGTGGGTCCCGCGCTGAGGGTTTCAGCAGCGTCTGCTGATCGCACGTTGACACCAGTTCGTACACCTGCTGATCCGCCGAGTTCCCGACCAGCTGCAGCAGCTGCGTTTTCCCTTCGTCATCGACGATTTGCAAGAACTGCTGCTGGTTTGCAGAGTTCCCCTGCAGTTGTTGCAGAGGGATCTGCACCGTTTGCGTCATGTGTTTCTGCTGCTGCACGGCAGGTGGCGTTGTCACCCGCTGCACCTGAGGTGGCGACGACGGCATCTGCTTCCCTTCACTGACCACTGGTGGCGCCACCGATTGCTGGATGGATCTGGGCGTTCCTGCTGCTGCACTCGTTGACCCCTGTTGCTCTTCACTCGTTTCGCCTTTCGACACATCGCCTTCGCTGGGCGCCTCCTCCCCTGCTCCCCCCGTCTCCTCGTCGCTGTCCCACTCCGGAAACTTCCCTTCCGCGTGGAAGTGGATCAGGTGCCGGATGCTCTGGGTGCAGTTGTCGCGTCGCTTCTCGAGGTACCGACGCCGGTTCTCCAGCGCTCCCTTCTTGCTGCAAACAGAGGCCAAAGGAACATAAGCACATTGCTGCCGTGATGGAGTACCTCGCCGCTGAGGTTCTGGAGTTGGCAGGCAATGCTGCTCGTGACAAGAATACCAGGGTCATGCCCCGTCATCTCCAGCTGGCCACCCGCAATGATGAGGAGCTGAACAAGCTGCTGTCTGGAGTTATGTGTTGAGGTCCAATTCAGTGGTTTCTCCCACTGTACGGTGTTTCTGTCTGAAACCTTATTCGAAAATAAAAATAGCTGCCGTATTCACCCGAGTATAAGTCGCACCCAAGTTTTAGACGCACCCCAACTTTTGCCTTGATTTTCCGGTATGGGATCACATTGAAATGATAATAATTTCATACCTATGTATAAGACACACCCCTAGTTTTGGTGCTCAATTTTAGGACAAATAGGTGCGTCATTTTCTCGGGTGGACACGGCAATGAAGACGAAGGAAACAGAACTCACATTCTCAGTTTGGCGGCCATGGCCTCATCCTCGACGACCACCAGCTGCATGTCCTGCAGCTCCTGCTTCACCGTCTTTATTTCTCCGCACAGCGCCCTCTGTAGCAATTTGTGTTCACCCATGCTGTCTTGCAGTTCTGCAAAGAACGACGAAACTTCAGTTCCAACTGAGCTGATGTGGGTTACACAGGCACTTTTGGAACCAACAGAAGCACTCAGAGGAGGAAAGCGTCTTTGGTCGGTCTCAGGAAACTGCGTTCTTCGTTTCTTGGAGGCGTTGCCTAACCTCATCCTCGGAGGCGAGGCTCCCGGATGTTCTCCCAAGTGATGACGTCATCATTTTCTCACAGCTCTTGACACAAGAACATCACCATTTCTTACTTAATAGCTGCGCCTCTGCATCCTTCACCATTTTCTCGATGGAAGCCTTCTCCGCCTTCAGTTTGTCCGCGATGACTGGAGCCAGTCCTGCCCTCTGTGAAGAAATGAAGACTTTTACTGGTGGCATTACGACAAACGACGGCAAGAATTCATAACAAACGGCTGGACTTGTATCACCGAGGTCATTTCTCAGAGGGAGGTGTGTTTCTGTCCTGCCGCAAGTTCTCTCTCTCTCTCTCTCTCTCTCTCTCTCTCTCTCTCACACACACACACACCTGGCAAACAGGTGGGGTTGCACGCACAGCTCCCTGACACAAACCACTCTCCCACCCACAGAGCAAAACCATATGGTGGGACCGCACGCATACCTCACACACACACTCACACGCACAGTACCTTGATATACGCGAGTAGCTCTGGCTTCTTCTCGCGGATCTCCTTGGTAGTGAAGGTGAGCACCTGCGACCCGTCCTCCCCCGACGTGGACTGGTCCTGCAGCTCCTGCGGCAACTCCGCCTCCGTCGAGTTTATCTTTATCGGCTGCATCGACAGCGGCTTCTCGCGGCCCTTCTGCAAGGGCGACAAGAATCCAGGGTCAGTCAGAGCTCACGTGACCTGCAGCCTGAGCATGCGCAGTGAATGAAAGCTGTTCGTTCGTCCAAATTCGAAAATGTCTCACACGTTGTTACTGATGCCTGAGAAAACAGAACTTGTGCTGATAATTAGGGGAAGACGGTTCTTTTTACCTTTTCAGTTGATTTCTCAGATTCTTCTGACTTGGTGGGCGACGCCAGTCCTTTGGAAGGTTTGGGTTTGTACATCGCCAGCGGCCCTCTCGTAGCCGTCTGAGTCTTGAAGGAAAACGGATGCACGTCCGATTTCTGCATCAAACCCTTCTTCATCTGGGGACTCGCTCTCTTTCCGGCTTCGCCGTCACTGTCGTCAGAACCGTCCGAGTCTCTTCGCTTCCGCTTCGTGGAAAATCCCGACGCTGTCTCGGGTGTTCGAGACGACCCTGTCTCGGGCACCAAAGATTTCATGAGTTCACCCCGCGTCTCGTCGTCCAGTTTGGCGATGTGGACCTTGATGACGCGGTGCTTCCTGCCGCGGATGTCGATGAAGTCGGACGTTTCCTCGAGGTCGCTGTGGCTGCGGTTCTTGTCGTGGACAAATTCGTAGTGAGCGGGAAACTGGTCCGGGTAAAGAAGCGTCTTGATGAAATGTTCCTCGTCCGACTCGGAGGAGCCTCCGATGGTCACCGCCGCGCCGTGCGTCTCCAGGGGAACGTACTCAGGGTCATCCTCCTCATCCTGCACTTCCGGTTCAGCCGCCGCAGCCTCGTTTTCAGCGAAGGGTCTCGCCATGTACAAAGTGGCGTCGTCGAAAACGAGGCTCCGCGCGATGTGTTGTGCGCGTGCGCGGATCTGCACGTGCAGCAGCTCGGTTCCAGCAGGGGGCGTGGCCAGCAGGTCTCCCTCCGCGTCCGAGTCGTGGAAAGACTCGTCACACAGCAAGTCCGCTAACTCGTCTTCCGACTCCGTCCCAGTTTTTTCGTGCGACGTGACCTCAATACTCGGAACTTGAGCTTGTTCCTGGCTCTGTACGAACTCCACGGTTTCACCGATATTCTCCAGGCTTGTGTCGGCAATGGTGTTCTGGCTGTCGGGCAGCTCTGAGTGGTACCCAGAGTCTTGAGACAAAGTGAAGTTGCCATCTTCGGCAGGTTTGCCTGCCACGTCCAACTCGGCGGTTTTCTTGGACTGACTCAGCGACGCAGTGACGGCCTCGTTCACTTTCCAACCTTCCGTGTTCACAGCCACGAAGTTTCCCTCTTCATCCTCCACCAGTTCGAGGTCGTTGTCCTCAAGCTCTGTGAGGTCACCCTGCAGCTGCTCCTCCGGCTCTTCGTTTTCCTTTTCTTCTTCGTCATGCATCTCAGCCTTTGCAAAATACTTGTCGGCCAAACGGCCCTGCCATTTCCGCAGAGACAGGTATTTGGCTCTGTTGACGTACTTGGTATCGTCCAGGTGCCTGTAGTGGCCGCAGGGCACGAAATGCAGGCATCCTCCGGTGCAAGGCAGTTGCTCTGGCAACCGCTTCATGTGTTTGCAGTACATGTGGTCGTTTACCCAGCAGATGTTGCACATGTGCGGCATCTGACACTCGAGTTCGCGGTGATAGTCGCTCTTCACAGACACAAACGGCAGGAAGGACTGATGCGAAGGCGACGTCTCCCCAGCCTTCTCCAGTTTCTCCCTCTCCTCTTTGTCACTGGACGAGAGCAACTTGTACCTGGGTACCTTCAACTCCAAAACCTTCCCCTTATTCAGCATCTCTGGTTTCTGCACCACTTCTTCCAACGTACTTCTGATTTTCTCGCACAGAATGTTGGTTCTCGTCGGCGGCAGCGGTTTCCCGTCAGCCCCCAGGATGACGATCACCGGTGCGTTCCGCACTGCGGGAGGAAGACCCGTCGGGGTCGCGAAGAATGGACTCTGCGGTTTGGACTCCACCGATGATCCCAATTTTACTGGCATTTTGATGAACTTGGGAGACATGAGCACTTTCTCTCCTTTCTTTGCTGGCGATTTCATTTGTGTCTTTGCCTCCTCAGACGGATCTTTCAACTTTCTCTTCTTGGATTTGGACTTGGGTGCCTCACTTTCCTCTTGGTCACATTTCTCCACTTTGATTTGGATCACTTCGCCATTGGGTGCCGTGATTTCTTCCACGACCGTTTCAACGGGTTTCTCTTTGACTGGCGACGCCTCAAGGCTCGACACCTCCCACGAGACGCCCTCGTACACACCCACGTCCTGCGTCACCACTTTCCTCCTCTTGTTTCCAGCTTCAGCTATTTTCTGCTTCAGCTTGCGTTGCTGCTCATCCAGAATTCTCTTCGTCTGTTTCCATTCGGAATGGCGTTTGATGCGGTTGAAAGTAGACCTTTTCAACACAACTCCTTCGTACATTTCAGCGTAACTGATTTGTTTTTCTTTGTCGTCTTTCTTCTTGCCGAGTTTCCCTTGGCTCTTGTCGCTCTTTTCTCCAGTCTTATCCTCGTCTTCTCCTGATTCCTCCTCACTGCTCACATCGTGAAATTTGTACTTTTGTTTCGCTTCTTCTTTCTTTTCCCTCTCTAATTTCTTTGCAAGTCTCGTCTCGCTTCTCTGCCTCGTTTTGTGCATGTCCTCCAGCCACTGCGGATCCTCCTCAAACTCGTCAGGGTTTGCTCTCAGCAGGTGCTTCCACTCCTTGCGCTTCGAGTCTCTCTGACGACTGCTCCGTCGGAATGGCAACATGTTCAGATCAATGTCATCCTCACTTTTCGCCTTCGTCAGTCTCGACGGTTTCTTTGGTTCCTTGGACTTCTCTCCCGGAAACGAACTGTGTTTCTTCAGGGGAAGATCATGTGACCTCGATTTGCCGCTACTTTTCTCACTCTTTTTGGAGAAGTCGATTTTTCGAACGGAAGAGCTCTCTCGATGTTCTTTGTGTGGGGAACTGGGCTTCTTCGGTGGTGGTTTCAGCCACTCGCGTTTCTTCGGTTTGGCCGAATCCGACCCCATTTCACCAGATTCTAAGGATTTTGCCAACAGCTTGGCTTTGCTTCTCGGGCTTCCGTCCGTGGCGTCCTCAATGATGATCTTTCCGTCTTTGTAGACCATTCCCGGTGCAAAGTTTGGTTTCAATGTTCTTCGCAATTTTCCTCCCGCCAGTCTGTGCAGCTTGTTCGGGGCTCCGTCTTTGGGAAGCTCCGATTTTTTCACCAACCCGAAGGCACTGAAGAAGGTGTCTTGTTGCACTGAGGGGTAACTGACGTCTTCGTCGTCATCTTCCATCGAATCGTCCAGAATTTCAAATTCATCGATGCAGGTGTTGAGACTGGAGACGAATTCTTCCCGATCCGTGTCCTCGTCGACTTCTTTGTCCTTTGAACTCGTGTTGTCACCTCGACCCTCGATCAGACTCTTCACCTTGGACTTCGGAGTGATCTTCAACAGCGTGCTGCCAATTTTTACCGTACTTCCTGCTTGGATCAATTGACCTTCGGATCCTGGGGCGATGGAGAGTTTGAAAATTTGTGATTTGCTGCCAGACTTTCCAGTGATGAACTTGCTCGTCGGAGACAAGACGACTTGTGGAGTAGTGTCGTGGCCAGATTCCTCCGAACCCTGGTTGTTGGCTTTTTCTCGCGAGTCGGTTTGCTTACTTTTTGCTGTAGGAGCAAACCTCGGAACAATAGTCACGGTGGACTTTTCGTCCTCTTCACTCAACATCTCTTTTTCATCGTCATCATCGTCCTTGTCAGCTTCAACAGTATTGTCCGTTTCAGCTGCAACTGTCTCTTGTTTTGTTTCAGCTTTTGACTTTTTACTTTGAACTTCGCCGTCATCTGCACTGGCACTGTTCTTTCTCTTGCCCAGGTCCTGGGTTGGCGTGCCACTGTCTCTCACGCCTGACCTCGTTTCTCTGCCTGACGAGGTTTTACCGACAGGTTTCTTGGAAGACTGTTGCGCCAAGGCTTTTGCTTTCTGCATGTCCTTTAGCTTGGCCAGGTTCTGAAACGGAACACATCAGAAACATTCAAGAAAGAGGTCGATTCACTCAAACACTTGCTTCGTGCTCTTTTTGTCTGCACATTGTAGCACGTGCACTCCAGAAGTGGATTCTACGATTTGAGTTGGTGCCCTGCCGAGTGTTTGGGTCGTGTACAGCTACGAGAACTACGAACAGTAAGGCCACGTTTGTTCTCAACCGAACCCACTGTCTCAACCTCACAAAATTTGACACTGCCAAATTTGGTCACTGTCTTCTGTATTGTCGCCCAACAACCAACCAGAAGCGATTTCACAATTCCAGATAAGGTTGCGAACTTGGCACAAACAGAATGTGTTCAGAACGTGAATTCAATTTTCTGTGATTTTGTTCCAAGCGGTCTGGCTGTCCGTCAACGAAAAAGTGCTTTATCGCGCAGGACACCACACACAAATCTAGATCTGTCACGAACTGTTACTTCACACTACACACCAGTTCCAATACAAGGGGGTTTCCTTTTCTGCCAGGAATCGACCGGTGTGGACTTGAGGGGTATTTAACCTGGATACCGAGTTGCCCTGAATGAAGACAATAGACAATGTTTGTTTTGGTCCTCATTGTTGTCTGGCCAAACAATAACAAATGCACTTTGTGAACAATGTTTCTTAACTCATCCCTTCAAAATAGCATCCTTGTAGGGCGAGACATTTCCTCCATCGTCCGGGCCACTTGTTCACCATGCAAATCCGGAATTCCTCTGCAGTTATCAGTCCCATCTGTTCATCAAAGGCGTCCTCCAACTCCTGGTAAGTGTCAAACTTGTGCCCCTTCATTCCGCGCTTGACCCTCGGGTACAGCCAGAAATCATTAGGGGCCAAGTCAGGGGAGTAGGGGGGGGTGTGGCAGGCAGGTCTACCCCAAGTTCCTCATGTGTACTCCGGTCAAAAATGCGGTATGAGCTGGAGCATTATCCATATGGATGAAGCACCTGCCATTCACAGTACCCCTTGGCCGACGATTTTGACAAGCAATGTCAAAGCGGGTGAAGATCTGGCGAAATACAAGTTGAGTAACAGTCACTGGTCTCCGGATGAATTCACGGTATATCAGTCCTTTGGAATCGAAGAAGGTCACAACCATGACCTTCCGGGTTGCCAGTGTGCGCCTGGGCTTTTGTGGTCTTGATTCCATGCTCCTTAACCACTCGCGGGATTGCTCCTTGGATTCCGGATCATAGCAGTAGATCCAGGACTCGTCCATTGTGACAGTGACTGAGAAGATCCTGGGGTTGTTGTTCCTGAGTCTTGACCAGAAATCACAAATGGTGGCACGCCTGGCAACTTGTGCAGGAGTCAAATCCATTGGAACATACTTGGCACAACGTTTGGAGAGACCCAAATCTTTGGTCAGGATCCGGTGTAGAGTTGTGTTCTTGAGGCCACTTTGCAACATGAGCTGGGCAATGGATACCCTCCGGTCATTGGCCACAATGTTCTCAACCAGTCTGATGTTGGCAGGGGACCGCCCAGACTTCCTTTTGGCTTTGCGCTCCTTGTCCACAATGCGAGTACAGCCATTTCTGAATTGCTCCAACCAGTAGTAGATCCGGGAGTCACTGAGAGTCCAGCGGCCAAAACATTGTGCAAGACTTGCCTTGACTTGGGGGAAGGCCCACCCAAGTTTGTGTCCAAACCAGATGCAGACTCGCTGGGTCAGCTGCGGGGTAAGGCCCACACACCGCTTCATGACGAAAAA
>JAAUXT010095495.1_pt1 | contig 12638 bp, 14 predicted proteins | sample 7278171 | NCBI WGS metagenome assembly JAAUXT01 (sample SAMN14350112, study PRJNA611818) | marine sediment metagenome | isolation source: surface marine sediment (1.8m) | place: French Polynesia: Moorea | collected 2018-08
AAAACAAATGGAGCCACCATTTTGTGTGCTTAAGTTGGAATTTCTTGAATTTTCAGGACTTATCCTTGGAGTTTTGAGGTGATATATATATCAAATTAAAGGGTTTTTCACACTGATTCTTTTGGTACCAGCGGTTTTGAGAATGGTTGAGTTTGAAGCCCAAAATTAATGGAAATAGTTGGTATGCAAATTAGATCTGGTAGATCGGTAATTGGCGGGCGGGAGGTTCAAATCACCGCGAGATCTCTAGATCTATATTTTTCTTTGTTGAAATTGATCATTTGTGCATCCACTTGTTTGCATTTCAGTTGCTGTATTTCGGCCACTGTTTCGGTCGCTTCTCAAATTATTGGGAGCTCCTTGGAGCAATTTTTTGGGAGAAAGCCTTGTTGTGATTGCATGTGGACCCAAGGCAAGTCACGTTTGCGTTTAGCTTTGTGATTTGACTCTGCGGAAATTCTCTGTTGGAAAGTGTGCGCCGACTCACACTTGAATCTTGTCGAGACATGTTGCCTCAGCTTGACAGTCGGTGCAGCAACCATCAACACAATACGTGTGTTCAAAAAGTTCGGACAAGAGAGGAAAAGTAGAATTCAACAAGTTTTGTCAGCCTTCTTTCACTGGTTCTCCAGGATGGGCCGCTTTCATGTGCACTTTGAGATTGTAGGGCGCGACGAACTTCTTGCAGCAGATGTGGCACGAATATCGCAAGTCATCAAAGTGAACCTGCGGTGGAAACAACACCGGGCGTTTTTCGAACGCATCTTCGACAAACATCGCTGACAGAAAACAACACGGGTGCCCGTGGCATGTTGCGTACCTTCAGGTGGTATGTGAGTCCGGAAGGCCACGTGAAAGCCTTCGTACAGTGAGGACAACTGAATTCCTTCTTCCCTGAAACCAACACATTTTTCAATGGCAGGCACGGATTTGTTGCCTGGGTGACTGCAATGCGTCTGCTTACTGTGGAGATGCGTCCTTCTTACTTGATATGCCAAACAAGACTGCACAAACTCAGCACTACTCACCGGAATGCGCTCTCACATGGGCCCGCAAAGTTGCTTTACAGGACAGTTCCTTGGAGCAAATGTGACACACGTACTTGTTTTTCTGAAAAGCACACAAACAAGCTCCCTGTTCAAGTGTCAGTTTCTGCACAAAAATTTGCTCTTCAATGAAATCAGCATCAAGCAGCACAGCAACTTTCTCTGTCCGTAAGAAACGACAAAGACGCTGGCGCCTCGCCCCACACCTGCTTCTCCTCATGCGAGCGCTGGTGGGTCGCCTTCCATTTATCCATCACGTACTTCCCACAAATCGGGCACAAAACCTTCTTTTCCCCCATGTGAGAACCGATGTGATCTGTAGAAGGAACACACATACACGTACATCTGCGTGCACAAGGCACAGAAATCGTTGTGTCTGTTTCAGTGGTGACAAACGAGACCTCTGAGTTTGACGGCGTCTGGAAACTCCGTTGAACACAAGGCACATATCCACCTGGGGATTCCCTCTTGCCCAATCACAAAAGCTCGTTTGACCTGAGAAAACACGCAGGAATCCATTCGAATGCGTTTTGTTCTTCCAGACAGTAAACTCAAGTTTGTATGAATCAGAAAGCTACCAACCAAAGATCTGATAACTGTGTAGTCGAATTCAGTTATTTTTGCGTTCTTGTTCAGTTTGTATCTGCCTCCTATTTCCTCCGCCACTTTCGCCAGCCTTTCAATCGAGGGCATGCCTTCGTCCTGCACAATCACATTGAAATTTGTTGTTTTCTTTTTGAATGGTTCACGTTCAAACATGTTCTGTGGTTTGGCAGAAAAGTAATTTCACGAACCGGCAAGCCTTCTTCGGTGAGTGTCGACGTGTTGCGGTGTTTTTCAAGGTGTTTTCTCAGTGAACTTTCGTAAAGGTACTCTTTGCCACACTGATGACACTGAAAATGCCCTTTGCCGCTCTTATTTTTTCCCTGTAGAGAAGAAAAATCACCATTGACAATTTTGCTGATCACGGCAGTTCATTACTATCACAACCTGAGGTGAGAAACCACAAACCGAATGACCTCACCTGTTCCTCCGACCGCTTTTGACCGCACTCGCTTTCTTTGTAATGTCGGTTCAGTTCACTACGACCGGTAAAGTTTCTGTTGCAAACTCTGCAGTGATACAGTCGCAAAGCTGTCATCCGGCACTCTTCGTTTTCTTTTTTGTGTCGAATCAGCGCGGAATTTGTGGCAAACGTCATTTGACATCCCCTGCACCGCCACACTTTTGCTTTGATGTTTTGAAAGAACTGAAATAAAACCGGTGAGGAGTTGAATACCGACATGCAAAACCAACCAGCAACACGAAAAATTTCTTCACATATTTTTGGCTACAGTGCGGAGACTAAACTTGAAACTTACATCAGCATTCAGTTCAACCTGGTCTCTGTGAAACTGTTCGTAATGTCTCCTCATCACAGAACTGAACTTGTGCATCACGCCACAGATCTGCAGAAACAAAACTGTTTGGTTCTTCCTTTTTGCTTTCAAGGGACCAGTTTGGCACAAATTCTGTGGTCTTCCAAGAAAGAAGATTGAAACAAAGCGGGTGAATTGGGACCTTGCAGGTGTACTGCTCAGTGGCAGAGCATGGGTGTCGCATGTGGCTGACGAGAGACCTGTGCACAGCAAACGTCTGGTTGCACTTCCTGCACGAAAAGTTCTTCTTCGCTGAATGTTTCATCAGGTGATACTTCAAACTCGTTGGCCAACCAAAGGTTTTGCTGCAAAGTGAATTGTCGTTTTGAGGTTAAATTGGACATGAAAACGGAGGACAATGGAGTGAAATTTACCATATTCACAAGAAATACGTACCCGCAAATGTTGCATTTGTGTGGGTGCGGATCGGTGTGGTGTTTCATGTGCTGTCGATAGCTCAAATCCCACCGAAAAGACCTGAAAGGCAGAAGAGACCGCTCAGCTGCTCAACAGCCTTGTTCTTTGACAAAAAATTGGACCGTTTGAATTCAAAGAATTTGGATTGCTGTTACACTTACTTTCCGCAAATTTCGCATTGATAGTTGTGCTGACCAGTGTGCAATGTCTGGTGGTACAGAAGCCGCGCATGAACCATGTATGAGCGAGGACACTTGTCACACTTGTACCGTCGTACCTTTAAGTGGATGCTGCAAGAAAGATGCACGAAGTGAGTTCGTTTCTGCCGTCGCAACAGTGCCACCAAGGTCCTGCCACGCAACTCTTGGAAAACACAGAAACACGAGAACCACAATTCGGTACAAAAGGTGTACTACGCACCCAGCGTGGGTTTTCAGTTGGGAAGTTGTTTTGAACCCTTTTCCACAGTGACTGCACAGGAAGGGCTTCTCCCCTGAAAAATGTCGGCAGAAAGATTCAGATGTCGAGCACTGAGATGCTCTCAAGTTTCAGCACCGACCACAAAAGACAAAAAACACCAGCTTGAAGCAGAAATCAACCGCCAAGCGAGTTTTCTCTCACTGACCAGTATGAATTCGTGAGTGTGCAACCAGGCTGCCTTTGTTGCTCAGGACTTTTCCACAAACATCACATGCTACTTTCCGCTTGCTGGCTGCAAAGTGCATGCGAAAGAATTGTCAATGCGCGACCCGCCAAGAGCAGGATTTTCACACCCTTTCGGAATTGTTCGTCTTCTGACAACAAGAACAGATTGAAAACTCACGTGGAACTGATTCATCAACCTCGATGTTTGGTGAATTCTCGGGAACAACTTCATTGTCGTGTGCGCGCTTGTGTCTGGTCAGATCTCCTTTCCTGTGGAAGTCCTGAAAAGGCGCTTCAGACGTGCACTCAAGATTGCTGTGTCATTGCGTGAATCATGCACATTTCTTCGTTTTGAACTGAAACAAAAGAATCTGACCAATTCACAAAATGTACCTTTCCACATATATCACAGGAATGCTTTGGCTCGCCTACGCCGTGCGTCCAGTGGTGCTTGAGCAGATCGCCGGACCGAGCGAAAGCCTTGCCGCAGTCCTCAAAGTGGCAGGAGTACGGGCGCTCACCCGTGTGTCGCCGCATGTGAACTTTCAGCCGCTCAGCACGACTGAAACCCTGAAGTTCAACAGAGTCCATCATCCTGAGTCAAATCTCAGGGCATTTCCAGATCACGCAGCGTTGCAAATCCTTTGCTCGTGCACAGTTACACCTTTTCAGCATGCACGTTGTGCAGTTCACGTTTCGAGGGATGAATTACCTCCCCGCACGTTTCACACCGAAACGGTTTGACTTCTTCGTGTGTCGCAGCGTGCTCCTTGAGATGCGAGGCTTGTGTGTACGTCTTTCCACAACGTTCACACTTGAATGGTCTTTCACCCGTGTGCTGCCTGGCAAAGAGAAGACGAGCTAACAATTCAGATGTGCTTCAAATCGACACCTGCATCACGACGTGCTGTCAAGCAAATTTACAGTGGCATAGTTACCTCATGTGCACCTTCAGCTTGTACTCCACAGAAAACTCCTTCTCACAGTCCGGGAAGGGGCACGGTAATTTTTCGAGATTGTGCGCAGATTTGAGGTGAACGTTGAGGCTTGAACTCCACGTGAAAGCGGTGTTGCATAGATGACACACGACGCCCTGCAACAACGTGACGTGCAAAATACATGTAGAGAAAGTAACGGCCACAAACAGCATCCTGTGGCCCGTTGCAGGTCACCTTTTCTCCCGAGTGCGTGGTCATATGCTCCTTGAGCGAGCGCGCCCGCTGGTACACCTTGCCACACTCGGGACACTCATGCTGCGCGGCGGCGCGGCGCTGACTGCGGCGTCGAGTGGTGCTGCTGGCGCGGCGGCCGCTGCGACGCCGAGCTGTGTTCGGTGCCGCTTCTTCTCCCTCGTCGTTCTCGGCGGGAGGCGACGAGGGTGGTGACATGTTTTCTTCCTTTATCGTCACTCTCCATGATGTCTGTGATGACACAACAGAAGGAATGCGCAGGATAGTGATTTTTTTTTTTTTTTTACCACTCAACGGTTGTTCTTTGAGCAACACAATGGGGAAAAAAATTTGCTTGATCACGAGGAAATACTTGAGGAGAATCAGGCTTCCATTCGTCATCATCGTGATCCTCAGGTGATTCATATTCGAAATCATCAGGCGGTGCATCTCCTTCACTGTCTTGTGTCTTGATCGCAACTTCGTCTCCAGCCTGCAGACTTTCGCTTTCTACATTCGTGGCAGATTCCTTCTTGCATCCTGCTTTTCCACTCTCTTCAACTGCAAAAAGCCAACCTTTTTTAGCTCCTATGTCACAGACCATGAGAGAAATTCTGTCCAAAATAGAACTATCAGTCAGACCATGTCGGGTTTCTGAACGCGCAAACTATATTTTCAACGGACAAGGGCCTAGTCGCCTGAACCCGTTGCAACGAAATGGGGAGACGCCCCAAATTTTTGACACGGGCTGAATGCTGTTAGGGTCTGGGTGTGGGCTCGTGCTCCTGCTCCCTTCAACTCCTGCCCACCAGCTCATGCCGCATAGTTGATGCAAGCCATTTGGAGGCTTTAACGTGTATCTGGCCATTTCAGGTGAGAGCTGAAATAAGGAGGCACGAGGCAAGGAGCCTGCTGCCAGCCCTGCCTGACCTTCGGCACGGCCCTCCCTCACCCGTGCCTCCTGATTTCGGATGTCTGGCCATTTCCTTACACCGTGCGTCCGGGAGGACGGAAGGGGGGGGGGGCACTGGGTGTGTCTTACCATTCACTGCCTCGTCGAAGATGCCTTCTAAAGGATGGTTTTGCTTCACGTGTCGCTTCAAATTTTGTGGAGTTGTGTAATTTTTTTCACAAAAGTCGCACTGGAATCGGCTTGTTGATGTCACTGGCATCTCAGGGTGTTTCATAAGCATATGCTGAAACCAATTGTTTTCCGTTGGAAACGTCAGTTTGCACTCTTCGCAAAAGAACAGCTCTTCTTTCATGGAGTGCTTCTTTTCTTTGTGATTGACCATCGAGGATTTCTTCTTGAAGACTCTGTCACAATGGGCACACACGTAGCAGACACCCTGAAATGTGCGACAATTCAGAATCTCAGAAGAGGGAAACAATACAGTCGTTAGATTTCAACCTGAAGTTTGCAAAGATACTCAAGTTTGTCCCAAAATGTACAAGAACAAGACAAATCTGCCTCCGTTCAAGCAAAAATTTGCTCCTGTACCTGTTGGTGCTTCGTAGCCGCGTGCTTCGCCATCACCTTGAGCTCCAAATTTTTGAATCCGCACAGGCCACAGTGATACCAGTCAGTGTCATCGTCGTCTTCGTCCTGTTTGCAAACAAATGTCACGCCACCAGGAAACACGCACGTGTATTTGCTCTAACTTCTTCACCTTTTGCATTGTAGTGATATCACAAACACACTGGTTGGTATCTCAGGAGAGACTGTCCCCGAGGGCGGGAACCTCCGTATTTATTGAGTACAGTGCTGACATCTGGTGAGTGGTGGTTCTAAATTTGCAGCTGGTGTGTCACACCACACTCCTCCCCTACCAGGGGGTGCTGGCCTCTATAGCCAATTTTAATTATTCTGAATATTTTTACAATAATTAATTATATATATCAGACAGGGAATAGATGCATAATATCAAAATTCTGCTATTTTGCTAGTAATTACCCAGCATTCCCTCCCCCCAGGGTGATCATGTGACCCTTTGAGGTTTTCCCTTTCTCTTTGACTGTCATGGCTGCCAACACAGGACACCCACAACAGGCAATCACCCCATAAGAGATCGATTTGCTATCGTTTCTTCGTCAGAACATAATCAGGAAGCTTGAGATCGAAGTCGCAACCCAGGGGCTGGCTAAGACCCACCCCTGGGTGCTGAGAGCCGTGATTCAGTACTTTAATTTGGGCCCTGCATCCAATCGAAACTTTGACAGACTCGTCTGGCGCATCGCCCACGGGCAATAGCAGGTGAGTGGTTCTCAAGTCACTCCACACATGTCGAGCACGGATATCGCTGGATTGTACCTCCGACAGTGCGATTCGCTTCTCGGCAAAAACAGAGAAAACTTTGTTGTGCATTGTACCTGGAGCGAGACGTCGAAATCGGGATCAATCACCTCTTCCTTCATGGTCGCGCAGAGATGCGAGTCAGTCTTCCCGGCTGCAGTCGTCTGAAGCGGGTGAAACACTTGTGCAATTCACACTTGTGCAATTCACACAACGAAGTTGGCACAAACACAAAGTAGAAATTGGTGCACGTGGCGCATCCAAGTAAGCATTTGACACACCCGAAACAGCAACAACTCGCAATTGAACAGAGACTGGTCAAGGAACATGTCCTGGAGGGATGCAGACCAAAAATCCCAAACCAAACATTTCGTTCAAAAATTGAGTTTCAGAAGTCCACCAAGCCATTGACAAGTTGCGAGTTTACCCTTTTTCGAGAACGCAAGACAGGACACGCAGATGGAGTTGAAAGTTAGAAAGCAAAGTGTTCACACCGAGAAAACTAACCACTTGAAGGACTGCAAATGTCGGACTCACACTGAGACGCTTCTGTCACAAAGAGGCCACATGTGCCTTCATTCTCCAACAACGGATGTCGCTTCAACAAATTTGTTGTCTCAAGATGTCGCCACTGTGCTTCCCGCCAAAGTGCTCTGGTGGATTGGTCACATTGGGCGTGTTCAATTTACGCGTGCAGCTCGCCCAGTGAGCCAAAATGCCTGCGGCCTGACTTCGCCCCATCTCCAACCCAGGGGCGAAGTGGCTCCACTGCGCCGGCGGCTGGCCGCACGCGTAAATCGAACACGCCCATAAATTTGCGGTATATAAAGGAGGCAAGGCGGGCCTGGACCCCAACCGAATCTCCTGTTGCTTGTTCATTCTTTTCCGTAAAACCAGACCAACTTGTTTCACCAAGCCGAATTTTATTCTCGACTGACCAAACGTGATCAGCAAAACGATCGGATTCCCGCATAGTTCAATTTGTGTCTTGTATGTAGGAATGCACACCCAGCAGCATGTTGGCAGTCAACACGGCATTCTGCAAGGCGCTTGTGTGCACTGCAAGAGAATCCCACAACTGCACCGAATGCGAATCACTTGACACTTCGTTGATTGTTTCGTTGCATTTGTCACCACATTGGTTACTTTCCTTGTTCACGAACACGAACTCCAATCCACTGTTCGTGTTGGTCACAGCTCCGCATTGGCAAGACTTGTCACTCAGCTGAGACCAGGAGTTCGCCTCAACACATCCTGGAGGCACTGACCAGAAATGGTGGTGTGTGGTGTCCGTCAGGTGGTCTCCACCTGGGTGGCCCAAGTGAACCATCACTTGCTGGAGACTCTGTACGAAGCAGTTCAACGCAACACGAAGCTGAAGTTTGCTGCACGACAGTTCTCTGGAAATATCGTCCTCTTCTTGTTTCACCTGCAACGCAAAGGGTCACGTACTTCTTGTTCCCAGATTTAGAACATGTGTTGATTGAAGTTTCACACTGCAAGATAAGACAAACGTACGCGACACAAAAGCCAAGTGTAGATCTTACCTTTGCCTGCAGCTCATGAGCCAATGAGGCCATCCAGCAGCCACCCCCGCACAACACAGCACCGTCATGGACGAGGGAGTCCAGGCTGTCGACGCAACTTTTGGCCACGTACTGAAAACCGCCAAAGCAAAAGGGTTTCATGAATCACCCGACTCGTGAGCTGTTTCATTCAGTCTTTTTGTTTTTCGACGTCTGAACTTAGATTACCTTGATTTCTTCGACGGTCTGCTCAGACTCAGCGCACAACAAGAGACTGACGACGCTGCTCGATGCTTTCTGCAGATGGATGAAGCTTTTACGCTGGAGGACCCGGTGCTCGGCCGAATCGAGGCTCCCAAACAAACGAGAGTCCGGTTCACTTGTAAAACTACCAATAAACTGGCCACCTGAAATTCAAACGTTGGATGTCTTGTAGTGACTGTGTCAGTGCACATGGGCTCAAGAGACCAAATGGAAATTAAAGTCCACAGTTTGTCGCAGTTTTTATTCACTTCCTCACTATGGCAACACGCCTTTGCCGTTTCAAGAACAACAAGGCAGATGGAAGGTGTCAACAACACAGGTCTGTGACATTCCGAACAAGCAATGATCAAATTTGCTGAAGTGTTCGAAGTTGGTGCAAGTGAATTCCTGTTGAACAAGTGTCAAAAATAAACTCAACCAAACAGAAGACCAAACCGAATACCCGTCAGTTTCTGAAGCGCATCGACGCGGGAGAGACCAAGGCGTTCCAGGAAGTAGACACCGCTTTCTCTGAGGCGTCGCTTCAGCCGTGGGTGAATCACCTTCTGACACACGACGAGCCCCACACCCATCCGGATGAGGGAGTCCAGAAAACGAGACAACTGGTCCACAACCGCGTTTGGTATGTCCGACATGCAGGACACCTCGTACGTCGCATCTGAAAGTTCCTGAGAGTCTCCCGACATGGACGTGCTCAACAGGGCAACAGCCACTGACCCGAACGCGTCTTTCTTCAGATTGATGGGAGCTTTTGTGTACACAGGTATACTCGGCATGTGAAACAAAAATCCGTTCAGCAACTTGGAATCAGTGACCGGAGGGCCTTCCAAGTTTACGTATTCAATCGAACCACAGAGTTTTGATGGAAAATTTGCTTCCAAGAACGTTTTCAGCACAAGTTTGGCAACGTGATCAATATCCGTTGACCTCAGAACAGACGAAGTGAATTTGCCTCGCATGACTGTTTCTATGTGACGAAGGGGAATCCTGATGCTTGTGAAATCCGCGTTGGCACTGGTTTTGTTTGTGGATGATTTAAGACACTGTCCACTCTCATTCAGGAACAGTTCGTAGATGTCACAGAGGAGTCGTCGATGGACCTCCAACTGAAGAGAATTTTCCACCAGGAGCAGACACAGCAGACCGGAAAACAAGCCTCCATCTGACTGTTGCTGAAGATGCGATTGCACAGATGTGGTCACGACTCGCCCCAGGGCATTCCGCACAGACAGCTGCTGCAGCAGTCTGCCCGACGCTCGGGTCAACGAGACGGGTCCACCGATGTCGTTGTGCAGCATCTGGACCTTGCCGTGAGGACCGTAACAGGAGTGGAATACATCCAGCAGAGCTGAGAGGCTGTCCCTCGTGTGCTGGTCGTCAAGTGTGCAAATGTGAAGCTCTGACTGCTCCTTGGTGGCGACTCTGCTCAAACTGTTCATCCTAACTCCAACTGGGGCTATTTCCTGGAAAGAAGAAACTTACAGCGTTGACAAAATTAAGAAAACGAGCAATACTCTGCACCACAGATAACCCGCAAACAAGAAAGCAAAGACCGACCAACATGTGGGAAGGCCCTCCCCCGCAAGACCAGCTGTACCGAGGTTGGCGCCATCCCGTGTTCCAAGGGGTCGGGTCAGAACCACCAGGTCGGCCCTGAGCCCACCAATCCAAACACATACGCATGCAAGGTGGTAGTTCAGGGAGTGGTTCTGAATTAGTAGGTCTGTCCCCCTCACCAATCCCTTGAAGTGAGACTTTGGGGACTGCACCTCATTTGTCACTGAGCAAAGGAACACACACATACAGACACGGACACAGACCCAAGGAACACTGGGCAACTTGTACATACGCTGAGCCGGCAATGTGGCCCTCGTGAACTGAGCCAGCAAGAGATCACCCTCCGGTACACAAGCAGCAAGCGACAGTGACACACTCTGCTCAGTCTCGGAAAAATTCTGGATATTTCATTCAAGGGGAGCGGGAGGGGAGATCTGTCCCACTCATAATTACACGCGTGTTTCAAAATTATTTTGGCCAAAGGAAGAAGGGAGGGGGGGGGGGCAGCACACTTTGAATCCAGGACCCAAAGTGTTTTTGGCAAGATGAGGGGGTCCCAAAGAACAGGGCGCGTACACTTGACAGACACTCACTTGTCAACGCCATGTTGCTGCAGAAACTGCTGATATCGCTCCGGGTCTTGTTTGATACGATCACGTATCGAGGTCGCGGGTGGGCGAGCACAGAAAGGCTGCCACAAAATCATATAACTGACGTTGATTCCCGAGAGGATCAACAGGAACGAGAGAAACTTGTGCTCTCTGCACCACAGTACAAATTTCATCCTGCAACACAACAAACACTGATTCAAATTCAATTGTTTAAAACAATTTACCGATGCTCAGCGTGCACCCCTTGAGTACTCGCAACGTCCACACTTCCACACTGTTTCGAAAAAATTCAGACCGGTGAAACAGGATCAGATGACATCGGTGTACATAATGTATTTTGTCATCCATGACAAATGGAACGGATTTTTGCAGTTTCCAAAGTCATTGATTGTACTCGTATATAGGATTTCTCGGTCAGTTCTATTTGTCTGTATGTAGCATTTGAAACTGTTTTTGTGGCAATCCAAAATGCTGTTACTGCAAGAGCACTTCAAGGGAAAACAGAAGGAACACAGAAATGGACAAAACTCCAAGTGGAAGAGTGTGGTGACAGCAAATACCCGTACAACTAATTTGCAGGTCCATTCGACACAGCAATGACACATGAAACCGGTTACAAAAGTGAGCGACAATTTCACCGATGGCAACTCGGCCTGTTTGCACGAGGTTCCCTCAACAAGAAGCGTGAAAACAAACCTTGCAGTGTCTAGTCTGTTTTGCTATTTTCCGTCTTGTCCGGTCTGGGACCTCGAACCGAATAATCTTTCGAAAATGGAATATATCTCTGGTGCTCAGGCACAACTTTCTCATCAAACTGCAGTCTGTACCATCCGTAGATCAATGCTGCATTCAGTCCCACGACTAGTACCGGTACGAGCGGACCTCTCAATTTTTTCATCCCGACCTGCAAAGTACAAGATTAAGCCGTGATGTTGATGTTTGTGGAGTCGGAACACTGACAGGTGAACGAGGAGGGGGGGGGGACGAATCCAAGATTCGACCAGGGAGTCGGTACTCCTGAGGGATGAGAGGCAGATTCCCAATTTTGAACAAAATAACCTGTTTGATGCAGACACGTGTCTTGCTTCACTGGCGTTGTGATGTTCAGTTTGTAAACACTGTGGTTGTTGTTTTGCAAAACGGCAGCATGTTATAGATTTGGTCAGCAAGAACATCACGAATACGTGTCAAATCGACCATCCAGCGCACTGTCTCGTTGCAGACACGTCCTCTGAAACATCTCGCGGTCCTGCTCTGCACACCCAATGATGTACTCTTAGTCTGGACACAGATCTACCGGTACCTTCCAACAGGCCGAGCAGCAAGCGTCTCTTCAAATCTTACAGGCTTGTTTGTTTGGGTGAAGTGGGAGGGGGTTCTGCCTCTGACTGAACTCTGGTCTCCTTACAAAGCCCTGTACCTAGAGTTCCCATTTTCGACCCCAAACAGAGTCCAGAATTATCTGGATCTAGATTTTTTTTCTATTTTACCCTGACTTGTTCAGAAAATTTTGTCCTGAAATGTTTGATGGTCGCGTAGCCGGCCATCTAGGTGCCGCTGTTGGCTTAAAAACCCTTAGCATTCATGTGTGCATCTGTCCACACTTTGGAATGTAACCACCCCCCTGTCAGACCCCCTCCCCTACCAGACCCCCTCCCCCCCTCTGCCAGACCCCCCTCCCCCCTACCAGAC
>JAAUXT010076759.1_pt1 | contig 12637 bp, 12 predicted proteins | sample 7278171 | NCBI WGS metagenome assembly JAAUXT01 (sample SAMN14350112, study PRJNA611818) | marine sediment metagenome | isolation source: surface marine sediment (1.8m) | place: French Polynesia: Moorea | collected 2018-08
AACTAACTTCTTCCACAGGGCGGTGATCGCAATTCACCGTGTGTGACTGAAAATTCGCACCACTACTTCGCAGCGCCTCCGGCGATTGCGATCACCGCACCGTGGTAGAAGAGGAGATCGCACCCCCGACACGGTCAACATCTCAATGCCTTCGTGATAGATGAGAATCTCCGAGTCTTCGAGTGCAAACAAATCTGACTTTTTGAAACACAGTAAAGTTCTGTGTGGAAGTGTCACAAATTAAAATTCAACGCCTGGTTCAACACTTCGTGTTAATTAATTGACAGACAGCAGGGATTTTGGTTCCTTTCAGCTGAAAAATTCACGTGAAAGTATGTCATGAATCTATGCCAAGTTTGAAGTTAGCCCGTGCAAAAGAAATCAAAATTGACACTGAAAACGTGGGTTTGCAGAGGTTCGCTTGCGCACAGAGCTCGTCAGACCCAGAACTGCACTTTTAAACCTCGTCTCCCGTGGAGCTGTTCAAAACTCAAGTGAAAACAATGGGGCCTCACGCAAGCAACACGAACCCATCTCCACCTGTTTCATGTGCGCGCAGACACACAATGCAATTAAAACGCATTGTCTCTGGGACTGCGCTTCTGAAGCTCCGGAGCGAGCAACTCGAGCAGCGCTTCGACAAGAAGCGCTTCCCAACTCAAAGCAGCGCGCAATTTGCAACTGACAAATAGCCGTTCAAGAATTTTAGATGGATGGATGGGAGGCTGGCAAATTTTTTCGTTGGGTCCCAGACATGCAAATTTGAGAAATTGGTGTGCCAAGCCCGGTCATATCCAGAAATCTCTGGACATTTTCTCAAGTTGCAATTACCAATTATCGGGCTGTTCCAGACGTCAGATAATATCGTTCCCACGGTGAGGGTGTGTGTTTGAACTGCTCGGAAGAAAAAGTTATAATTTTTTGGCGATGGTGTGGTTGAAATCAGTTTCAGATGACATGTTTTCACGAAGGGACGCGCAGAACGGTGTTGCGTGCGTCCCGGCAATTTGCGCGCCAAGGAGGTGAAGCTCCACATGGCAACAACATATGCTCCTCAAAATCCTTGATTTCGGTTCCTGGCTTTCACCGGATCGCAAAGTCAACAGACGCTGCGTGCGGGTCGCCAGTATTGGCGGAGAAGGGGGCCTCGCCGGGTGACCCCGCTCTGCCGCAACCGAAGCCCGCAGTCGCCGCTGAGAGCACGCCTTCGACCGTGGGCTGTTTTTGTTTTTTTTTTTTTTTTCAAATTCAAATCGATTTCCAACCACTCTTGACAGGCACAGACACCTTGCCCGATTTCTTGAGTCAGTCTATTTTGCTGAAAAAAATTTAAATGCAAGCTTTGTGCAGAGCGACTGACACGCAAAACGCTTGTAAAACTGTCCAAGTCCCGTTTTTACCCGAGAACCATACTGTAAAGGGTGCAATTACTCTGGGGTGAGGGTTCGGAGTTGGGTAGGGGGTGAGGGTACGGAGAGAGGCGTCGTCACCCTCCCGAACAACCGTGCATCACGCACCGCAGGACTGGGCCTATAGCGCAACTGCAAGGTTGAAGCACGGCAAACTGTAGATTCTTCTGATCTGAGCTCAGGCAGAGAGTTGTCTTTTCGTTTTGACCGTCAAAGTGGAACTGAATGAAACAATTTTGACGAAAACAGCCCGACTTGACCAGGTAACAGCGAGCGCCACGGTTGGTCTTGGATTCACATCTGTTGAAATTCAGCCTTGTGTTTGTGTCATCATGATACGCTCCACAAAGGATCTAAACGCGTGTACGAGTCATACCGTACCGTCTCGTGTATAAGACGCACTCATGTACAAGACGCACCCCAAGATTTGGTTCTTTTTTCTGGTACCAAGGTTCATTGAAAATACAGTAAATTCATACTCATGTATAAGACGCACCCCTTCTTTTGATGTTCAATTTTGGGGCAAAAAAGTGCGTCTTATACACGAGACAGTACGGTATTCAGAATTTTGAGTGCATTTGTAGCAGGATTTTTGGCCGGTTGCGTGGGGTACGCGGACAAGTGTTGGGAGGGGGCGGGATGGGGAGAATTATCGGGGCTCGAACCGTAACGCGCACGCGACGACCGGGCACTTTACAGCTATCAAACCGAAGCAAAAAGGGTGCAGGGTCAGTCTTTTATGGGGAAGCAATTATTTCCCAAGTTTTTCGAAGCAACTTTGAGCAACCTGTCTCCAGAGAGTGTGTTCTGTGACAACATGGTGCGAATATGACGCTTTCGAACATGTTTTGAAAGTGTTCAGATTTTGACGCGCACAGCAGTACGTGCGTGTCAGAATGTTCATTCTATTGAAAACTGCTTTTGATAACTACAGCCACAATACGCGGATGTATTTTTGCTGCAGAAGATAGCTTTCACCACGACGGTTACTGTTGCAAACAGTTGAAAAGTGTCACGAAAAGCAAAATGACAAGCACTTGAAAGGTGCACGACACGTCAAACACCAAGAGGAACAAAAAGTGTTGACAATCCGGACAGGCAGGCAAGTTTGGAAAAAGTCTGCAGACAGCAGGGTGGAGATTTGTTAGACTTCAGCTTGATGTGTTTCAAATAATTTTGATCTTGAAGAATCGGGCGCTCCGAGTGCGCCAGTTAGGAGAATTCAGTGCCGCAGACCTGTGTGTATCTTTGTTTCTCCCAAACTGACACACTTTTGCCTGGATGCGACTTTGACTCTCACCGAAAAATAGACATTTTGAGCTCAGTTTGAAACGAAATTGGACGGCTTTCGCTCAAAAGAGGTCACAGTGACAGTGAAGCCGTGGAAACATGCACGCTGCACTTCTGTGTGCATGGCAACGGAAAAACATGTTGAAAGTGTTTTCACATGTTCATGAACAGGAACATGCACACAAATGCTACAAATTGTGAGTGAATAGGAGAAAAAGGGTCAAGATTTCTGTGAGGGCTGTTATAATTAGGGACCTCCTACCTTTGGGGAGGCTTTTAAGCTTCAAAGCTACGCTGTGGGACCAGATTCCTTTGTATCTGTTCAGAAAGATGAGTTGTCAACTAATGCTAAATTGATACTGTTATTCTAAAAAACACAAAATTTCTGTGTCAGGGATCGAGGTTTCAACTTCCTCTGAACAAACCTTCATCGAGAAGAATCACAGTGTGAGGCGAGTGATTCTTTTTGAGGTCTGCAGTTGGCAGGGCCATCGGCCTCGGGAAGTTTGAGAGTGCGGCACGTTTGTGTGTGGATACATTCCTCTGCTTTTGATGAAATTTGGCACAAAGCCCCTGCAAGAGTGAATCGCCGTAGCAGTAGACGCAGCCGAGGAGAATAGAGTCTACAACCTGCGGCCCAGAAAAGAACATGCGCCTTTAGAATTGCACTCAAAGGAAATTTATTGTCGGAGGAGAGATGGCTGCCAGCCCCGTTTGACAAGTTACCAACAGGAGCAAGAAACTGTCATGATCACCGTAGCAACAAAATTGCTTTCTGTTGGGAGCAGAAAAGCATGCGAGGGTGATGCCATTTCTGACAATTTTTAGCCTCAACGTTTTCACTGGAAAACAGAAGGTACCTGCAGCAAAGTAATTTTCTGCTGGTTGGACTTTTAAAATGCGGAAATAGAATGACAGTTGCAGAGAGAAAAGAAGACACGAGCTCCTTCGCTTGTCCAGTTTTTCTTTTCGGATTCGGGAGCGTCGTTTCGTTGAAATCCACACTATGCAGAGCTGGCAAGATTCGGACTCCCGCAAACAGTGAATGCTGGACAAAGCAGTTTGCGAAGCTGTCAGTGCGCGTTTCTCCTGGATCAGCCCCGCCTCTCTGTTCTGGATCAGCTGGAGCACAGACAGATCTCACTCATTCACTCTCACTCTCACTCTCGCTCGCGCAGTCGTATTGACGTGTATGGAGCGCGCTCGGGGCGCGGCGCGCCGCGCGGTTTGTATTGTTTGCACAAATTGTGCTAATGGCTCGGCGCACGAGAGATCAGGGATTGATCCACTTCAGACGACACCTCTCAGACGCGGCGAGGGGGCGGCAGGGGATGGGGAGGGGGCAGAGGGGCGGGGTGAAGGGATAGCGGGGTGGGAAAGCAGAGGTGGGAGGCGGGAAGGCGTTGGTGGGGTGGTGGGGGTATAGGCACTGTGCTGCGAGATAAACTCGAGTCGTGCTGTGTGAAAAAAAATCCATTCAAACATTCGGATGCGCAGCAAAGATTCCAATGAAAAAAAAATCAGATCTATTTGCGTACGAGCATGGAAAGTGACAGCAATTTGACATGACACCAGAATTGTACACGTGGTTTTTCGAACACAGTGTCGAGACAGAAATATCAACATTCAACGGGAATTTTCTCTTTTCACTATTTCAGCGGGGAAAATAAAGCGACTGGATGGAAGTTGTGGACGGTCGGCCAGCCTCTCCTCAGCCGCTGCCGTCGCTGCCTCCGCCGGCAGCATCGCGTGAGGCGCCGCGGGACATGAGGGACGAGGCGCCGGGGAGCAGCAGCCCGCGCCGCCGCAGCTCCGGCGCGGGAAGCGCGCTCCTCTCCCAGCAGTCCCCTCACGCGGCCCCGCAGCCTGGCAAGCCGTCGTCTGCCACCAGCCCGGCCAGCAAGGCACAGCTCGCCTTCTCCATAGCCAGCATCATGGGGTCCAGGAAAACTGCGCCGGGGGAAGGGGCGAGGACTCCTTCGCCGAGAGACCGACGCGAGGCGCCCGTGAGGCGCGGGAGGGCCTCCCCGGCGTCTGGGTCCCCAACCCGCGAACATTTGTCTTCTGGCCCCACACCATCAGAAATTACCTCCCCGCATTCAAACCTGATAAAAGAGACCCAGAAGTCGCCCAGTATTTCCCGAAATGAGCGCGGGTCGCCCCACCGCCACAGATCTCCTCCGTGCAGTCCCCCTCGCGACGGGTCCCCTCCCCGCGGACACCTCCGGGCCGACTCCCCGGCGCTGCCCAGCCCGACCCGCCGCGGCAGGGACTCGTCGCCCTCCCCGGCGCGGGCCGCGGCTCACCCCGCCGCGCACCTGGCCGCGCCGCCCGGCGGCCCCGGGCCCGCCCGCCCCGTGATGCCGATCCCGACGCACGCAGTTGCAGCGCAGTACTACCACATGCTGCAGGCGGCGGAGGCGCAGAGACGGAACCTGTCCGCAGCCGTGACAGGTGGGAACAATTCCCTTTGTTTCATTCTCATTGTGTGTGTATGTGTGTGTGTGTTTGAGTGTGTGTGCTGTGTGGTTTCGATAAAAAGTAAAATGCTGGTGCCAAAAACAGTCGACATCGAACCCAGACATCCAACTACCAAGTGAATTCATTTTATGTTCCTCCTGAATTTTGTACTGCAAGCTTTTTTTTTCCTTTTCACTTGAAAATTTAAAAGTTCAAGTTGGCCCCAGGCGGTCGGTCTCCCTCTCGACCAATGCTCAGCAGGACGGCCAAGGCAAATGTCGTATTCTTGTAAAATTGTCCAACAAACAGGTGTTTAGATCATTGAGTTCAAACCAACCCTTGGCAAAAAGAAATTCCCGAGAGTCTGCACAATGGTCTGGCTTTGTCCAACAGTGACACATTCAGGCGTTCAAAGCAAAACTTTGGGTTGTGAAACAAGCAAAGGGTCAATTAAAAAGAAGCAGTCATGAAAAGTCTCCTGTGCAGTTTGAGGCAGACGGAATCACAACACGGGTTTGCGGTTGATGAGTTCTTTCGACGACTGATTCAACCTGTTGGTTTTGGTCTGTGTTAAGAATGTGCTGCTCGTTGAAGTTTGACACGAAGTTTCAGACGCGAATACGCGAGGCAAATGCGTCAAAAACTGGCGTCGTGACGTTGCTCTTGCGTGAAATTGGACTGTTGTTGTGGTTGCAGGAGGGAGTCAGTCGCACAAGGACGCGCTGCTCGAGGCCTCGGCGATGGCGCGCTACATGCCGTACCTGCACCCGGCGTTCCTGCTGGGGCGCGCGGCGGCGGCGGGGCTCGGCGGCGTCGGCGACTACCACGCGGCGCAGCTGCTGCGCTCCTACTCCGGCGCCGCCGCCTACATGCCGCCTGCGCCGCCCTCCGCCCATGGCCCGGGCGGCGTCTCGCCCAGAGACTACATCCTGCGGGCGGACGCCCAGCATCAGGCCGGGCTCGACAAGATGGGCGTGGGAGGACCATACGACGCCACAAAGCTTGCCCAGGCGTACGCGAAAGCGAGGCTACAGCAAGCCTCCCAGTGGCAAAACAGTCACGTGCTCAGCGGGAAAGGAGGCGCCGAACAGACTCTGTTTTCTCCTGGAAAACTTGCATTGGAGGATGACGTCACAGACGCCAAACATCGCAAGCTCTCTGCTTCTTCCAGGACTAGTCAGCACGTTCAGCAGAGACTGCACTTCGGTCACGACGTTAAGGGCGACGTCGACAAAGACAGTGACGATCTGATCGACGTGGAAGATTCCGAAAGTCTCACGTCCCCCGTGAAAACCCTGGACTTGTCGCTCAAAGGCGAGACCAGCCCGCACTTGCTGTCGCCTGCAGCTCGGAACCACGAACTGTTCGGTAGAAGTCGCCACGCAGCGAAGCTGGTCGCAACGCCGGAGTCTCGGGTGAAGAGCGGCCTCGATCACCTCACTTCCGGTTCAAGTCACGTGAACAAGTTTTCGTCGCCAGACAGTTGCGGGTCAGCGACGACCACGACTTCCGGTATCGTGTCAGATCGAGAGCTGGACACGACGCGGACGACGAGCGGCAGCGACGCGAGCGATCACAGCCCCGGAAGTGGCGTTTCTGTGGGCGGCGCTGGCGGCGCCCTGTCTCCGGGTGACGACGACCCGCTGTCCCCGGGCCTCACGTCGCCGCTGCCCGCGACGCGCGACGCACCGCCGTCCGGAGCCGCCGTCAACAAGGGCAACAAGACGTTCACGTGCCTGGAGTGCGGCAAGGTGTTCAACGCGCACTACAACCTGACGCGGCACATGCCCGTCCACACCGGGGCCAGGCCCTTCATCTGCAAAATCTGCGGCAAAGGTAACGAACTCAGCTTTCTTCCTGTGCAGGCACACGGAATCAGGAGGAGCCAATCGCTCCTTCAGAGATTCTCTTGTCAGTTCTGACTCTCGTGTTCATTTACAAGTGGAGGAAACCCTTCCAGATATTCCTTTTGCGTGGAAGCAAAATCGTGACCCATTTGGGGCAAATAATTTTGCGCCAACATGAGCATAATCTCAGAACGTACCAATTGGCGTTTTTCTTCCGTGTGTCAACAACATGATGCATGCACGACGCTGAAAATGTCATCGCTTTGTGTGGTTATGGCCGCGTGCAAGATGTTATCCCTGCTTGAAACCGAAACACCTTGAGATAAGGAAGAAACATTTCCCTTTTGGACGCAGATGCGAGGATGATATAATGCACACTTGGCAGCACGAATGCGCACATTATTCTAATGCGCCTTTGTTGCCTCGTGGATCGTCCACATGTATTGGGACAGTCTGTGGAGATCGGAGATCGCGACGCATAATATCGGTGAATCAGGAGATGCTGCTGATAGACTTCGACAGCTTTGAGTCTGAAAAAGCCAGCCACAAATCATTCTATCGAAGTTCGTTCAACTTTCGGTTTTCGAATTGCGCTGCAAACTGACTCAGCCATTCGGACTGGTGATTTTGGAAGAAGGCGCCCCCCCCCCCCGATTCCCAATTGCTGGCGGACGAAATTCACTGTGTCGATGCGACGCTCACCGACTTGAGCAACAACCCAGCGCGTGGCGCTGCAATGTGGATGTTTATTGCCTGGCTCACGATGACGATTCTCTCGGTGTGACTGCACGTGTTTCCTCCGCACGCAGGGTTCCGCCAGGCGTCGACGCTCTGCCGCCACAAGATCATCCACACGAACGAGAAGCCGCACAAGTGCGCCGCCTGCGGGAAGGCGTTCAACCGCTCGAGCACGCTCAACACGCACATGCGCATCCACCAGAACTACAAGCCCTGGGTCTGCGAGGTGAGAAACCGTGTCTGTCTCTGTGAGAGATGAGGGGTGGGCGTCTGTTGTTCGTGGGGTGCATGGTCTTCAAATCCGCTCTGTTCTTCGTGACTCAAATCTGATCTCACCTCAGAACACTGCGTTGCAGGTGTGCGGGAAAGGTTTCCACCAGAAGGGCAACTACAAGAACCACCGACTGACGCACTCCTCCGAGAAGCAGTACAAGTGCTCCATCTGCAACAAAGCGTTCCACCAGGTCAGTACACTCACTCACTCACTCACTCACTCACTCACTCACTCACTCACTCACTCACTCACTCACTCACTCACTCACAGGTTCGACGTGCTCCACAATGGAGGAAGTCACCTGAGACACAGAGAGTGAAGCACGGACTGCGTCCAGCAGCAAATTTCCTTGACGCGCAAACTGTTTTGGTGCCATTTGCGCTCAGCATGAATCAGCCCCAACCAGCCTTGGCGTGACAACCTCGGAAACAGCCAGAAAATATTTGCTCATTTTCCCCACAAAAGAGCAAACAGAATTTTACGTTTCCATCGATTTTAAATTGAGCGCAATTGTCTGCGAATCGAAGCCATTTTGAAGAGTGATCAATAAGTTCCACGCGGCCCGTTTAACTGTCATTGACAATAATTAACGCAGAAATCCAGACGCATTAACGCGTCGCTCCAACGACAAAGCGTCCCCAGCGCAGCGTGCGTCCGGGCACGCACTGAGAAACGCGCACGTTCATGTCTCGTGCTGTGTTGGAACAATCACGGGATCTGGAAGAGGATCCGAATTTGGTTGGACGGACTGCAAAGTTGATCTCCCGAAAGATTTTCAAAATGATTCAAAATGATTCATTTGAGCACAAAATGCGCCACGTACGTGGCTGGGATTTTATTTGCGTCGTGTTTGGTTTGTGAAAGTTCGTAAATCTTGCTATTGTAGCTGCAGCTGTCAGCAATGCGTGCGCACATCAGATTACGTGTGTTTTATTAACTGTATCATTTTGACAGCCAATGTTTCAAAAACTTTACAGGTTTACAACCTGACGTTCCACATGCACACGCACAATGACAAGAAGCCTTTCACCTGCCACATCTGCGGAAAAGGTTTCTGCCGCAACTTCGACCTCAAGAAGCACATGCGCAAACTGCACGACGGCGCCCCGGTCCCCAAGTCTGACGGCAGCGGCATGACGTCACCCGGCCGTCGCCAGAGCGACGAGACGCCGCCGCACTTCGCGACCAGCGCCGCCGGAAACCACTTCATGACGTCACAGTCCGCCGCCATGTTCAACATGGCGGCGCACGGGTTCCTGCACCGGCCTGGCGTGGGTGGGGCTGCGGCGGCGGGGTACGCGGGGGCCCTGGCCTGCCAGTCGGGCCTGGTGAACCCTCTCATGTTCAACACTGGCGCTGCCACCTTCCTTCAGAAAGTCCCTTCACTCATTTGATTTTTTCACTGCAAAAGCGTACTGGATTTGGCGCAGCAAAAGCGATGTTTCGTCGCCGAAGGACAGGTCAGCATCCGGGCGACACAACATGCGATTTTGACCAAGTATTACTCGTGTTCACTGCAAGTTTTTGTTGAGTGTTGTAGTATTGGAAACACAGCGACGACGCTGAGACTCCTCACGACGTGTGCGCAGTTTTTGTGATGATTTTCGCAATGTTATTTCCAACGATGCAACGTTTCTCATCACGATGAACGCGTGATGTCTTGTCGATTCAGGCGTTGCTACGTATGTGTAGACCAACTGTACAATAATCAGGGTTAAAATATCAGGTTTTGAAAGAAAGGTGATTTCATATTCAGTGCGAAACCGATGTGTGTGTGTGTGTGTGTGTGTGTGTGTGTGTGTGTGTGTGTGTGTGCAGCAAACCCGGCGGACGTGCGCCCGGTCCTACTTCGTCGTGGTTTCAGGTTGACGTCAACAGACCAGCTCGCTCAATGTGAAAACGCATTGAGGAAACAAAGTAACACTGCACCTGTATTCATTATGTTTTCGTTGTATTTCTCAGGACTGAACTCTTGTGTGTGGTTTCAAATCTGCTCTGAGTGGTCCTTCTCTGGGTTGTCCACAGGTTCTGTTTCCAGGCACGGTGTCAAGTTTCACACTGTCACGTGTTCTTCAGTTTGCAATGTGGTTATCTAAATAAAACTTTGAACAAAACAAAACAAAGTTTTTGTCCTTTTTTGACCAAAGCGACTTGGAGTTTCGTAAACTGTTGATTTTTGTTGTCAGCTTTTTGGGCAATTTTTTGTCATGCTCATTCGGGTCACACAAGCTCCCTGTTTCCTCTCACGGCCTGACTGTTCCACGCCCGCCGCACAAAGTGTCTTCGGCCCAAAATTGATCAGCAGATCCAAACAATTAGTTAAAAAGCTGCGAACAAACACAAATGCGGAATAATTTCGCGGCCGGATGTTCCTGCGGGGCCCGGCTCCTGAGTAATCTCTTCCCTTCAAATATTTAACAATCCGACCCAACACAATCGGTCAGAAAATATTTGAGATGCGACGAGTGATTAAACGAGAAGATTGCACGCATGATTGGGAAATAATTGTGAAAATGTGATGAGGATAAAAGTGCGGAACAAGTCCCAAGACTAATAACGGAATTGGATCAAATGAGCTGGATTCAAACAGATTTTCCTGACTCCCCATGCAAAGCTGATCCGGGTTTGTTGGTCACAGGGGCGGTTCAAGGTGGGGTCAGGAGGACCTCGATGAGGGGAGTCATATGAAAGAAAGAACAAGAAAAGAAAGAAAGAAAAGAAAGAAAAGAAAGAAAGAAAACTGGACACAAAGAAAACACTGGACGCAACACGACTGAGGGAGCGGGTGAATGAAAATGCGCAGGTCCGCGGGGTGAGATCCGCAGTGTGGATCCTCCCCGGGGTAATTCGGACTGCTTTGCTCAAATGAGTTGAAAGCAGCTTCTGTTGATTGCAACGAATTCTTGTTCATGTCAAACAAAAAGATACGCACAGGGCAATTTCTCAATGAGAGAATTTCCAAGGCCTGTTGTTTGGTGAAATTTACCAGTTTTCACGGGAATCACGCAATCTTCGCAGGTGTGTTGAAGCAACACGGCGCAGAGTTGACCTCGCGGCGGCTTCAGCTGAAGTCACGTTGTTCGGCGCAGGGAATTAGAAGCTTCAAGTGAATGGATCTTTATTATTCATTGCTTAATTAAAGGACTCTACATTGGTGTTGATCAGCTGTTGCGAGTCAAGGCAAAAGTCGGAGATATGATAGTGCCGGTTCTTTTGTAGCGGGTTGAAAGAGCTGTGTTAGTCACCTGCTGCAGCGCACACAGAGACCCGGCCAAATTACCGCTCAGGATGAGGTGGGCTGAACGCAGTCACACAGAATAATTAGTCACGTGAGCAAAATTGGTTTTTATTGAAAAAATGTGATTAAAAGTGTGACGATAAATCCCGATCGATCTGCTTTTCAGGTGACAGACTGAAGAACGAAGAGTGTTGTTTTGATGGCTTTGTGTGTGTCTGGAATGTGTGTGCATATGTGAGTGTGTGTGCATCTGTCTGTCCGTGAGCACAAAGTAGTGTGTGCAGGGGAGGAACCCAGGAACAGTTCGAAGGGTTCCGCCGAGGGGGGGACAGTGAACCTTCTCAAAAAAGCAAGTTTGGTGTTTTGGACTGTATTCAGGCCCCATTGTCAGTGAGAGGAATGACAACATGCAACGGGCCGCACGAAGGATTCCGGGAATGGGTGTACTGTACCCTTGTCGGGACGGGGCGGTTGGGCGTGCCCCGGTGTGAGCCGCTCGAGCCGAGGCTGAGACGCGACTCCGAACAGAGCCGAGCGAACCGCGGCCCATGACCCTCTGCGCCTGACTCGTCATCTTGACCGTTTCTACGTTTTCATCGTGGCTGCTGTTTTGTGTTTCGTACCAATACAATGTGCGTCAAAAGAGTCGCATCTTGAAGATTCTATATCATCAGATTTGAGAATGTCAGGAAAGTGACAATGTCAGATGTTGAGGCGGTGTCACTTGAACCTGAGCGAAAACCAGGGAGACTTGAGCTTCACACCATTGGACATCTCCGTCACATTGCGAGATCTGTCGCACTCTTATCTGGCTGTTATTTTTCCGAGTGTTTGCCTTTTGCAATTGTCCCTCACGATCGACCCGTGGAGAACAGAACCACGGTTGTTTGCACGATTCAGCTTCAAAGCAGGTTTCGTCTCCAAGAAATTACAGTTTTAATCAGCGAAGTGAGCAGCGTCTGATGGAGGCGACGCTGTTGATATTTGCGCGACACAGCGCGTCAGGTGGAGACTGCGGCCGCAACGCACGGAGCGAGCGGCACGGTCCCCACATGGCGCGGGCAAACAAACCCACTTGTGTCTCCCTGTTTCTGCAGCAGAAGTTCAATTTTTCCCTGGTGTGCGACAGTCAAACTCACCCCACCCGAAACACCACCACCACACAACGCCACCGTGAATAAGCATTTTGCAGTTTCTCTCAATGGACAATTGGTGCCTGGTTGGGTGATTTGAGGAGCTTGGTCCGATTTGTGAGCTTTTGGAAAAAGTGAGTGAAATCGGAGCAAGTGAAATCAAATCACCTATCTAAGGCAGGGTCTCCCAAAAGTGTGTGTACACCTATTTCATGGTCAAAATGAGGATCAATTTTGGATCTTTTGGG
>JAAUXT010026494.1_pt1 | contig 12635 bp, 13 predicted proteins | sample 7278171 | NCBI WGS metagenome assembly JAAUXT01 (sample SAMN14350112, study PRJNA611818) | marine sediment metagenome | isolation source: surface marine sediment (1.8m) | place: French Polynesia: Moorea | collected 2018-08
GATTACCTCCCTGAGCCCCACCCCTCCCCAGCCCCGGTCCGGGGCGATTACCTCCCTGAGCCCCACCCCTCCCCAGCCCCGGTCCGGGGCGATTACCTCCCTGAGCCCCCTCACTCACGCGGACCGTCCCCCGGCTAAGCCCGGGTCTTCAGATTCCGCAGAATCCCGGCCTCAGTGCAGGAAGGAAAAGAAGAGACGGGGAGATCCCAGATTCTTACGTAACGGACAGTTCTCTGACGGATCCTGGGGGGGGGGGGCATGGACCCCGCAAAAAGAGTCGACCCTGATTTTGCATTGCAGGTGCATAATTTGGCAGGGACAAGTTGCTTTGTTGTTTGACATGTTATTTTTCAAGAAGGAGTTTTGCCTTCTCCTGAGGTTTGGACCCCCCGCCCCAAACGAGCAATTTGTATGGCGACCGAGTCCGATCGTTACTGGAGGCGAATTTCTGCAGACTTCAGTGCAGTTGGGGAAAAGTGATGTCTTCTTGACAGTGTGAGGAAATCTCGCATGTTTAGCGAGTGGAAGTGCGGGGTGGGGGGAGAGGTGGGCCGGGGGGGGGGACGAATTGCGGGGGCAGTCTCATCAACGAGAAAACCTTGGGTCATTTTCTTCTCACTTCCGGTAAATTGATTTTGCGGCAGCAGGAGTACGGGGGGAGGCCTGGGTCAGGGTTCCGAAGGGAGAAAGCCCAGGGGTTGGGGTAGGGTGGGGGAGGAGGGCTGAGGTGGGCAAGGACAGCGGGCTGTAGGGTTTGAACCTTGGGTGGTGCTTGGTTTCTTCCCAGCGTCGCTAAATTGTCTGATGAAACGACAGCCGAGGAAGTGGGATGAGGGGAGGAAGGGCAACCGGGTGGGGAGTGGGAGGCGGGGGCAGCAGGGGCGGGGTGGGAGAGTCCGGGACAGGAAACTGCGTGGGCGGAGGATTTTGAGCAGTGCTCGTTTACTTTGCCGTGTTGGTAAACCCTGATTTCACCGCAAAGGAGAGCGAACGGTTAAGAGGACGGGAGAGCGCCAAGCCTGAAGGAGGTGGGGGCAGCGGGCAGGGCGGGGAGGGGGATGGGGAGGGAAACAGCGGGGGCGGACCCGGCTCGAGAAATTGAGTTCATCGGTCCCCGTGGACCCCATCTATTCGGCGGCGCAGCCGGCAGCTCCGGAGGCGCGTCTGTCGTCCGCCCCGTTTTAATTTGTTTCTGCAAATGGCGTTTCTCTCTCCGCCTGCGGTGTGGTGAGGTGCGGTGCGGTGTAGGGAGAGGCGGGGTGGGGTGGGTGGGGCAGGGTGGTGCAGTGTAGGGCGGGGTGGTATGGTGTGGTGTGGGGTGGTATGGTGTGGTGTGGGGTGGTGTGGGGTGGGGCGGGGTGGGGTGGTGTGGGGTGCAGTGTTGTCTACCTGCCTTGTGGGGATGGGGGGGGGGGAGGAGAGGGTGTGGTGGGGTTCACACGGGGTGCGTCACGCCTTGCGTCACGATGACGGGTTCACACGGGTTACGTTGTATCATGATGAGTGCTGGGACGCGACGCGACGCGACGTCAGGCACGTTCTGTATCAACACGACGCCATGTTTGACGCATGCGCTGTGACCGCGCCTCACGTCAACACGATTAGAATTTGACGTGATCACATCACGTGACGTGACGTCAGATAGAGCGCGCGGTGATCAGATGATGGGGGTGCAGCTCACCCTGATCTCCGGAACCCCCTCCCTCCCCAGGGGCCCCTGAATCCCCCACAACACAATCTCATCACGTAAGTGCACAAACAACTCGTCTCTGCATCCAGTCAAAACGTCATTAAAAGTGACACGGCCGTGATTCAGTTTCACCTTCACTGTCTCAGCAAAAACTTCCCTCAAGGACGCGGACGAGACAGCCAGCCACTTTCAGTTTCAATTTCCCTTTCGTTTTTCTTCGTTGTTGTACGAAACCACTTGGAGTCTGACCATTTGGTTTGCACGCACAAATCCCCCCCCCAAACGCACACAACACACACAACCTGCACACACACACACACCGCTTCCCTTTTCTCTTCCGCACACCACCACGTATCACACTGACCAGTGTCCATTTGGCGGTCAGTCGGACACCCGGGCAAATTGCGAGCTTACCGCACCGCGCTGCGGCAATCGCCCATCACTCGGTCTGCAAATCACGTGGCAAATAACGTCGTCCGAAGGTCACATGACCCAATAAGATTCACGCATTGCTAGAGGTCACTGACACCTGTTTCACGCTGGATACGTCACGCGTTACGTGCACGTAACACGTGGGCTGTGAGGACGTTGCTGGGCTTGTGACGTGTCCCGTACACGTGACCCTGCGGACGTCAACGCGCACTGCACATCAAGCCACGACGCCACACCAACGACCGAGTGCGCAGGTACATCGTATGACGCACCCACTGTGCCACACAACGTTACGCAAGACAGGGCGCCTCTACTGAGTGAATGAAGCAGGAGACTGGCGGCGGGTTGGCGGGTCACGTGATGTGAGTTATGTGATCGCACCGGCACGGCCCGACATTCCCACCTCCCACCGCCGTCGCGTCGCGTCCGCTGCTTGACCCAAGGTCAACTTCCGCGTTCCCACTCCCACAAGGGGGGGGGGCGGGGCGTGCGGGTGGGTCATCCTGCGAGGGGGGTGGCTTGGGTCCAGAACAGCCAGGGTGGCAAATTGGGGTCGGTGTAAATTCTCAAACGTTGCTATGGCAACACGTGTGCCTTGCCGTGGCGCAAACCCCATTCCCTTCAAAACCCAGCAAACGCTGTTCAATTCAAGCACCAACCGTTCAACACTAATGAGGACGGTTTTTTTCTTGTGTTGTTACCCAATGCGTCTTGCCTGTAGCAACCACACATGACCCTGGCGCCCAACTTGTGCGTCTGCAGAACCCGCTAAAACCAGAGGCAAGACACGAAAAGACCATTGGTGAGGAAGGGACGGTTCCCCTCCCGTGTTCTCGCGTTTCTCTCTGTATTCTCGCCCACAGCGAGATGTCGACGCGAGTTTGCGGGGCCATCCATTCATTGTCCATTCGGCGCAGCGCGGCCTGTCACGGATAACCGTTACAAAGTAAAAGGCGCGGCGCGTCCTGCATCCGGGATGGGGCCGCGGGCCGCCGCCGGCAGCCGTGAGGAGAGGCCCGGCGCGGCGGGGCCGGGGAACACGGGGACTTCGGTCCTTACAGGACCACCACACCCTCCTTCCAATGCCTCCTTACAGGACCACCACACCCTCCTTACAGGACCACCACACCCTCCTTACAGGACCACCACACCCTCCTTCCAATGCCTCCTTACAGAACTACCAAACCCTTCTTGTGGGACCACCACACCCTCCTTACAGGACCACCACACCCTTCTTGCAGGACCACCACACCCTCCTTACAGGACCACCACACCCTCCTTACAGGACCACCACACCCTCCTTACAGAACTACCAAACCCTTCTTGCAGGACCACCACACCCTCCTTACAGGACCACCACACCCTCCTTACAGGACCACCACACTCTTCTTGTCGGACCACCACACCCTCCTTACAGGACCACCACACCCTCCCTCCTGACATGCACTGGACGCAGCCCATGACGCGCACGGAGTGCAGCGGGCCTGGCCCCCCTGACGGCTGCGGAAGCCTCGGGACGAGGGGATTCCGATCCGGGTTAAACATGTATGCGACTGTGATCCCGAGTTCCCCGGGTCTGCAGCGTCGTCCTTGCAGTGTGACGTCACAGAATCACGTGGTACTGCAACACAAATACAGTCAGGGACCAACGGCTGGAACACCCATCATTTGGCACTGCAATACAATTGCATATCTGCTCACTTTGGCGAGAACTGCCACACAAAGCACCCACATCCAGGCCACGTGAATTTCGCACTTGCACGTGAAATTTTGAAAACATCCTCCATTGCGAATGCGACGTCGCCACACAAAGCTTGGTCAGAATCCTGTCTCTGAAGAGGGTGCCACTTGCCACTCGGAAAGGGCGTCACGCACAGCGAGGACGGCGCTGCGTCCGGCGCCGACGTGGACAGTGGCCAATCCCACGTCCCGGGCCCCTTGATCCAGGGCTGTGATGACGCCTAATGCCGCTGCTGACCGCTCAATACTGACCACTCGATCCGGGGACGCGCTGACTGCGTCACGCGCTGCGTGCCTGTGCACGTCAGTGGCGTGTTGCATGGCCACAATGTCAGGCAGAAATGCCTTGGTGCGAAATGGTCAAGCCACCCTCACCACGAACATGTCAGGTGTGAGGTGCACAGGACCACCACACCCTCCTGACAGGACCACCACACCCTGGAAGTTGCGTCGTCACGACAGATCCGTTTCACCCATTTCCGGTTCCCGTGCCTGGGTCCCGTTTCCTCTGCCCTGGGTCCCGGTTCCTTCTTTCCCAGGGACGCGCGACGCGGTCGGAATCTGCGATGAGGTTCCTTCACACAGCGACACATCGAGGCCTCGACCAGTCGAAATCTTCTGTGTCTTTGTCCAGGGACGCACCACAAACGCTGGTTCACCGTGAGTGTCGCTTGTGTGTGTGTGTGTGTGTGTGTGTGTGTGTGTGCGTGTGTGTGTGTGTGGTGTTGTGCTACCCAAGGTATGTTGAGATGCTGTGGTTCGCTTCGCTGAAGCTTTCAGACGAGTCTCACTCCTCGGTCGTGAGGCTCAGCCAAGGCCGAGATTGCTTCGCAGTTGATGTGTACACCCCCCCCCCCGCAACGCATACACACACACACACACGCACACGCACACACACGCACCCACACACCACAGAGGGACCCAGGCCGAACGCAGGAGAGACAAAACTCGGTCATCGTGACGCTGTGTATGAGATCGCGGACATAGATGCATCTCGATGTGTACACCCCCCGCAACACACACACACACACAGACACACACACACACACGACCCACACACACCAGTGACCCAGACCCAATGCCGTCAGTTCTGGGAGACAGGGCTGCGCCATCGCGACGTTGTGTACGAGACTGCGGGGCGCAGATAGCATCGCGATGCGTAATGGGATTGGTGCTGCAGCCTCGCAAAAAGCAGCGTCCCCTCCGCTATCTACAGCCGGGAAAACAAAGCGTCCGGGGGGCGGGGGCTGTTTCACGCTGGATGCGTCACGCACGTCCCTGGAGCCTGTTACACACCGGATGCGTCACGCATTGTGTATCCGTACCAGTGAATGGGCTCTACAAACGTCGTTTGACGTGAACTCAGAAACGTTTCACATTGGACGAGCCCAAGACACACCACACCACACACACACACACATACACACACACAGAGCAAGGACACGCATGTCTACGAGATACGCACGCTGGTCTCTGCGCCACATGACGTGTGGAAAATGGAAGGCATGATGCATCCAGTGCAAACGTCGCCTCTGCGCATGACGGAAACGAGGCTGCGACGCCGGCGTCACACAGCGCACGCCGGAGATCGAGATTTGCCCGGCGATACGGCGTAGATACGGCGCGCTCCGCTCAGGGACCGGCAGGCGCCGATTCCGCCCAAACAAAGGGAAACAACGCTTTGTACAGCATGTTGGCGGGTCGGGTGTCACAGTGGAAGCGAAGTAAGGGTTCACGCTGGATGTGTCGGCGGTCGTCCGTGTGCCACCATCAATGGGCGTTGCTGTTTGACCCTGGATCAGCACGCGCAGCGTCGCTTCGAAGACGCGGAACCTGTACACACACACACACACACACACACACACACACACACACACGAAACGCGCAACACAGGCAGCAGGTACCCAACCCATTGAACAACAAAACCAAGAGTCATACGTCCAAAATCTTCACTCAAAGTTCCTATTTGATTGCACGGTGCATCTCCCATCTCTCACCCGTTGGTTGCACCGAGAGGCAGACGGCAGCGCGGGCGATATTGCCTCATGTCTCCCCGGGGGAACGCACACATTCCCCGGGGCAGGACAAACACACAAACCACAATATTAAATTGGCCGGCGGCGCGGCGGGAGCGGGGACCAGTCGAATTGCGCATCACCAGCGTCTGTGTGAGAGAGATTCCTCCGCATCCCACTCCGTGGCGGAGGGATTTTATCCTTTTGTGGGCGTGTGCAAACTGATAATGGAATGAATGTCACAAGAGAAAAAGAATTGCTACGCATTGACTTGTGCAGAGATTCAACACCCATTGACATGTGCAGAGATGCAGCACTCATTGACTTGTGCAGAGATGCAGCTCCCATTGACTTGTGCAGGGCTGGAGCTCCCATTGACTTGTGCAGGGATGCAGCTCCCATTGACTTGTGCAGGGATACAGCTCCCATTGACGTGTGCAGGGATACAGCATCCATTGACGTGTGCAGGGATACAGCACCACCTATTGACTTGTGCGTGGATGCAGTGACCATTCACTTTGGATGTTGTGCCCAAGTCACAAGTCGACAGAGACAGGGACCACACCCTTGTCTTGTGCAGGGACGCAGCCCCTTGTCCGCACCCTGGACCCGCCCCTGACACCTGGACCCGATCTGCAGCACCAACACACGGAGAAACCCTCGACACGACGCTAACTCAACCCACGTGTCCAATCCGCTCGCTCCATCTCCCGCCAAAATATCTCCCGCCACGATCTGCACCACGTGCGCGCAGCCGTGCGCACTGGAGTGCGCAGAGGCGTTTCCGGTGCAAATGGAACCAATGCTCTCGCCCAATCGCCACTGACATACACAACACGTGACGTATCACGTGCTCAACGGCCATGTTCAGCAAACGCTTTTACATGCTGCCTCGTTCCGAGAAAAATCATAACTCCGCCCATGCGTCAGACTAAATCACCGCGTCTCCTGCGTCTCAGCCAAAGGGTCAAGGTCAACTCTGCGATGCGAGGTGCCGAGGCGTGTTTCACGCTGGATGCGTGCTGCGTGAAGCGTTGCGTCCAAGATGCATTGCGTCAAAATGCTCTGCGTCTCAGATACGTCACGCGCAGCGTCTCAGCGACGGGACAAACTTTTCTCAGGTGGTGTGATTTTCATCTCAGTGGTGCATCCCACGAATCACACCTCTCCCGCCTTTATGTCCCACTGCTCTGGTGCCCGAATTTCCGGGACCCAGGTGTGAACTGGGTCCCGGTGATGGAGCAGCTTGGCACTCGCGTCGTTCCGACCGAGAAGCGGAAGTGACCGCGCGATGGCGTCGCGTCACGCGATGCTCTCCCGTAACCATGGGAAACGGACGAGATGTTCACGTGCGTCCACATGGTCACTCACCTTGGTGGTCAATGCGTCCAGGTGCGCTTAACACACACACACACACACACACGCACACGCACACACACACACACGAGAAATTCTTGCAAGTTGGTACATTGGTCTCTCTTTTCTTCCCCGTGTAAAAGTGCCCACGCACACACATTCCTACTGCCCGTTCCCATCTCGATCTCAAATGCCCGTAGCATTTCTCCCACAAAATTGCGGTCAGTTCCTGTACTGCGTGTGTCCGCGGGCGACGTTCACACAGAGGCACCTGGACCACAGCTCCTGCACCGTCAGTAGCGTTCAGGAAATGCGCTGTGCAGCGATTCGAGGTGTCAGCGCCGTAACGTGAGACGGACCCCCCACTGCAGAGCTGTCAACACCCACGCTGCATGTCAAACACGCGTTTGCGCATGATTCATCCTGGACGCGTGTCACGTGGTGTGTCCGTGTGGACGTGAATTGACGTAACGTGGGACAGAGCGGTCAACTGCGCCTGCGCACCGCTGAACCGTGTCACGTGACTTGTACGCATGCGCGCCCGGCTCACGCTGAGTGCGCGTCACGTGTTGAATTCATCTGGACGTCAATGGACGCTGCGTCAACTCAGCACGAGCAATGCGATGCGTTTTTGTCAAAGCTTGAACACCAGTGAGGTTTCGCAAATTGGAAACGTAGATGTGAGCGTGAACGTAGATGTAGAATCTCACCCTGTGGGCTCTTTTGCACTACAGATTTTTGAATTCCAAGGCAAAAAAAAAATGACTTGAAATTTATTAGTTTCTATTTCTTTCCTTTTCCTTCATTCTTCCACTAATTTTCAAATGAAAAAGTGTAACATTCAGTTCAGAAAGAGACAAAACAGAGAAGTATCTGAGGAGTACTGCATCCCACAGGGTGAGATTCTACGTCTACGTTCACGCACACGTCTACGTCTGCAATTTGCGAAAACTCCCTGTTGTGTTGTGTTGCCATGTGGACGTGCGTTTTTCTCATTGCATTCTGCACGTCGAGGGACGCTGCGTCGACAAAGCGTTCTGGCGCTGCGTCATTGAATTGTCACGAGCTTCGCACGTGCAGGTGACGTCATGCGTCGCAACGTCACGCACGACACATCCACCGACGCTACGCCACGCCAAGCCGAGCCTGACGCATATTTGACATGCGCAGTGGCGCCACGCGTCACGTGTGAACGTCGCACTCCTCGGCGCCCTCGCTTCTGCAGCCATCTCGTCCCATTACTGCCGCACAGTCCCATTAACCCTTCATTTGTGGGCGATAAAAGGTGCTCTGTGCAAAAAGGGCAGCGCCGCATAAACGTGATTGGAGCGCCGCCGCCGTTTGAGCTGCGACTCCAGCTGCACGTGGAGCGTCCGTAGTAATGGCTGACCTCGGAACTCGGGATGTAAAATTTAATGGGGTTCGAGCACGATCAGCGATAAACGTGGAAGAGTACTACTACAGCGTACTTTCGCTCAGCTGGCAACGCTCGTTTCTTTGTGCTTGGGAGTTCAATTCTATTGACGAGAACACGGATCTCTTATCAATGCGTGGTGGAAACACAAAATCACTGAAATTCACTCTGTTTTTCTGGTTTGGACAAAACAACTCAGAAGCAGGAGCGCGCAAAGCTGGAGGGGGGTGGGGCGACCCTGTCCAAACGGACTCCCGAAGAACATTGCCCCCCCCCCAAAAAAAAAACCAATTTGTCGCAGTTCACAATATTCTTTCGCACAATCAAATGCAAAATTGACCTCACTCTGCCCTCGCCCCGCCAAGCATTGGGATCCACGGATCAGAACCTCGAGACCGGGACCCTGGGTCCGCCCTTCCTGTCCCCCCTTCGGTCCCCCCTCACCGTACTCCACATCCACCCCTGCTGCCCCCTCGGAACCGCCCCCTGGATCCGCCCCTGAACTGCGGCACGGATTTCGACACAGGGATCAGGGGGGTCACATTCCGGGGAACTCGTTGTGCAAACACCACGGCTCCGTTGCCTGCCACTCCGTTGTCAGGTGGGAAGCGTCAGATTCTCCATGACAACCAAAGGTCACAACGGGAACCCGCAGAAACGTGCGGAGAAGCAGGAGCGGCCATGTTCACAGTGCGTGCGTCGTGCGTCGCGTCCGTGACGCACAGCAATGAGCCGTTTGAATACAAGAACTCACGCAGGATGAGTTTTGACGTGACGTCACCAGATGGCAAACGTCATCATGCGCGACGTCAACTAAAGCAGCGATGACGCACGACGTCGCAAAAAAACGGGCCACAAAGGACGCTGTGCGTCCAGCCTGGGTCAGGCCTCGAGTTGCGTCCCTGAACGTCAACAAACGCTGCGTCAACTCCAGCAGCGACCCCAAGCGAGACGCACTCATTGTGAGACGCAGCACCCAATGACGTGTGCACAGCAATGCAACGTGCGTCACCTCTATTGCAAGACGCTGCGTCAATTTAAACAGCGACGCGACGCGCGACGCGTGCAGTGTTCGGCGCACCTGTCTCTCTCTCGCCCTTGTTTTCTCAGGGCGTCTGGCCCTTGTTTCCCTTGGCCGCTGGAGCCGCAGCACTCTGCGGTATCAATGCCGGGATCCGGGGTCGGATTAACTGGGATTAACTGTGGATTAACACAGGCCGCGCCCTGTATCAACACCAATCAGAACAGTCCAACAGCTGCGTCTCGTTACCATGGAGAAACCACAGCTGTGCTGCGTCTGTTGCCATGGAGACGCCGTGGAGAAACAAAGGGATCCAAGCGTCGTGTGTTTGGGGGTTGATCAGGTTGAGGGTAAAAATGCTGCCTCTCGAGGGGGTGGGGTGGGGGATCCAAGGAAATGGTCTGTGCGTGTGTGTGTGTGTGCGTGTGTGTGCGTGTGTGTAGAGTTTGCGCTCGTTATGACTGAAACTTGCCAATGTGTGCGTGCGTGTGTGCGTGTGTGCGTGCGTTTGAAATTCGGGGTCAGAGCAACATCATTCCCCGATACGAGATTGCAAGTTTTCCAACAGAGGTTGGTACACACACACACACACACACACACACACACACACACACACACACACACACCAACCACAACTCCGTTCGGACACAACAGCAGCGGAAGAAAGCGCAGATCCAGACCCACTCAAGGCCATTAGAGCGAATCAAAGTGCCACACACACCGCATTAAAGTGCCAGCGCCACCAGATAAGCGACTTCTGCGCACCCTACTTGACCCTAATTGCCTGAACCCGGCGCGTGTTTCTGAAACTTGAAACTGCGCACAAAAAATCCGCAGCGCGACGAAAACAAAAAGAGCATGCTGGAGCTGGTGCGATATTTCTTTCCAGTCTCCGCAAATCCTTTTCCTGGGTGCCACCACTCTTCGTACAACGGACGTGGCGGACGACCCCAGATCACTGCTGCGAAATGTCAGCGGGATCTGGCAGGTGTGTGTGTGTGTGTGTGTTCATAACCGCACAGTTTGGGGAGTGGCCACACTGGCCCGTCAGTTGTCGCGTTATCACAACCCGACTCAATGCGGGGCTGGTTCACGTTAACGCTGCACGACGCGTCACGTAGCTACGTGAGACGCCGTGAATCTCACGAAGCTCCGTGTAACGACGTGAATCTGTCACGTAACTACGCGAGAGGACGTGAATCTGTCACGTAGCTACGTGAAACGAAACCCTGAGATTCAGCAGTGTGATCGCCAACACAAGCACAAACCGTTTCGAGTTGACCCTGAACACGTGAACCAAGATTCTGAACACGCGGGCGGGCGCCGTGACGCCCCCTGGTTCCGCCCCCTCCCCCCGGGGGCCCGTGCACCTCTCCCGTCCTCGTCCTCTCCGTGTAATTCGGTTTGTATTTCCAAGCAGCGAACGCGATGCCTTTTGTTCTCAGGGATTAATTGGAATGATTACACACGAGATCTCGTTCCGTCTCGCGAGATCAAAAAGACGCGCTCAAAGGCTTCTTTTTCCTCCGGGGGTGGGGTGGGGGGAGGAGGAGGAGGAGTGCGTTCCTGGGATTCTTCTCCCCTTTCTTCTTCCCACACTGATTCTGTGCACTGTACCGGGGGAGGGGCGGCTCTGGGATTTTGGTCGGGGGGGGGGGTGCCCCAACTCAAATGGGACGCCGAACTTTAACTTTGGGAACGTGAGGGAAATTGGAGAGGGGTGTTTTTTTGGGGGGAGGGGCCCAACTGAATCCGTCCAGCACTGAAGCTTAAATTGTGTGTGTGTGTGTGTGTGTGTGTGTGTGTGTGTGTGTGTGTGTGTGTGTGTGTGCGCGTGTGCGTGATCCCGGGTGAAAAGAACATGCGTCAGACTTTGCGCGGCCAGGCCCAAATGACCTTTTCTTGCCATGTTTCAATGTACGATCTTTCCCCCTTTCAGACCCGTGAATCCAACTCTGCACCGGTGACGACACAGGGCTATTCTCAGACGTGTGTGGGGATCTGAGGGTTTTATCCGTGGTGACACACGCAGTGCGATCCTGGATCATCCTCCCCTCACCGCCGCGGCGTCACGAGATGAAGGGAATTGGGTCACGGGATCTGTCGGCACGTGGCCTCCTTCAGATGCTGTCACGCACACAGGTACACACGCAAGCACACACACACACACACACACATACACACAAACACCGGGTAGGCGCGCACAAACACAAGTCACACGCACACACAGGGATAACAGTGAGTAATACGCACTTTGCACACCAGGCACGCACACACACACACACACACACAGACACACACACACACACACACACACACACACAGACACACACACACACACACACACACATGCACACACACATGCACACACACACACACACACATGCACACACACATGCACACACACACACACACACACACACACACACACACACACACAGAGCTTTCACAAACACGCACACCCAGGAGGAACAGTGAGAGATCCACGTGCACACCTGTCACACGTGTACGCACACTGGAAACACAAGGTAAAGTCACGCCCTCAAACAAACACACACACACACACGAACAACTTTCACGCAAAAGTTCTGCCACCCTCCGCCCCCCCCCCCAGCATTCCAATCTGCCCTGGCCTGCATCACGTGCGCTGCCGGGCCTGCGCAGTGCAGCGCTAAGCGCGCGCTGGTAATTACCACGCGTTGCCCGGCAACGGGCGCATGTCACGGCGTAATCGCACTTTTTCGTGTCGGCAGCGTTTCTTTGGAAGCGAACTTTTGCCTCAGGAACTACAAGCTGCTGCTGGTGTAGTGGGAAAGAAAGAAATGGTTTTGAGACTCGGGCCATTTCACGCGGGACGCGATGGGTGTTGGAGACTTCCAGTGTGTGTGTGTGTGTGTGTGTGTGTGTGTGTGTGTGTGTGTGTGTGTGCGAGAGTGTGAGACTTTGTGTCTCACCCCCGCCCCCCCA
>JAAUXT010074433.1_pt1 | contig 12633 bp, 13 predicted proteins | sample 7278171 | NCBI WGS metagenome assembly JAAUXT01 (sample SAMN14350112, study PRJNA611818) | marine sediment metagenome | isolation source: surface marine sediment (1.8m) | place: French Polynesia: Moorea | collected 2018-08
ATGACCAAAATCAAACAAATAGAACACTTTCAAACTTGCGTTCACAGATTTAGCCTTTTGATGCCTATAGGTGATTTTCACCATCACCATACATTATACATAATGTATGCATCAAGGTTCAAATCACCTAAAAAGTCAGGGGAAAAGCAAGAAAAATCTGTTCACAAAAAATTACGGTCACCCCTCGTCCACACCGGCGGCGTTGAAGTCTGCTTGTGCTGAACTGTTTGCTGTCAATTCATTTGTGACACAGCGTCTACGCCAAGCACTTGAGCGAGCGCACTCTTTTCCAAAAGAATCAATCGACGCAATCTTTACGCCGAACTTTTAGATCTGAAGATTTCCTGTCCTTGATGAGCTACGCTGACAACAAATGGTGGTGTTTGATACAGCAGTTCCTCGTGCGTACTCCTTCACATTGGTTGCACACCCCACAAGTACACCGCTCGGTGTGAACAACGGGTCAACAGGCCATCCAATGCGCGTTATTTGTTTTTGAAAACCACTGGGTAGAAAATCTCTAATGGGCATTCAAAACAACTCGCGAGTAGCGAGAAACTTGTTCAAGTTTTACAAGAAGCACTCTTCAAGAAACAGCTGCAACTCAAGACTGCACACCCACACACATTAGTTGACATTCACACCGCGGATCTTTCCACAAAATACTGCTTATTGAGACAAAATATCCAGCAAAATTACCCCTTACTTTCTGTCACCTGATATTGCTCGGCAAGAATAGTTTCGCATCTCACAGATGGTGCAACCTTGCTGCCACTTTTGCTTCCGTTGGAGCAATTGTTACCGTGAGAAAAAGTCGAAATGCCCGAAAACAACAAACCAAAGAAGTATCATCAGTGAACAGAGACAGCACAGATAACATCCAGCGAAGAACGCAAACAACAAATGCTTTTTCGATACGTACTTCAGAAAATGCTAACTGGTATATGTTTGTACACGTTCTTCTCCAATGTGTTCCAAATTGTGCTCTTTTGATATGTGGGGTTACAGTGGGAATGTCTATTCTCGCTTTCACCATTCCCTGCTCACTTTTGTGTATATAACTAACCAAACACATTGAATGGGTCGACAAAGGTGGACTCTGAAAGGTGTGCGTCAAGTGACAACGCGACTCTTGCACATTTGAACATTGTGACCAACAAAATTACAGCAATTTCTTGATTTAATTTCGCTAATACTGAGAAGATAATGCAACTTGTCTTTGCCCTTCCCTGTTATGAAGTCGTCTTGGCAGACGACTTGCTCGTTGACCTGTTGATCACACAAAAGAGAAGACGTAGATCACAAGTCACTTTGTTGTCCCTCATTGGGTCCGTTTTCATTCCGAACACAAAATAATCAGCAGCCTGGTAATTTTCACAGGCTACTTTGTATAGCAATTACGTATCGAAAAGGAATACGTATGTAAATAGCGAACCCTAGTCTAATCAAAGATACAGAAACAACCACAGTTGTTACGTTTTGTCTAACTAACCAACAAATTTGAACAATAGAGGAGACTATTCAAAATGTCATCGAAGGAATTGTTGAAACATGTTACAAAAAATATTTACAATCTGAAATGACAAACAACAGAACTACTGAAACTCAAGAGCGGGGTTGTCAACATTGTTGTTGTTGCTGGGGGGACTTGTGGACATGTTGCTGCAACCGTTGTTGGCGTGGCCGCTCACTGCATAGTTGTTGTTGCTCGGTAAGAAGGCGGCACCTGTCGGTGATCGGTTTCCTTGGTGATCTGGTGCGAAGCTGGGAGACCTATTCAGAAAAGGAAAGTGCAAGGTCTGATGTCTGCTGCTTCTCTTTGCTGGATCTGGATGAAAATCACAGACCAGCACAGACGAAAGGAAGACGGTAACCTTTACATTTGCGTCTCCGGTGCTTTGTTTCTGCTTGGATAGTGCACAGTAAAACCCACCTGTTTCGTGGCAGGTCTGATTGTGCGGAGTGGTAGGATTTGGACAGCGGACAGAAGGCTGACACAGTGGAGGGAATGAGCGGAGGCGCCTCTTTCAGCAGCAGGGGGCAGCACAGCAGCGGCTCCTTCATCGTCGGAACCCGTCTGAAATGATATCTGTACGTGAGGTTTGCTTCTTTGGACCATCGAAGAAGACTGGTCACAGGCACGAAGATTTTCATGGAACATGGACGAAACTCTCGTACCTTGGTTCGTCGATTATTTTCACTTTTTCACAGCCATCCGGTGGTTCTCTCGCAAAGGAGAAGGTTTTGTTGGGTCGGGGACTGGGTGCGCATTTTTCCTGCTGCGTGTCCATCGCAGACAACTGGTCCAGAGAATTCGTCTCCATGTCGTCACCCTCCACTGCAACGACAGAACTATCTTGTTCGTTGAAGTTCAATACCGCTCGCTTCCACTCATTTTGGGGACCCCAAAGAATCAAATTCTTCACACTGTGACAGTTCACGAAAGCTGTCTGGAGTTCAAGAACATCGCAAATGCTGCTTCATTTCCACACAAGCGCCTGACGTTTGTTGCTCCTCACAACGCTCACTCACACTCAGCTCTGTCGAGCGGAAGCTCGTCCCTGAGGTCGCTGCCGCGAGATGGCGGGCGCGGGGAGCCAGGCGTCGCGCCAGGAGACGTGTCCATCATCGAGGCGCCGCCGCCGCCGCACACGCCCAGCATGATGGGCAGCATCGTGGGGCTGCCGGAGGACGGACGGCTGCCGCCGCTCTCCCCACCGCTGTCCGCGCTGCAAAGAAACCAAGATGATGACCGACTCGCGTCTCGCACAAGCTGCACTGCCATCCAGGCACCAAGAAACTTGCCACGTTGGTGAACATCAAAGATTTTTGGGTTTTCCTCCGCAAACGACACCAGTCTGATGAACTCAAGCCGAGGCAAACGTACGCAAACGTTTCTTTCGTGTTGTGGTGGGAACTTGTCGTTTGTGTGAGAGATATTTGCGCTGGAATCCCACACCCTGGGAAACTACCTGGACGGCGAGGTCCGGAGGACGGTGTGAACAAAATTCCACCCTCACCTCATCCCTGGTTCCTCATTGAGACTGAGACCGTCCAGCAGGTGCGAAGGCGTTTGCGTGTCAACGGACCGGGTGTTGCTGGTGAGGTTGCTGCTGCCTGTTTGTGCTTGTGTCAACTCCAGGATGGGAGCGCGGTGTCCGTCCGGAATTGGTTCCTGAGCCTGAAGGAAATGACGACGCTTTTCATCACAGCAATGTCTTTCTGCCCTCTCTTCAAAAATTTGAAACCCAGTGACCGGGGCAGAATTTGCAATCCTCCCAGTGAACACAACCGAAGGCAGGGAAACCAGGATAATAAATGGACGACCACATTTGCCTGTCAGCAAAGTGCGAGTCTGTACTCACCCTGTGAAATTCTTTGTTGCTCCCCAAAGCAGTCTCGACCTCCTGCAAGGGCAGCGAGTCATTGAGTCTCAGGACAAAGCACGAAATCCATGTCACTTGCAATGACGCTGAAGGTGCCTCAGTTGACACAAGTCCAAACCCAGAGCGAGTTTGAGGCTGTCATATTGAACAATTATTGGTCCGTCCACAGTGTAAGCTGGTCATGTTCGCTTCCATACCCTCAACTTTTTCAGACAATCAAGTCATTCCATTGCATCACGATATCAAACTGCCCTCAGAAAAGGACTGTCTGCGGTTGAGGAAGTGTCGTCAACAAACCACGACCTATGCTAGTAGGGCATGGAAGGCACCGCACGGAACTCGTAGATCTACCTGGTTGAGTCCCTCGACGCTGTTGCGGACGCGGATCGGGGAGAAGGTTTTGATGATGGACGTGTGCGAGATCGGGATGGCGACCGACTTGGTCTGGATGAAGGCGCTGCCACTGCCGCCACCGCCGCCGGGACTTGTGGCGCCAAGGAATGGAAGGTGGCTCGCCTGCAAGACACGCCACAGTGCAAGAAACAGCGCTTCATTCACGTTTTCCTCTCGAAATCGCGTGGACAAATTTGCTTCGCAGCCAAAACCATCAGCATTCTCTGAAAATGTTCTCAGAGAATAAAATTCACTCTGTCAGTTCTCACTGAGGCAATGTGGCGCAACAAAGCGCTCGTTTCAGTTCTCACGCTTCCAAGATACGAGTAACGTGCAGGCCAACAAGATACTCGTATGCAGACATCTGTTGGTCGGATTGAAACGAGACATTCTCTACGGCTTTGTTCTGGTGAGCCGCTCAAGGGTTTCCCGACAACAAGATCGGAGAACGAGAGGATCTCTCTCCGTGAGACATGCAGCCATCGGGGGCGGGGGTCCTTGGTGTCTGGTCCATGCCGATATCATGCCGTGCATTGTACGTAGTTCCTTCCGCACGGAAGGTACGTTTGCCCCAAACTTGAGCAACAAAAGAAGGGGCGCATACAAATACACAGGTATGAGTTGGCACTGGGTCCATGGGACCTTGGTACCAGATTTTTGAAGCCAAAGTTGGAGTGTGTCTAGGCACGTGTGCACCGAGCACACGAGACTGTACTTGAGGCAAGTTGGCGCGTGTGAAAATCCTCAGTGGCGGTTACCCTGATCACCACTGAAGATTTGTCATCAGTTTGACGACATCTCACTGGAGTGCGCCCGAGCAAAAACAACAAAGGGAATCCGAAAAGGGACTGTACTTTTCAATGGAATTGTTAGAGCCGTCTTTGTCGGTTGGGCTTGCAGAAACGAAATCTGAGTTTTCTTGAAACATTTCGTGAGAGGTGCCGGGGTCGGTATCTGAGAGACGCAAGCTGCTCAAGCAAACAAAACCAACGCAAAGGAACAATTGAATTTCTGAAGGAGGGCATGAGTACCGACCTGCACCGGGCTTGTGCGCTGCACACTGGAGGACGATCGGCCTTCCTTCGTTTTTGCCAGACGAGCCTTTATAATTTGAATCTGAAAAATAATATTTCGTTTTGTCGTTGAAAAGCTCCCATCTACCCTCGCACTTACGAAAACAACACTGTGTTTGGACACGGTGTCTTCACAAATTTCAACACAGCAGACTGATTGTCGTTTCTGTACCTCTTTGAGATTGTCGGAGGACGGAGCAGCACCGTTGTTGCCGACGGACGAGGAGCGCTTGTGCGAGTTGGAGCCTTTTCTGCGCCGTTTCTCCTCCACCCAGTCCTCCCACTCGTCCGGTGTCTGCAACATACGAAACAGCAAACTCAGTCAAGTGGCATTGCCAACGTTCACGCCATTTCAAACAGGAACTGTTCAGAACCAATTCTGCCAGGCCAAACCAGCTGTCTCGCCAATGTTTCATTGCGAAATCAGCAGCAGACTTACTTTCAACCCCAACTTCTCTGAACAGTTGTTTGTTTCACAGATGTACCCTCTGGTGTCAAGTTAACGTGACAAAGGAGAAGACGATCGTCAATGAGAGTTTTGTGAATCGCATCAGCGCTCAAGGCGTCGCCCGGTGGCTCAAGGTCATTGTGTGCACAGGTGGCGATCAATCCAAAAATGGAACAACTCAACCGGTGTTTCCCCAGCACTTCCAGTTTGGCGCTGACTTTGTGACGCCAGTAAAGAGCAGAGAAATCGTCTGCGGAAGTAACGGCATTCTTTCCTGGCAACGAGGTCTTCAACACAATGAGGTTCTTCTCCAAGGCCTGTCCAAGTTCTGCCTGTCTTTTCGACATGTACGAGTACTCGTGTCACCCTGATCGGAACAATCGCGCAGAATCGAAGACCACGACGAATTGTTGTCACGTCATGCTTGGTTTTACCGGGTGTAAAATATTTTTCTGTGCGATCTTTGCTTTGCAGCAGTTGCACTGAGAATCAAAGATGAGGTCAGCTTTTGAGATTTCCTCAAAGTTGGTGCAGTTCCTTTTGTGTTGAACTTGGACTCAGTCACAGACTGTCACTGTGATCCAAACAGTTTATGGGGCTGGAGCACTGTGCAGGATGAGTATCCCGACAGGGAACGATGCCTTCAAGAATGGGAGGACACAGCTGGTTGACCTTCACTGCGAGCCAAGGCAACGAAGTGGGCGTTCCCAAGCAAACAGTGACAACATCAGACAACTGGTCCAAGCCGACAGAAGGGTCACCGTGACTTCACTGGAAGCACAAAGTGGAATTCTTCGTGCCACTGTGCACACAATACTTCGGAAGGATTTGAAACTGAAACACAGATCAGTGAAGTTTGTGCCAAGGATACTCACTCTCAACCATCTGTTCCGTGAAGCTGAGGAAAATCAGAGAAAACCCAGGGCACCAAGGAACACTGTCACCATGGATGAGCCTTGAATTTTTGATACGATCCTGAGTTGAAGCACAATCTTCAGAATGGTTGACCAAAGATTACCCGTGCCCTCAAAAATGATCAGAGGTCACGCTGTTGGGAAGACTTCACTCATCAGTTATTTTGACTGGAAAGGATTTGCGTGCCATGAGTACCTTTGAAATTTCACAGTGGACCTCAAGTCTTCTTGGACATTTGGTAAGACTTCAGACTGCACATCCAGAACAAATACCCTCGCAGAAGAATTGAAATTCACAAGGACAATGCACCTGCGCACAATGCTGTCTTGACCAAGATGAGGCTTGAAGCCACTTCTACTGACTGGGGTGAGACGTGTTCCAACAACCCAGGCCTTGCTCCAAATGACTTTCAATTTTACCACTGCTTGAATTAAATAAGAGACTCAGGGAAAAGTATTTCGCGAATCTGGATGAGCTGAAAACTGCTACCAACAAGGAAATTGGATTCATTCCTGCTGAAGACTTCAGGAACTGCGTCCTCTTGGCCCATGCATGTGATGGTCTTCGGCAGAACTTGGATAGGCCAAAAACGCTCGATTCCAAAACGCGAATCAAAGCTGATCAAAGTGATCAGATGACCACAGATGTATTTTCAGATGCCATCTGCGTGGTTGGTCAACCCTCCCATTAGGAGGGTTGCCTCCCTTGTGCCACAATTCATCTCCCTTCAAAAACCAAATGCAACATGCACGAATCTCGGGTGGTCATCAACTCTCCAAGATTGCACTGGAGTGAGAAGTCATCACCCCCAGCTTTTGCTGGTGCACACGCTCGTACGAGTAACAAGAGACAAAGGGGCTTGAAAAAGGCTGACTCGTTCCAGCGCGCCCGTGTTAGAAGTCGCGCGAAACAAGACACCATGCAGTTCACGTTCTGACACCACCATTGAGAAGTCGCTTCGACATGGGAAATCGGAACACAGCCCGACAACTACCAGCATTACAGTTTGGTGGCACTCACAGATTACCTGAACAAATTGAGGTGAAATGCAACACAGTGGGTCAAGTTGCACAAAGTTAATTTAGCAGTTTTCCACCCAAAGCCGACAGTGTCACAGCTCACACATTTTCGCTCAAATCTCGGTTCTTCTTCTTCTTGTGTGTGTGTGTGTGTGTGTGTGTGTGTGTGTGTGTGTGTGTGTGTGTGTGTGTGTGTGTGTGTGTGTTGGGGGGGGGGGCACTTCCCCAGCCGCGTTTGCAGAAATGTGTGATAGCCAGACCAGACCAGCACGTCGCGAAGAGTGCAATCACCATGAGGTCCGTCACCCCGGAGAACAGACACCCAAAATTTTCACCCGAGAACGTGCGTACATGTCTGTGCCTAACACCCCCACCCCACCCCTACAAACACATTGTGATGGACAGATCCAAAACTTCCCCAGGATGGTCACCCCTCGACTATAATGTGTTTCACACAGTGCCCAAGTGAAAATGGGGACTGGGTCATTTTCTCAACTGGCAAATGTCAAATGTCGCCTCGCCTTTGAGGAGTTTCACCAAGTCACTGAAGTTGACATGACGTACCTGCAAGGTCAAAAGGTCGAGCTCACATTGTGACAATATGAGCGTGTTTGATGTAACCTGTGCTTTCGGGCGAGGGGAGTCGTACTGAACGGTTTGGGGCGTACTCGTACCGAACGTGCAATTTCAAGGAAACGTTCCTTCGCTTAGCCAGGCTAAGTCAGCAATGTTGCGTGCCGCAAAAGTTGACCGCCTCAGCAGATAAATCTGGTTCAACAAGTCTTCGAAGCCAATCAACTGATACCAATGCAAAAAAGAATGTTGTCAGGAGCCAGCATTCAGTCTTACAAGAAGTCATATATTCAAGACAATGCTGGCTTGTCTCTTGCATCTTTTGAGACTCAAGCTGCACCGATCATAAACTTTTTCTTGTTCCCCAAACTGGGCCACGATCAATAAGGAATCTCGAATGCACACTCAACATGGAATCTCGAATGCACATGCACACACAAATCCTTGCATCAAAACTTTCTTTGCCACTCAAATTCTGTACAAAAATATAATTTTGATTTCTTTGTCACAACATACTGAAACATTCTAAGAATTGACCATTGCAGGACAGAGAGCAAAATGTGGTACAAGCACTTTTCACACATTTCTTTGGTGCAAGAGCCGACATCATCAGACCTCTTCAGATTTCAATCCAATGACAAGTTGCTGCATAAAATTTGCTGGTCCTCAATTCACCACAAAATTTGGTTCTTCTTCTTGACCAATTCGCACGATACCGCCAGGGTGAATGTGCACATTATGGAAGTCAAGAGAAGGTGGTGCCATTCACATAACGTTGGGGTTGCTTCTCTGGGGTCCCTGACACCTTCCACTGCCATGAAAATTCCTCTTTTCCGACAGGTTATTGACTTGCAGGTTTGGGGCTCGTTTGTGATGGATGGCAAGAGCATTTAGAGCAAACCTGTGGGTCTGACACACCTTGACCGACATGGCTGGTTCTAAACTGAGGAAATACAGCATTTCATCCCACTCAACTCGAACTTTGTTGGTCTGGACGGAGTCTCTGGACTTGAAAAGAAGAAGGGCCAGACTGAATTTTGGAGGTCCTGCACATGCAGGGCCAGCAAAAGACACACGTGTCCCCCAATCCACCGAGTGACCCTTCCCACTGAAATACACAGGACCAGTGAATGGGCAATGTCCAGAATCTTTGGAAACCGATGACGATGCTTTGATAACACAGACAAGTTTTGAGACATCTTTTTTTTTTTAATGTAGAACATGGAACTCACCTGCGTTGTTTTGTCCGTATGCTGAGGACCTGCTGGCGGTTGGAACTGGTAGTCACCCCGAGGCCACTGACCAGTCAAATACGGCACGGCGATCGTGTCGAGGGAGTTGGTGCGTTTGATGCCCGCCCCGACATTTGGGCGAATCGGCTTCGGACGCTCAACTGCAAGCGGACAACATGCACGAATTGAAAATGCGGGAAACTCAACTTTGAACACAAGGCTGAACACGCGTGGTGCCCCAAAAGAGAATACAGAAGACGAAGAGTTCTGTATGGCATTCTCAAAAAACATTTCTCACGTCACAAGAAAGCAAACAAGAATATTTGAAGTGTTTTCTTTCAGAAAAGTTTAAAAACTTAGCAATTGGGACCAAAATATTCCTCGCTGTATTTTTTGAAAACCCAAAATATGGCTTTCTTCGAACTCTGTGGAGACACTCGCAGATGTGCACCCAGCCATTTTCGAGCGTTATGACATTCATGCATGTTGTGAGGGAGAATTTTGCTTGGATACTTCTGTTGGCCCGATGATACAAGCCTGGAACAACACAGTCACAAATACTTTGGACGGGGGCACGTGCAAACCAATTCGTTTGTTTTCTTTGTGCTTCAACAGCACTACAACCCTACAGTGCTTGTCTTGAGACAAAAAGGTCTCCACGTGGGCCAGAATTGAAGTGAGTGTCTCAATGTGTGCGAGTTCACATGCAGTCCACGCATGAATTGAGCCTCCATTTGTTTTCTTTTTTTGTTAAAGTTAGTTTTCTGGAGCACAAGCCAGAGCACACATCTTCTCTGGCCTCTCCTGACAACAGACAACTGCACTCCAAGAAACCCTCAAATAGCATGTATACATCTGATAAAGTACCCTGGAGAACATTCTTCATCTTCAATGAGAGTTTCCTCCTGCACAAGTTGCAGTTCAGCAGATGCCAAAATGTCAGACACCCTTTTTGCAAGTCAGAATTTTTTTTATCACAAATGTTCCATTTTGCTTTTGAGGGTTCTTTTGGGAACAAATGTACATTAAAATTGAAGAGAAAATGACATGGTCCAAACCAAAGAGCCAGATAAATCAGCCCTTGAAGTTTGCACATTCTGCATGGTTTATTTCCCAAGCTGGCCACCAAGCTATGTGAGCTACATTTTTCATGAACATTCACAGTTGCTTCTGTTGACCATACACTTGTTACAAGGACAGAAATGCATCCCCGAAGTACACACCTTGCACAGGAGAAAAAAGTCGCTCAAAGGTCGTTTTGCCTCCTCAGGGAAAAGTAGTTCAAGGTGACTTAATTCGAGCACAGAGAGGGGAAAAATAATCTCTGTGACATGATGAGAATGGGCGCGTTCCCCACACGCGTGCGACTCCTTCCTGTTCTTGGGAAGCTGCTTTTGGTTTCGGCTCGACAGCTATGTTGTGCCAAGCAACAATAGAAATTGACTTCAGGGTACTACATAGATCCATCTCCAGTACGACCCAAAAAAATTGTTTGTTGTGCGGGTGTTTTTGCCAACAATTTAACCTTGAATCATCCGAGAGATATTCAAAACATTCATTTATCGATCTCACTGACACCTTTCTTCACGCATGAATTGCTCCTGTTGGAGTGTTTGTCGCGCAGTAAAACAGGCTTTATTCGTTTGAGCGTGTATTTGCTTTTGCTTGTGTGTACGGCACGGATCACAAGTTTGAAATTCATGAGTTTGCCTCAAATCTTCGACAAGAGATTGTACGTACGAGTGACGGCTTTCAAGTCCAAAAAAAAGCACCAAGAATGCAACAAAACACGGAACAAACAAGAACTTTGAGAACTGATGAACCACGGCGAATATTCTTTGCCCTTTACACCTGGTCTTTCACGACAAAATCTTTTCACGATCTTTGGTTTTGACGAAAGATTTCTCGTGTGTGTTGGAACGTTCCAGGTTTGGTGCGCAAGAATACTCGCTGTTTTGAACTGAATGGGAATTAAGTCAGTGGAAAACAGAACCTGGGTGCCTGTCAAGTGACCCAGCACGGCGATAAAACACAGGCAGGGCCACCTCCAACCGACTCAAACGAAAGGCTCCGCTCCCTCCGGTCTCTGGCAAACAAGAACACTCAGCAGTGTAGACACACGCCGAACGGCCCGAGTCGGTGGCGACACATTTTCCAGGCAGCTTTTGGCCTGGCCAAACATTTCCAGATTTTTTGGAAAAGGGGCAAATTCAGACGCACTCGCGTGAAAAACACGACTGCAGCTACGTAACAAGCATCATGGAAAGGATCCCTGACGTTTGCGACCACGAATCAGACCAGAACCTCTGTCCTTTGTTGAAAGACCCAGAAGTGGGTATCATGGTCAACATGTTGGCAGACAGTCCGGACATGCACACAACCCTGAAGAGAGATGTTCACCAGGGAGAATGTGCAGGTTATTGAACAGGGCCGAGAGGGCTGACAGAAGGGTCGCAAGTCCAGACAGGAAAGATCAGCATGGCACCACACGCAGAACAAAAGGCAAACCCACAGAGGTTGTCTTTGAGAGAGAATTGCAAACAGATGTGGATCAAGAACAACATCATCGCCAAAGATTGGCTGTGAACAGCAATGCAGGTGAAAAGGGATTGCTCAATGAAGAGACTCCATGCTACTTTGACTGTGCCAAACGTGTTGCAAGACATGTCTGTCTGCCGTTCTCATTTTGAAAGTTTCAGACACCCCCACCTGGTTACACCGCAACACCTTCAACCATTCTGAGACCAAGCAGTCAAAGGGTCATGTGCTTTCTCCATTTCATAAGTTTTGGACCAGAGCTACCACGAAGACCTCTGAAGACGACTGATGCTCATGGAGCAGTGAGTTTCCTGAATGGACACTTATCCAAGGATGACGGAAATCATGGACTCGTATGCCTGGCCGAGACCAACAACCCTGTTCTTCCGGCTGTCGTGAGCACCACCGACAGCGATTTTCACGTGGCGACAGCGGTGGTGGATTTCAAAGGGAACGCGCAATGCCACAGGAATCCGAGGATGTGGATGTTCAACCCACAAATGAAACGTTAGAGTACCCCAACGACATCCTGATGCCAATCGAACTGGTGCAGGACATCGGGATGATGAGGGTGACTGTTCTGCAGGGAACACTCGGCTCAAAAGCCGAGAATTGTTGGTCAAAATGTGTCACTTGAGCCCTGGCCATCCACTTCTCCTTGGAGGCTCACATTTGAAGGGGTACGGTAATTATTTTTTTCGGGTCAGGAGGCACAGCCTGTACCTTGTTAATTTGACATGCAAAAGGCCAATTTGTACGACTGCAGTGCAAAATTTGAAGGGCATAAAAAATTCACAGTTGTCTTAAACCCTCGACTGCTGCAACAACACAGTGCATCTGAGGGTCGGGGAGGGAGGCGGTATCACTAGAATGCGTGGAAGGACACACTGTTGACGGCTGTCGCATCACTTCGACAGGGAGACCACGATTCATCTTGACTTCACCGCGGCAAATCTCATTCGATGAGGAGGTGACTCGTTTCCAACAAAGCCCAGTCGGGCCCCGGGGGGGGGGGGGGGGGGGGGGGGGGGGGGGGGGGGGGGGGGGGGGGGGGGG
>JAAUXT010100816.1_pt1 | contig 12631 bp, 6 predicted proteins | sample 7278171 | NCBI WGS metagenome assembly JAAUXT01 (sample SAMN14350112, study PRJNA611818) | marine sediment metagenome | isolation source: surface marine sediment (1.8m) | place: French Polynesia: Moorea | collected 2018-08
AAACGGCTGAACGTCGCGTCGCCGACGCGACGCGTGAACGTCGAAATAGCAATTTTGACGCGACGGGGCTCCGACGGGTGATTTCAAACGTCGCGCTTAAACTCCCCATTCTTATGGATCCTACGCCCCAATGGGATCAAAATTGGAATGTTGTCGCCCAAGATCGAGTCCCCTCAGCCACACGCACAAAGCGGGTTTTGCACTGAAAGCTGCAAGCGTTGCAGCATTGCACTGAAGAAATTAACCGCAAAACTGAGGTTTTATCTACTCTTGAGACCGAGGGTGAGGCTGACTCTGGACCGCAGGGTGTTTGCTTTCTTCAGAATCTTACTGTTTCTGCTGGAGTTGTAGTCGTCCTTACACGCCCACACCACGACGCCCAGAAAGTGGAAAATAGCTGAAAAATCAAGAAACCACGTGTGTTGACCTGCCACTCAAAGCCACGAGATGACCAGACAATGGTAGAATAAGCCTTGCGGTTGCTGTATTCTGCACTTGCTTTTTTTTGAATAATGTGTGTGCGGTTAGTTGGTCCTCCTCCACAATAATCCCAACCTTGGCATTGGGCAGTGTCTATTTTTCTGCACACGTTCGAGAATGGCCACTCTGCATAGAATTCTCTCACACGGAGCACACGGAACCCTCAGCGACACCCACCTGTGAAGAGCGCGGCGATGAAGACGATGACCTTGATGACCCTGAGGGCGGCGCCGCCGCCGCTGCAGCAGAAGGCGAACGCCACCCACACCGCCCACAGCACGAGCGCCGTCACACTCGTGATGAGCGCCAGCGTCTCCAGCACCTGCACCGCGTAGTACCAGTCTGCGCATGCGCGCGCACACAAAAGAGAGAGAGAAAGGTGTCAGTCACAATTCTGCGGAAAATAAAGGCAGACTCAGTACGGAGGTTCAGCAAATACGTCCGCTCCTTTTCCGACGTGCCACAAATGCTGGTCACTGGCAGGCTCTCAGAGCAAACATTGGTGATCTGTGCCACTGATCTCCGCACATTTTGATTTCAAGGCTGTGCTACCTCCTCAAAGGAGACAGAGATAATTCGATCTCTCCCACCTACAGAACAGGGGCTGAGTCCCACCAACCCAGCGGCATGACGTCAAACCCCGTGCGGAGAGCAGACCTCGCCCGCCCGCGGGACACCTACCGTCCAGGTCGGGGGAGGAGAGCATGCCCTGCCCACCGGGAGACCTACCGTCTAGGTCAGGGGAGGAGAGCATGCCCTGCCCACTGAGAGACCTACCGTCCAGGTCGGGGGAGGAGAGCACACCCTGCCCACCGGGAGACCTACCGTCCAGATCGGGGGAGGAGAGCACACCCTGCCCGTCCCCGGCCACGCCTGACACGGTCGTGTAGCACTTGAAGTTGGTGCTGCGGTCGCACGAGATGCGCACGCACTGCCGCCACAGCCCGCGGTGCTCCAACACGCACTCTGAAACACGGAGTCACGGTTCGAGTTCGGAAACAGAAAGGTGGCTGTTTTGGGGACTCAACAGTTCAGTTTCCGACTCAAAGCCTTGTTTGGCAATTCTGTTCTGTCCTGACACAGATTTGGTCCTCGCATTCCCCAGCTCACTGTGATGCTGTTGGTACTCAATGTTGGTACTCACAGCCCCAAGTACTCACTGTCAGTCCCCAGTACTCACAATCCCCAGCACTCAACTCAGGTACTGGAATCTTCAGTACTCACTGTTGGACCTCACAGTACCCAGTACTCGCTGTCAGTCCCCTGTAGCACTCACAGTCCTTAGTACTCACCATTGGTTGTCACAGCCCTCAGTACTCACTGTGAGTACACGCATTCCCAGTACTCACCGCCCCCGTTCGCCTTGGCGCGCAGCTCGGACCAGTTGGCCGACGACAGGGCGAGCAGCGTGAAGACGAACGCCGCGATGAGCAGGAAGAGCGCGGTGAGGGGCGCCACGTGCGAGCGCAGCGCCGCCATCCGGTCACGTGTGTGCGCGCCGAGCCAATCACGAGGTCAGAACCAACGGCGTGTCTGGAGTCAGTGCAATGGCGTCGGCAAAAACGAGCAAATCCTTCGCATTCCAAGTGGCACAAATCCAACAGAAACAAGGTCAATATGAACAATCTGGACACGGAGCTGTGTGTCAATGTTTGTCGACTCGTCAGTTTCTGCGCGGTTCTTTCTTCACTCAGAATCAGTCGATCTAGATCTGCAGAATGAAGCGATACACACCCAGATTCGACCGTTCCTCTCTCTCCACTCTACGCTTCCGGGCAAAGCCGCAAACGAGGCAAAAGTGACACGTCCCAGCAAAATGACACAGTATGTTTCACCTGCCAGAATTTTTACCAAAAATGTTAGTGGGACCGGTGTGGCGTGCTCAACACCCCCCCCCCCGTCACGTACGCTGCTGTCTTTCAGCTGCTGCCGGATCATCACCTCTCTGTATGTTGACGACTGTCATCCATGGGACACTTGTTGGACAGAGACGCGAAGCGAAAAGCCTTCCAACATTTTGCCTTTTGACTCAGACACGAGAGGGACAAAATGTCAAGGTGCGCTTTGTCCCCACACACCGGCAGGAAATTCAATCTGACGCGTAAAAATTGCGTTGATGATTCTTGCGGATCGCTGCACAGCTCCGACACACGCATTATGTGATTAAAGTTGCTGCAGGTCGCGAGGCTGTAGCGCCGTCCTTCCAGCTCCCTCCTGAAGGTGGGCAGACCCAAGAGGGCCTTTCCACCTGCATCTCCCTAACATGTTGTGGTACTTCCATTCATTTCAATTGCTTTCAAACAAAGACGGGGGACAGAGTACTCGTAGGCCCTCGGGTTGAAACAAATGAGAAAAGGTTTACGAGCAAGCTGCAAGTTTCGGATTGCATGCAGCAGAAGGCGTAGAATTTGCTTCCATGTCCCCAAATGACACTACTTCGCCCCTGGGTTGAGACGAGGGAGGTCTCCATTTCGGCTCACTCGGCTCCCGCACACGTTAGTGGAATGCGCCCATTGTGTAGGACGTGATGCGGCTCCACACGTGTGTGCCTGTACTTCTGAGCTTTAGGGACGGCGCTGCAGGGACGGCGCTGCAGGGACGGCGCTGCAGGTACGGTGCTGCAGGGACGGCGCTGCGACCTCAACGCACAAAACCAATTTGCCGTGAAAAGAGATTGAAATTTTTGCTGATTCGCAACAAAAAGTATCAGGTTGATCCATCCAGGCTTCCAAAGCGCCTGTGAAAAGGGTGTGGCCTGCGCAGACCCGTGGTGCGCAAAGGTTTCTCTGCAGGCGGAAACACAGGCCCGGACCCCCAATCCCACACAAAGTTCCGTTTCACCTTTGAGTCCGCATCACAGCGTTTTCGCTGAATTTTGTTCGGCTCTTGTCAAAATAAACGACACCCACCTGTAGAATCGGATTTTGGGAGATTTTCCCTTCGCTGATCTCCAGCAACATCCTCCCAAAGGAAATTGCCCGACCCCACTCGACGGCGGGGGGGGGGGGGGGATCCGGACGGACAGCCCGCACCGATACAAATTCCTTTGCAGCTGAGACAAGGTGCCCTGTACCCCCCCCCTTTGCCGCACCCTCGCCCGAATGAATTCACAAAAAAAATTGGTAGTCCAACGTCACGCTTCTGAACACGGTACAGTAGTTCGAGTCCAGGAACAACACAAAAGGTCCTCTTCCCTGCTTCACACCAGATATGCCTTGTGGCGGTGTGCCGCGTTCGAAGCGACGGACGTGCACGTGACGTTACGAGCCTCGCGACGCGTGGCTCCAGCAGTGTGAAGCAGGCCCAGGTCAATGCGTGGTGTGTGTGCATGTGTGAGTGTGTGTGTGTATGTGTGTGTGTGTGTGAATCCTTGGCCACACGGAAAAAACCTGTTTGGCTGGACCGTGCCGATGAAGGAGTCGTGTGCACAATAAAATGACAACCTTTATTCACCTTTGATACACACAATAAAACTTCAAGTCTCACTTCTTCTCGCGAGATCTTCAGCGAAATTAAAATTTTTAATTAAAATTAAAATCGTTTTCTCGAGGCGAGACACTATCAATGTCTAACATCACAGACAAGTCCCTCTTCACCGGCGTGAAGCATCCAAAATACTGCGTAAAACACAGGCCTTTTCAGCTGATCTGGAGACACAGCGCGATCAGCCAAAAAAACAAGCCTTTGCACCTTCAGAGTTTTTTTTTCACACGGAGAACACAATTTGGCGACGCTTTGTCTGGTGAAAGTTTTGATCAACGCGAGGGAAGTTTGTCCACGTGGAAACAACTGGGTTCACAGCGTGTGCGACTGCCCACAGACCCACCTGCGGGCTCGGTACTGTCCGTGTGAATACATTCAGTTTTGACAGCACGACAACGCCGCACATGCATAGAGGGGTTGCACGAAGGTTTCTCGGTCGAGGTGCAGAAAAGCATTTTCGTCTGCATGAAACCAGTGAGTTTTGTTGTTGAACTTCGTGAGACGAACTCGTGTCCCGAGGTCGTCTCCGCCAAACGGCGAATTTCAGTTCCGGATCCGACGTTGTGTTCATTTGGTTCACGTGGTAAGAAAAATTCAGTCTCGCATCGTCTCCTGCGTGAACATTTGATTTCATAATTTTCTTCCCGCATGTGACAGTGTCACGCTTTGCTCTCTCGCTTGCCAGCCCCCAGACCTCGGATCCCCTGCGTCGTGCCTTCCTTCCCCCGCAGTTTGACCTTCGGCTTGTCTGGGCTTCGGGCTCTGGGTTTCGGAGGGACTGGAGGCGGGGTCCCGCCGCGGTCATCACTTTCAGGGCCGGAGTCGACGCCCTTGGTCAATCCGCTGGGTTTGGGTTTGATGGGCGGGGGTTTGGGCGTGGTCCGCGGGGGCTTGGCGGAGATGGGCGGGGGCTTCGCCTTCTTGCCCGCAGCCACGGCGTAGACCGCGGGCTCAGGGTCGGGTGACTTGGGTGGTGGCATCATGGTGATCCGCGCCATTGTGAAGGTCCCTTTGTCTGGGTCTGCGGTGTATGTGCTCGTAGTTTCTTCATTGCCATTTGAATCTCGAAAGCTGTCCCTTTGCTCCATTTCTGACTCTGCCTTCACTTCACTCAATTCACCAGTTTCATGATCCAGAGGCCCCACCACCCCGTTTTCTACAGTTCCACCGTCTGCATTGGTTCTCAGTTCAGTCGCCTTGGTCTCCTGAGATTTGCTGCGCTTGAAGACGGCAGGGAAGGAGAACGCTGACAGGACCCCAGGTTTTGGCGTCGGCGACGGCGACGCGAGGGCGCCGCTAGAGGTCGACTCCCCACTTCCGGTTTTGGACGCCGGCGTTTCCTTGGTTCTCCTTCCTCCACTAGAAGACGACACTTCTCCCTTGATTTTCTTCTTCACATCCCCGATGACGTGTCTGTTGCAGACGAAGGAGAGGAAGAGGAAGAGGCCCTGGAGAGCGGTGAGGAGCACGAAGATGAAATCAATGGCCACCACGTCGAGGAAGGCGGAGAGGAAGCCGAAGATCCACGTGAAACCCATGAGGATGAAGAGACGCACGTAGACGAAGAAGTGGTGATCGTCCCTGTTGAGCCTGGCGCGCTCGGTGTTGAAGGCTCTGTGCAAGTTGATGGAGGTGGAGATGTAGAGATAGGCGTTGAGCAGAATGGACACCGCGATAGGCAGCCCGAAGTACACGAGCATCGCCATCCTCTGGGTGAACCAGCAGCGGGCGCCACCGAACATGGGTCTGTAGGTCTCGTCCACACCTGAGTAGTTGATTCCGACGATGATCCCGACCAGCACCAGAGGGATGAGCCACGCAGGCGCGATGTACCTCACGAGGGGCGTGCTGCTGTCCCCTGACCTCGCGAACGCACCCGAGGGTCTGAACACGAGCCACGTGTCCAACGCGATGATGTTCATCCACGTAAAGGCAGCGAAGAACCCGTAACACAGCACCGCGGCAGCGAAAACGCACGCGGGTTCATTGTGCGCCAGGAAAGGCCCGAGGAGCAGGAAAACGAACGCGATCAGGAAGGCCCAGCTCAGGTGGAAATGCAGCTTCCCGGGTTTGGTCTGGAACCGCGCGACGCAGAACTGCAGCGCGATGCGGGCCACGAGACACACGATGGAGATGCCGATACAGATGAGGGAGACCACGCCCAGTGCGAACGGGATTCCACCGTCGTCCCGGAAATACGAAGGCTCCAAGCAGATGATGACAGCGTTGTCAAGGACTTCGTATCTCTCCGGAGGGAACGATTCGGCAGTTTCCGTGATTTCAACCGTTTTCGTGGTTTCATTGTCAGTGGTGGTGTTGGTGAACTGGATTTCATCCAGATTGAAGACAAACCACGTGCAGTTGTCAAACGTCGACAGGGAGAGGGAGCTGTTGTCGATCTCAAACTTGAGTTCTGCGGAAAACTCGGCCAGATCCACTTTCTGATCCGTCGTGAATTTTAGGATTTCCTCCCTGACGGTCCTGAGCAGATCCATCCGGAAGTTGGAGTCGACGCGCCTCGCTGCGTCACTTCCGGTTCCGGTTGCGCCGGGCCGCAGCAGACTCGCGTAGTCGCAGTTGCACGAGATGTTCACCGTGACCTTGACCCGCGTCTCCTCCGCCTCCACATCGCTCTGCATCTCAAAGTTAACCCGACTGATGTTGAACTGGTTGAAGATGACCTGCGCTGACGTGTTCAGCCGAGAATCCAGGGTCTCTGTGCCTTCTTGCAATGACTCCTGTTTTGTACTGTTGATAGGGGACTCCAACACCGCCTCAAACTCGACGATGATGGTGGAGGGCTGCGGGATGCAGTCGTTCCCCTCCAGCACCTCTCCCTTGGGGCAGGCGATGGCGCGACACTCTCCCTCCAGCTGGTTGTACTTCTGCCCCACGGGACAATCCGGGTACTCGTGCTCGCCGACGGTGAGCCCGAGTCTGGGGTCGAAGTCGAAGACGAGTGTGAGGGAGAAACTCTCGGGCTGACGAGGCGGGGGCGGAGGAGGCGGGGGTGGGGGCATGCCGGAAGGGCGCCCGGCTATACTGGTGGTACCTCCTCCCGGTGCACCTCGAGGACCTGAGGCTCCTGGTAATCCGCGATGACCAATTGCGCCTGAGAATCCTGGGGGGCCTGGACGACGTATTGATCCGGGAAGACAACTGTCACAGGATAGGGTGGAGACAAGTTCTCCTCCACCTCCACCAACAGGCGGCGGTGGAGGTGGGGGCGGGGGAGCCTGGTACTCACAGGACAGCGCAGAGAGAGACGGAGACCGCGCAGCACTGCACAGCGCACAGAAAGCGTTCCGATACGGTGCCCTTTGACCCCGGACAAAAACGGGGTCCAGGGCTGTGGAGGTTCTGCAGAGGTCCTTGAGGACCCGATTCCCACAGTTCCGGTGGCACGTGGAATTCACGCTGGAATCGCACTTCCTGGTCACGGAAGACGCCGGGGGTGTCAGGTCCAACACGCACCTAGCGCTTTGAGTGGCAGACGTGAAGCTCTGTGTTGAGTTGACCAGATAGTTCCTGCTGCCCTGGTCAGTCAGGTCCGAAGGGAGATTCTCAGAACGGCAGTCCAGGGACACGCCCCACAACGCCACCTGGCGGGCCTGGTTACACAAAGCGCAGTACCCACTGACGTAATGCACCTGACGTGTGACGTCATACATGGGCACAAAAGTGTTGACGTCATCATTGAGCTCCGCGCTCTGGCGACACGCGGTCCCGTCGGAGCACCTGGAGATGACCATGACGTCCTCCCTGCAGACGAATTTGTTGTGGCCGCTCTGGCTTCGGGACGCTGCGTCCTGCTGGGCCCTCTCGTACGTCTCCGGACACTGACCCTCAAAGTCGTGGCAACAGTCCCCGTAGAAGAGGCAGAGGTCATCGCAGAAGCAGGTCTCCTCTGATTGGCCGGAGCTGGGCGAAGCTGGACCAATGGGACCCTGCGGCGCAGAGCCGGACGCGGCGCACCTGTCACTGCACGTCCCGCAGCGAATCACGTTGTCGGGGACAGCCGTGCCAGACTGACAGAAGTTCGTCTGGGAACTGCACAGTGGAACCCAGAGCAGCAGAAACAGGGTCCAGATGTGCATGCTAGTCGCTGCACTCGCTGGCCTCAGAGCTGCAGTTGTTTCTCGTGCCTTTTGCATTGTTTTGCGATCAACTACACGTGGTATTTCCAATATTGGTCTGGAACGTCAAGCGAAGATGTCCTTCAATCCAAACAGCCCACCGACGTCGAGTTCCCGAATAAGATTTCCAACAGACCTTGTTTGTTGAATTTGAAACTGTGTTCTTCCTCACATCATCTCATGACATCAGCTGATGCTTCTCGAGACCATATCAAAGACGTTTACTTGCAATTTATGCTTCACGCTCGACATAAACGGGTCACCAGAGTCATGCGTCCGTCAACGTCGTGACCTACTGAGGTCCATGTGGCTCAACAAAACTCTTTGAAGTCTTTCACACAGCTGTTGAAAAGTTGCTGTCGTCCGTATCTCTCCAAGGCGTGATGATGTATGGAGTCTCCTTCCTGGTTTGTGAACTTTCTTGTTGAATGAGCATCAAACACGTAAAATGTTCCCAAACTTTGGTTGACTCGCTTGATCCAAACCAACTCTTTTGTGTCCCACTGGCTCTCGAATGAACGATGGAAGGGGTGAAAAGTGCACGCAGTTGAACACACCTGTGTTTCCCTTGTTTATATCCTGCCACCTCGTCGCGAGTGACTTGTTTTCCTTTAGAGACTCACCTGCCTTTGCCAACTGGAGCGAGGAAGAATTGGTCCCCTCGGGCAAGGAAAACAACACTCCACTCAGTGGCCCCACACAGACACATGTCAACAGTTTTGAATTTTATCCATTTTTCATTTTTGATGGTCTTCGCTTTGAAAATTAATCGAGAAGCGTGCAGTGAAAAAGTTTCTTGGAAACATGCCACCGCAGAAAGTACTTGCCATCACGTCAAACAGTGCGTTCGTTGGCGGGAAAATTGAAACGTCGCGCGTGCTGCCATCTTCTGAAGCGGAAATTGGCGGCGGTGTTTGAGATTCATTGTCCTACCAAAAGTTGTTCAGTTTTGAGAGCGAAGAAAACTTCCTGAGATTTTTGTCCAGATACCGTCCCTTTTGTGGATTACTTGTTCTCAAAATACAGCGTAAGTTGTTCTTAATCTTTGTGTGCAGTGATTGGTGAAGTTTGAATGCTGGAATGTGGGTAGTAAGCGAAGAATATGCCACCGTTTGATTTGTTTGAACCTGAAGACGATCAAAGATCAGACTCTTTGATCTCCAGATCGTCTGGATCTGGATCCAGATCTTCATTTGGAAAGAAATTGACTGAGTGAACACATAGATGTATATGGCAGCCATTTTTGTTGGTTCCTTCAATATTTCGAACAGAACGCGAACATGGAACAATGGTGGGAGTGTCGGCTGTGTTCAGTGGACGGTTGGTTTGCGGTTTGTGGTGTGTGGGCTGAGTCGGCAGTTCTCAGTGCCCGCTCATCTTTGGTTGTTCACGTCTCTTTCAAACTTTTCTTGTACTGAATACACCGGATTCGGGCGACAAACCACAACCGTGTTCAAGGCAATTTTCAGTCGTCAAGCGGGATACGAGCCAGACGCTGAGAGGAAGGATTCTCCTCGGGTCCCGATCCTCAGTGCCCCACAAAGATTTCTGCGCACAACACGGGTGTGAATTTTACCTTTCGTGTAGCAAGGCCACTGGTCCGCATTTGTAAAGTTGCCAGATGTTTCAAGCTCGTGTTCTGCGTTTCTCTATTGACTTGGAATTTTCAGCACAGGTGACTGAAATTCCAAGTGGCTGTCTTCGAACAAGCAAGCTCGGGCAGAACTGTCACACACAAACACACGCACGCATGCGCGCACACGCACACACACACACACCTTGGGAACGCACACCTACGTTCTGCGCCACACCGTACAGCCAAATCGTGCCATTCTGCCAAACAAATTCCTTTCTCTCGCTTCAGAGACTGACGAACAGTCTGCATCTCAACTGGCGTTGCGGAGTCTCTCCACTTCTGCTGAATTTCCCTTCATCGCGCTGGTGCCTGGACAGACACGACTCGGAGGGCGACATCTATGGGCGACGATGACAAACCGTTCGCGTGTACTGAGCCGGGCTGCGGCAACGTGAGTCTCCGCGTTCGTACCGGACACGTCGTCCGAGCGTTCCTGAGCACGTCAATGGGCGCCACGTGACACATTCTATTGACGTGTGCGACAGCACGTCTGGCGTGAAACCAATCAGAATCTCAGATTGAAACGTTCTTGTTCTGTGCCGTTCCCGGAATGTTGCGACAGGAGAAACGGAACCCTCTGGGTATGTGTGTGTGTGTGTGGGGGGGGGGGAGTCCGCTGGAGTGACCTGTGCTCTCAGAACAATTTCCCTTTGGGACAAATTTATGATTCATTTGGGTCAAAATGCCGTTGGTTGAAAATGGCGTGCAAAGGCTACAAAACAACTTTTCTGAAAAGTTTTGATCTTGTCATTGTGTGGGCACGTGAGTGAGTACCCGTCAGTATCCGGCGTGTACGCGTCACACTGTGAGATATTCACAAAATAGTGGCACGAAGCCAACACTGTTGACAACCTGCCTGTCGAGGCAGATAGATCTGCACACGCAGAACCACAATTTTCAGTGACTGGAGAGACAGTAACAAACGAGATTGTCGTCCATTTGAAAAAGGAAACCGACCTTTGTCGTCATGGTTGGGCAGAAACACGATTCCCACGACCTGAATCGTGCTCTGAAACTCTCCACCCACCCACAGACATTCTCCATGTGGATCAACTTCCTTGTGTTGCGCAGATTGACACAAGGACGATCGTGTTGTGATACCGAGATTTTTTTGCGTTTGGCCTTGGCCTTTGGTGTTGTCAGGATGTTTTTTTTTATGTCAACTCAAGTTTGTGGTTTGCCCAGCCAAAACATGTGCTAGGACCTCTGACAAAAAAAGAGACGGTTGACGGACACTGTGACCGTTGTATCATCATGTCCTTGCTAATCTGTTCAGTTGTGCCCTCTCCACGATAACCCAACAACCCCTCAACTCTTTTTTGGGACTTTAGTCGGTCAACAAAAGAACAAAAAAGACAAAAACAAACGGTACAAAAAGAGCCCATTGTGACGGCGGATAAGTGGGAAAAAACTCACACAATTTTGATGAATCTCAGCCGTTTTCATCAATGCACGTACGTATTGAACTCTTTGGCTGTGTTTGATTTTCCCTTCCGTCAATCCGGAATTGCACAAAAGAACAGGATTTGTGCAATTCTGGTCATTCTGGATTGATCTTGGCCATTCCACTTTGGAAGGGGCCATTCCGAAATCGGGAATTGCACCAGATTGACGGATTGGTAAATCGACCGCCACCTTTGTTCACACGTTCGTCTATTGAACTTTTTCCACAGCGTTTCGCAACCGAGGACAAGCTGAATGCGCACCGCGAGAAGCACTCCATGTCGCTCATACTCGGGAGCGGCGGCAGTGGAAAACTCTCCTCCGCCCTATTCGCAGGTATCAAATGTGCGTGTGTGGGAGTGAGGTGTGCGTGCAAAGTATTTAAAGCTATCCTCCGCCCTATTCGCAGGTACTAAATGAGTGTGTGTGAAAGTGAGGTATGCGTGCAAAGTATCAAAAGCTCTCCTCCGCCTTGTTCACAGGTATCAAATGTGCGTGTGTGGGAGTGAGGTATGCGTGCAAAGTGTCAAAAGCTCTTGTCTGGTGCGTGTTGTGTTGTGTTGTGTGTGTCGGGTGTGCGTGGCAAGTATCAGCACTTTCCTCCACCGCTTTAGCGGATTTGCTGAGTGTGTGTGTGTGTGTGTGTGCGTGAATGCGTGACAGAAAGAGAGTGCGTGGCGTGCGTGGGAAGTTTACGCACGTTGACGCGTATCGTTCGGAGTGAACCAAGACGCTCGGGCCCCACCCTGAAAATTGACCTCGTCCGACTCGTTGATTCCAACACGACAAACGCTCAATCTGACAAAAATGCGATTTTCCGATGTGACTGAATGCACTCGATGCGAAGAAATCCAACGTTTCCCCGTACGGGTGGATTCCGTGTTGGTGACTTGAACTTGGCTTCACATTGCAGACCAGACCCCGACGCCGACCAAGTTCCTCAAGTATGGCGAGGAGATCGGACTCTTCAATGAACTCACCAAGAGCCCGTTCGAGGAGGCCTTCCGCAAGGCCAACGCCACCGACGTGAGTCGAGATCTGTTTTCTCATGCGGAGTGCAGAATCTCCGTATTGCGTCCATGGGTCTCGCGTACACGTGCTTGTGTAAGGCGTGACGTCAGCGTCACAATATCAGGACGTTGTTGATCGGCAGAACGTATGCACAAACCAAAAGGAAGTATTACTCTAATTTGGTTCACACTGGTATCAGAACAAGAGACTGACCCTGTCCTGGATCTAGAGAGGTAGATTTAGATAGGTAGACAAGTTTGGTCTGCCTTTTGGCTGTGTTAGCCATAACTTGATACTGAAGTAGTGTGACTGTGTTGTGGATTTTGTGGCAGATTGGTGACAAGCTGTCACTGTACATTGAGACTTACTGAAAGAATAAATCAGAAACTGAAAAATGGGGAAACAAACTAAGTTTCTCTTCAAGATACTTAGTTTGTTTCCC
>JAAUXT010132671.1_pt1 | contig 12631 bp, 3 predicted proteins | sample 7278171 | NCBI WGS metagenome assembly JAAUXT01 (sample SAMN14350112, study PRJNA611818) | marine sediment metagenome | isolation source: surface marine sediment (1.8m) | place: French Polynesia: Moorea | collected 2018-08
AACTTGGCCTCCGTCATCACGCCATTTTTGTGGCTGGTCACCGCCAGACCCACATACACCGACTTGGACATGACAATCGTCTGCCTGCCAATCTCCTTCCAGTTCGCACCATCGGACGATTCGTAGGCAATAAACACGTTGTCTTTGCGTACCAACCTCACCCAGTGACCCGCACCGGCGCCGGGCACACGCTTACTCTGGGAGTCGCCGTCGGCAACCGGACGATGCTGAAACACCGCGCCCCAACTACCCGTCACCGCCGCCAGCGCGTGCACCGAACCAGGCTCCAGACTGTTGCGGATCATGACGCCGGCTTTCGCCCATTCATGGCTCAGCTTCAACGAGTTCACCTTGGTCATGATGTCCACGTCACCGTCGAACTTCTTCCAGTAGTACTCGAACGAATCGGCCTTGCCCCATATATCCCTACCCGAAGCGTCAATCGTAACCACACCACTGCCACACGTCACTCCACCAGCAGGAGCCGCATTGCCTATGGTATTGCGAACCCAACCGGCCAAATCCGTGCAGGAGCTCGCTCCACCTCCCGTGCCGCCGGTGCCATCGTCACCGCCACCGGTGCCATCGTCACCGCCGCCCGAGCCGCCACCACCCGAAGTCGGTTCCTCCTGGTACAGAGCATTTGCCGGTATCAGCTGCTTGGGAACGCCCGGCCCGGTGTAGCTGACATTCAGTATCTGCTGGCCGCTCCCCTCGAAGAAAGTCACCTCGATCGGGTAAAAACCCGCCGTCAGCTGGATATCCCCAGCCCGTTCTTGCTGCGCATGGAGGCCGTCGTTGTCAACCACCAACTGCCCATTGATCAGTAGCTGGCTGCCGTCATCGGAGTTGGTGTAGAAGGTCCAATTCCCCGTCGTTGGGATCTCGATGAAGCCGGTGAAGCGGAACGCGAAATTGTTGTCCCGATTCCGCGGGCTGATATCGAACGTAGCCGCACTGCCCGTGCGTGCCGGCGTAAGCGCGTCGAACGCGGGTAGTGCCTTCGGAGCCGTTAGTTCGTAGTATTCGTACCACAACCCGGCGCGCCCAAAATCGTTGGGATTCAGGTCATGAATCCAATCCCACACCACATCGAGCGCCTCCTCATGGGGCAGCTCCTTGGCCAGTGGCGGCATCTTGATGGCGGAGTTACCGACCGCCTCGATCCGGTGGTAGAGCACCGAGGAATCCGGGTCGCCCGGGTGGATGATATAAGCGTCCTTTTTGCCGAGGTCGTCGTTCACCCCGCCCCAGATCATCCCCTGGTTCGCCAGCGGCGTCGTCAACCGCGCGTCGAACGCCGCCCGATTGCCCGTCTCCGGCCGGTGGCAGTACGAGCAGTTCGAATCCAGCCATGAGCGCGCCCGCAGCTCCACCGAAGCGCTCAGCTCGTCGAGCGTCGCCCCTTTGGCGAACTTGCCGATCTCCCAGTCCGCCAGCGGAGGCCGGAACATGCCGCGTGCATTCCACGCCTTCAGCTGATTGCCCCTCTTGCCCGTGCTCGGGTAGGTCATGTCCCGGTTCAGCTGATGCGTTCGCAGCGCCAGAAACCCCCCAGCGGCGTTGGTGTGACACTGGAGACAATCCGAGCGCGACGGAAAAAGCCACTTCTGCTGACGCGTGCCACCGCCCTTCTTTTTAATCGTGTACGTCTCGGTCTCGGCCGTGGTCAACAGATCCGCATCTTTCTGGTTCTCACGCCAGCGATAGACCAACCCATAGACTTTACCATCCTCGCCCTTCACCAGCAGTCGGGTTTCGAGCCGGATGCGCGCTCCCGGCTTGGACTCGTCGAGGGCTAGCTCGAAATGCTTCATTGCCACCGTGCCCTTGGGAAAACCCCAGTTGCCGTTCTCGGAGAAGGCAATCTGCTCGTCCACGGTGTTGTGGCTGCCGTTATTCGGCAAAAACAGCCAACGCCGCTTGTGGGCACCGTCGGACCAGAAGGGCACCGGATCGTAGAGCACCGCGGCCGGATCCACCACGAAGTCAGCCGTGTTCGACAACACCCCCGTCTGCGATAGTCGGGCCGGGGCATCGGCCACCGAGGCGCCGATCCGATTGAGCTGTTGCAGTGGTATGTTCGCGAACACGTCACCCATGTAGATCTCGCCGTTCTTATCCTGGCCAAAGGTGCCCAGGGAGCCCGACGGAAATGTGGTCAGCAGTTCCTTGGTCGCCGTCATGTTACTGGCGTCCAACTTGATGGCCCAGATCTTGTCCGTGCGGTAGTCACCGGCGATATACTTCCCCCAAAGCTCTGGGAAGCGGTCGCCGCGATACGGATATCCCCCAATGATAGCGCGCGCATCTGTGCGACCGAAATCAATCACCGGCGGCTGCTCGATGCCGACGAGGTTCGCGGGCTTCGGCCATCCCTTGGCGAGCTTACCCTCCATGAAGGGCCACTGGTAATTGCGCCCCTTGAGGATCACATTGATCTCCTCGCGGTCGCTGGCGCCAACCTCTCCCACCCAGATCCGCCCCGTGAGCAGATCTTTGGTGATCCGGTGCGGGTTGCGGTGACCGAGCGTGTAGTACTCGCTGAAGTTCTGACCCTTGAGCCCCGGCCAGGGGTTGTCATTGGGAATGCAGTAGGACTGCCCGGTTATCTCATCCGGGTTGCCCGTCGCGTCCGGCATCCGCCGGATCGGCTTGAAACTACCCCCCGGGCAGGTCCAGCTGCCGTCACCGTTGTCGGTGACATCGACCTCCAGGCGCATCACGCCCCCCTCGAAGGTGTTCACGATGTCCTGGGCGGTTTGCTTGCGGTCCTGCTCGCCGATGGCGACGTAGAGGTAACCGTCGTTACCGAACAACGGCCCGCCGCCCCGGTGGGTGCTGTTGTACAGGCGAATACTGAACAGCGGCATTTCGCTGGAGCGGTCACCCCGCCAAATCCCATTCTGTTTATACGCCGTGAACCGTGACAACCGCAGCCACGTCTTGAAAAAACCCTTGGCTTTGTTGTCCTTCGAATAACCCGGGTTACATTTGCTGAAATCCACCTCGTGGCGCTGACCATTGAACGCGGTTGGACAATAGCTGGAATAGTAGACGTAGAACGTGGTCCGGTGCGGAGAGCCCGCCTTGCCAAAATCCGGATGGAAGGCCAGACCGAGAAAACCGCCGTCCCACACCACCGCCGTGCGGTCGCTCAAATCCATGAACGGATCCGATGATGCGACATTCGGGGTGTTCTCGAACGATACGATCACGCCATCCCGCGAGCCCACGTACAACCGGCTGTCCGCGGGATTGGGTTCGATCACCAGTGTTTTCGGTAGCTTGAGCTTCGGAAATGCATCCACCACCTCCCAGCCGGAACCGCCCGATGAGGATGAACCGCCCGGCTGCGGCGTGCGCTTCGGCAGCACCCCGTCCAGGTAGGGCCCGACCGCCTTCGGGGCACCGGCCTGCGCCCATACCATCTGGACACCACTGGATAGGTCCATGAACAGCAACATCACCGTAATCGGTAGAGTAAGAACACAACCCCCAATAATCCGCAAAAGCTTCCCTAGTATTTTCACGATGACCTCCGGTTTTTTGTCGAACATGTAATTAGGTATCATTAAGTTTAATTTAGGAAAATAGTTTGAATTTTTTGATTAGCAATCTATTAATTGTCACGGAAAATAACTGTGGTACAAATCACATTTTTACAAATTCAATTAGGACTTTAAAAAATTCCGACTTAGAGGAAAAAATCAATTAAATCATATTTATAAAGCATCACAACCCTCTCCCCAATGGCCGTTTCAATGGTTTCAAGCATTGATTTTTTACTCCCATTTTGACGCAATAGGTTCCCTTTGAGATTCAAGGATATTTACAGAAAAAATAGATTCACTTGGAATTTTTGTCAACAAAACAAAGGTTTCTAAATTTGAAGAACTATGGTTTTGATTCTTTGAAACCATAGTTTCATAATCATCTATAATTTTCACGTAAGCACCGGAAAAGCGTTCGAAAAAACAGCGTACTTAAAGATTTCGCGACTTTTCGTCATTATCCAGTAATAAACCCGCAAGGCCGGAGTTCATTATAAGATTAGGCATCTAATACGCTTATTGTATTAGCTGGGAATTTAGTCATTACCCAATGCTAGCGCGGCAAACGTTACACTTGTGCTCAATTGCACTATCGCATCATTTCCAGGAGACAGCATTTATGCATCCATCTACCGCTACGCTCTACGAATCCAATCTGCGAACGCTAAGACTCATCTACCGTGGCAAAGTGAGGGATCTCTACCAAGTGGACGCCCGCCATATGCTCATGGTGGCCAGTGACCGTCTGTCGGCGTTCGATGTGATTCTGCCCACCGCTGTACCTGGAAAGGGCATTGTGCTCACGGCAATATCCAACTTTTGGTTCGCAAAAACCCGTCACATCGTTCCCAACCACGCCGAGCTGGCGGAAAAAACCCTGGAGCAGGCCCTGCCCGACCCGACTGAACGAGCCCGGGTCGCAGGCCGTGCCAGCGTCGTGCGCAAACTCAAGGCTTTGCCGGTAGAGGCCATCGTACGCGGTTATCTGATCGGTTCGGGCTGGAAGGACTATCGAAAAACCGGAACGGTGAGTGGCATACGCTTGCCTCCGGGACTCAGGCTGGCCGAGCAACTCCCGGCGCCTGTCTATACCCCCTCCACCAAAGCCGCGGTAGGCGACCATGACGAAAATGTGGATTACAGCCACACGGCAGATCTGCTGGGCCCGGAGCTAGCCGCCCAGATCCGCGACGTTAGCTTACGCCTGTATCGCTTCGCGGCCGCTTACGCCTTCGAGCGCGGCATTATCATCGCCGACACCAAATTTGAGTTCGGTTTGGATGACGGTGGCAATCTGATCCTCATGGATGAGGCCCTGACCCCCGACTCATCCCGTTTCTGGCCCGCGGCTCAATACCAACCCGGTACCAATCCACCCAGTTTCGACAAACAATATGTACGGGATTATCTGGAGACTTTGGATTGGGACAAAACGGCGCCGGGTCCTGAGCTTCCCAGCGATATCCTGCAACAGACCGCGGCACAATACCGCGAAGCGCAACGCTGCCTGACTTCGAAGGCGGCATCCTCTCACAAGAACTGATCCCTGTCCACCCCCGCGGGGTGGATCTAAAGCCAGGTTATGGCGATCAAATTCGAGAAAACCGGACGATAATCCCGACCTTTGCAGGCCATTGCCACCGACATGACAATTCTTCAGCTATTTTCTCCAGCTATTTCATCAAACTGCATCTAGACTTACACTTGGAGGGCAGAAACATGTCCTTCCCATAAGCGGCAACCCAGCAAAGGTCAACAGCGATAATACAGGGCAATAGGGGATACCATGACCACCGATAACTTGGCTGAAAACAAGGCTCACATCATAGGCAAAGTTCTCAAGTCGTTGCATGAACGACTGTCGGCGGAGAAAGCGTCGCTGGCGGAGTCGTTCACCCAGCAGTATTACACGCAGGTCGCAGCGGAGGATCTCCTGGACAATGACCCCGAGGATCTTTACGGTGCGGCTTTGGGGTTGCTGAACTTTATCAGCCACCGCGACGCCGATACCCCGTCCGTTCGTGTCTACAATCCCAATTTCGAGGAACACGGCTGGCAGTCCACCCATACGGTAGTGGAAATATGCACCGACGACACGCCTTTTCTGGTGGATTCAGTGGCCATGGCGGTGAATCGCCACGGTCTTACCATACATCGGATCATACACCCTGTCATGGGCATACGGCGGGATAAGAGGGGCGTGATTATCAGTTTTGACACCAAAGATGATGTCACCGGGATCAGCGAATCCATCATGCACTTCGAGGTGGATCGGGTGAGTGATCCCACCGTACTGGAAGCGCTTCACTCGGATCTGCTGCGGGTATTGGGCGATATCAGGGCCGCCGTCAGAGACTGGCAACCGATGCGCGACCGCATGCGTGAGATCATCGCTTCCCTGAAAACCGCTCAACTACCGATCGAGGCCGAGGAAGCCCGGGAGACCTGCGCTTTCCTGGAGTGGGTCGTAGACGATCATTTCACGTTCCTGGGCTTTCGCGATTACGACCTGATAACATCAGACGATGAAATCATGCTCCGCAACGTTGCCGATTCCGGACTCGGCATCCTCCGCAACGACGGCATCTCTCGGATTTCCCCCAGCTTTGCGGAGCTTGCGCCGGAGTTGCGCAGACTTGCCTGCGCTCCCCCCATCTTGATCATCTCCAAAGCCAAGGATCGCTCCACCGTACACCGCCCAGTGCACCTGGATTATATCGGTATCAAGCGCTTCAACGATAGCGGCCAGGTAACCGGTGAATGGCGCTTTCTCGGGCTTTACACCGCCGAGGCTTACAGTACCAGCCCACGCAACATCCCGTTGTTGAGCAACAAAATCAACAGGATCTTGAAGCGGGCCGGGTTACCATCCTCGGGCCACGCCGGCAAGGCGTTGCATAACATTCTCGATACCTTTCCCCGGGACGGCCTGTTTCAAATCCCCGAAGACGAGCTGTTCGCCACCGCCATGGGCATTCTGCACCTGCAGGAAAGACAGCGCCTGCGCCTGTTCGTCTACCGGGATATCTTCCATCGCTTCGTCTCCTGCCTGGTCTACGTACCGCGGGAGCGCTACAACACACAACTACGCCTGCGAATGGAGAAGATTCTGATGCAGGCTCTCAACGGCCAGTCGTCTTCCTTCGCCACCCAGTTCTCGGAGTCCGTGCTCGCCCGGGTACAGTTTCATATCCGCACCAAGCCGGGAGAGATGCCCGAATACTCCATCGTTGATCTGGAGGCACGCCTGCGCGATGCCATGCTTTCCTGGGATGACCACCTGCACCAGGCCTTACTGGATCAAGAGGGCGAAGAGCGTGGTAATGAGTTGTTTCAGCGCTACAGTGCCGCGTTTCCCGCCGCCTATAAGGAGGATTGCTCGCCGCGTACGGCGGCCCGGGACTGCCTGCGCCTGGACCGTCTCGGCGCCGACAACCCCATTGAGATGCAGCTCTACCGTACCCTGGAAGACCCCGAAGGTCTGCTGCGCCTGAAGCTGTTCGTGCGCGAATTTCTACCCCTGTCCGATGATCTTCCCATGCTGGAGGCCATGGGTCTGCGAGTCATGATGGAACACCCCTACGAGGTTGCGCTGAACCAAAACCAGCACCGGTGGATTCATGACTTCAGCATGGAAGAAGATGCCGTTCAAGTGGATGTCAATCAGGTAAAGAACATCTTTCAGGATGCTTTCGCCCGCATCTGGAGCGGTCAAATGGAGAGCGATGGCTTCAACCGCCTGGTACTCGGTGCCCGTATCGGCTGGCGCGATGTGGTGGTGCTGCGAGCCTACTGCAAGTACTTGCTCCAGGCCGGCTCCACCTACAGTAAGACCTATATCGAACGCACCCTGGCCAACCACCCGTTCATCACCCGATTACTGGTCGACCTGTTCCATGCCCGTTTCGATCCCCGCCTGCAAATCCAGTCCGGGCATAAGGCGACCACCCTTATCGTCAGTATCGAGGAGGCTCTGGAGAAGGTAAGCAGCCTGGATGAGGACCGCATACTGCGCCGCTTCCTCAGAACCATCCAGGCCACCCTGCGCACCAACTTTTTCCAGACCGACGCCGCGGGTAACCCCAAGGAGTATCTATCGCTGAAATTCGATTCCCACCAGGTCCCGGGGCTACCCTTGCCCCACCCCATGTTCGAGATTTTCGTCTATTCCCCGTGCGTCGAGGCGGTGCACCTGCGCGGTGGCAAGGTGGCGCGGGGCGGGCTGCGCTGGTCGGACCGCCCAGAGGACTTCCGCACCGAAGTCCTCGGTCTGGTCAAGGCCCAGATGGTGAAGAATTCGGTCATCGTTCCGGTGGGTTCCAAGGGCGGTTTCGTAGTCAAGCGCCCGCCCAAGACGGGGGGGCGCGACGCCTTGCAGGCGGAAGTGGAGTCTTGCTACAAGACCTTTATCTCCGGTCTGCTGGACATCACCGACAACCTGGTCAGCGGGCAAGTCGTATCTCCACCCCGGGTGGTACGCCACGATGAAGACGACCCCTATCTGGTGGTGGCGGCCGACAAAGGCACGGCCACTTTCTCCGATATCGCCAATGGCATTTCCCAGGACTACGGCTTCTGGTTGGGGGATGCCTTTGCCTCCGGCGGATCGATCGGTTACGACCACAAGAAAATGGGTATTACCGCGCGCGGTGCTTGGGAATCGGTCAAACGCCACTTCCGGGAACTGGGAATGGACATCCAGAGCCGGGACGATTTCACCGTGGTGGGGATCGGCGACATGGGCGGGGACGTGTTTGGCAACGGCATGCTGCTGTCGCGGCATATCAAGCTGCTGGCTGCCTTCAATCACATGCATATCTTCCTGGACCCGAACCCCGACCCCGAAACCAGCTACCGCGAGCGAGAACGGCTTTTCGCCCTGCCAAGATCCACCTGGGAGGACTACGAGGCCAGCCTGATCTCCGCTGGCGGCGGCGTTTATCCCCGCAGTGCCAAAGCCATTACCATCAGCCCCGAGGTGCAAGAGGCGCTCGCTATCCAGGCTCAGCAGTTATCGCCCACCGAGCTCATTACCCAGCTGCTCAAGGCACCGGTCGATCTAATTTGGAATGGCGGTATCGGGACCTACGTCAAGGCCAAGTCCGAAAGCCACGCCGATGTGGGCGATAAGGCCAACGATGCGGTGCGCATCAACGGCAGCGAGTTGCGTTGCAGGGTGATCGGCGAAGGCGGCAACCTGGGCTTCACCCAGCTCGGACGCATCGAGTACGCGCTCACCGGCGGGCATGTCCTCGCCGATGCCATCGACAACTCCGGCGGCGTTAATTGCTCCGATCATGAAGTCAATATCAAGATTCTCCTGGGGCAGGTGGTGGCGAGCGGTGACATGACCGAGAAACAGCGTAACCAGCTGTTTACCGAGATGACCGATGAGGTGGCCGAACTGGTGCTCAAGCAGAATTACCTCCAGCCCCAGGCCATCAGCATCACCTATTCCCGGGCTCCCGAAATGCTGGGCGAACATATTCGGGTGATTCGAGCCCTGGAGCGCAGCGGTAAGCTCAACCGCGAGTTGGAATTCTTACCCAACGACGAGCAACTGGCCGAACGCGAGGCCACCGGCAAGGGGCTCACACCCCCGGAGCTGGCCGTGCTATTAGCGTACGGCAAGATCGTGCTGTACGAGGAACTGCTCCATTCCGATGTGCCCGAGGACCCGTATCTGCACAACGATTTGCTGATATATTTTCCCGAACCCTTACGGGAACCGTTCGCGACGACAATGGAGAGCCACCCCCTGCGGCGGGAGATCATAGCAACTTATATCACCAACAGCCTGCTCAATCGCATGGGCAGTGTTTTCAATTTCAAACTCCAGGAGGAAACCGGCGAGAGTGGGGCGGTTATCGCCCGGGCCTACAGCGCGGCCCGGGAGATGTTTGCGGCTCGGCAACTCTGGGCCGATATCGAGGCGTTGGATAATCGGGTCGCCGCCAGCGTGCAGATCGACCTGCATCTGCAAAGCCGGCGGCTGCTGGAGCAAGCCACGCTTTGGCTATTGCGCAACCGTCGTCCACCCCTGGTCATCGACACGCTTGTCAATCAGTTCAGTGCCGGAATCAGCGTCCTGCGGGCGGAGTTACCCAAGCTCCTCCACAATGCCGAAAACGAGGAGTTTCAGCGGTCTTGCCAGCAATTGACCGATGCGGGCGTCCCGGATGATCTGGCTCGCTCGGTGGTAGCGTTGGAACTCCTGTATTCCGCCCTCGACATTATCGAGGTGGCAACCCAGTCTCAGCTTCCCGTCGAACACGTGGCCAGGGTGTACTTCTCGCTCGCGAGCCAACTGGAATTGACCTGGCTGCACGAGAGCATCACCAACCTACCGGCAGCCAATCAATGGCAGCATCGGGCCCGGGCCTCGCTTTTGGGTGGCCTGTACGCCCATGGCCGCACGCTGACCGCCGATGTTCTCAACACCACCCCGGCGGATCTCGAAGCCGACGGACGTCTGGAAGCGTGGTTACGCCACAATCGCGGTGCGGTCGAACGCTGCAAGGGTATGTTCAACGATCTGCGTGCCGCCGGCCAGCCGGATCTGGCCATGCTGTCGGTGGCCTTGCAAGCGACGGGCAATTTGGCCCAGGGCGGAGCCGGTTAGAACGGATGCGATACGCACCCAACCGGCGGCCCCAGCATGGAAATCACACTCGTTGAAAGGGGTAGATGGTTTCACCCATACTAAGTAGGCGGGTCAACTCGTCCAATGCGACCCGGCATTCGTCCAACAGAGCGGGATCGGCCAGATCATCACTCCTGAGCCGGTCCCGGTAATGGCGGTCAACCCAGGCGTTAAGCTGTCGGTACAGGCGGTCATCCATGAACACGGCCGGATTGGCGCGATCGATCTCTTCCTCGGTCAGCACCACTCTTTGCCGTAAGCACGCTGGTCCACCGCCGTTTCTCATGCTCTCGCGGACATCCAGGTAATGAACCATGGTGAGCGGGTTATGCGCTGCAACGAGTTGCTCCAGGCATTGCCGCACGCGGGTATCCTCCGCGCACTCCGTGGGCGCGATGATAGCCATGCCGCCGGCGGGCAGACTGACCAGCTGACTGTTGAAAAGATAGGACCGTACCGCCGCGTCCACCGCCACCTGGCTATCTTTGATTTCCATCAGCACCATATCAGTGTCGGACCTTTCCCGGATCGCATCGAGAACACGCTCGCTATCCAGGAACGCCTGCTGATGATAAAGCAATACATTGCGATTACCCACCGCGATGACATCGTTGTGAAAAACCCCCTTATCGATGATGTCCGGATTCTGTTGCGCGAATACGACCCGCTCGGGGTCCAGCCGATGCAACCGGGCGATGGCCGCGGACGCTTCGTAGGTCTGCCGCGCCGGATACTTGGTCGGTGATCGCCCTTCCCGGAAGGCGTAGCGCCCGAACACGAACAGATGTACGCCTGGCTCGCCATAGTTCGCACAGAAGCGGGTGTGGTTGGCGGCCCCTTCATCGCTGAAGTAGTCGCCAGCAGGCAAGGGTGGGTGGTGGGCGAAACGGGACTCATCGCTAAAAATGGCCCGTAGAATTCTGCCGGTGGTGGGAGATTCCAAGGAACGGTGGAACTTGTTGGTCAAATTCGCCGGGGTGAAATGGACTCGGCCATCAGCGGCATCGACGCTGGGCGCGACGGTGGCCGCATTGGCGGTCCACATACTCGATGCTGAGCAACAGGCGTGGAAGATAGCGGTTATCTCCTGGCTCGCCTTGGCTATGACCTCGGGGTCGCTGCCCCGGTAACCAATGCGGCGGAGCACGCCCAGATCGGGTCTTTCCTGGGGCGGGAGCACCGCCTGCCTCAGGCCCATGTCCGCTAGCCTCTTCATTTTATCCAAACCCTGTTTGGCGGCTGCCTTGGGCTGGGATACACGCCGGGTCGAGTTGGCGGAGGCAATGTTGCCGTAGGACAATCCAGCGTAATTATGGGTTGGACCCACTAGGCCATCGAAGTTGACCTCAAAGGCTTTCATTGCTCGATCCCCGGGGTGAATGCGTCGGGTAGTTGCAACCGCTCAGCCTCCAGTGAGGCTACCGGATAGGCGCAGTAATCGGCGGCATAAAAGGCACTGGGGCGATGGTTGCCGCTGGCACCGACACCCCCGAAGGGGGCCGCGCTGCTGGCACCGGTGAGCGGTCGATTCCAATTGACGATACCGGCGCGAATGCGGCGGCGGAATCGATCATACAGCTCGGCACTGTCACTGAGCAGCCCGGCAGCAAGTCCGAAGGCGGTATCGTTCGCCTCCTCGATGGCCGCATCGAAACTGCCAACCCGGACCAGCCGCAGCAAAGGTCCGAAGTACTCCTCGTCGGGACGAGTATGGCTATGCGTCACATCCAATAGACCCGGCGTCAGTAACGGTAAGTCTTGCTGCAACCGCTTCATGGGCACCAGAATTTCGCCCCCCCAATCCCTGAGATGCTCCTGGGCTTGGAGCAATCGCTCCGCTGCGGCGTTGCTGATCAGCGGCCCCATGAACGGCTCGGGTTCGTCCGTATGCGCACCCACCCGAATACGCAACATCATCCGCCGCAGGACGTCCACGAAGAGATCGCCTTCGTCGCCCAAGGGCACGATCAGGCGCCGGGCGCAGGTACAGCGCTGCCCGGCACTGATGAAAGCCGACTGTATGGTGTGGTAGGCCGCGGCCTGGGGGTCATTGGCATGATGCACCACCAGCGGGTTGTTGCCCCCCAGCTCAAGGGCCAGGATCTTAGCCGGATGCCCCCCGAACTGCTGGTGCAGCGTCTTGCCGGTAGCGCAGCTGCCGGTGAAGAACAAACCATCGATGCCCGGGTGAGTCGCCAGCCCTGCGCCGGTCTCCCGCTCGCCCTGCAGTAGATTGATAACACCCACGGGCAGACCCGCCGCCTGCCACAACTCCACTGTTTTTTGGGCTACCAGCGGGGTCAGTTCGCTGGGTTTGAACACGACGGTATTGCCCGCCAGCAGCGCCGGCACGATGTGGCCGTTGGGCAGGTGGCCCGGAAAATTGAAGGGACCGAATACCGCCACCACACCGTGGGGCCGGTGACGCAGCATG
>JAAUXT010005267.1_pt1 | contig 12627 bp, 19 predicted proteins | sample 7278171 | NCBI WGS metagenome assembly JAAUXT01 (sample SAMN14350112, study PRJNA611818) | marine sediment metagenome | isolation source: surface marine sediment (1.8m) | place: French Polynesia: Moorea | collected 2018-08
CAATTGTCCGGGTTACCCCCCCCCCAACAGAAAAATAAAAGTTTATATTTTCATGCTTGCAATTCTTTTTTGAGAAACATAACACTATGCACACATTCTTCGACACACACAAGTGCTGTCCTGCCAATGTATGCTGCGCGCGGCTGATTCTCCACTTGAAAGTCTAGTTTTGAGATAAAGAAAAGTCTTTTGGAAAGCCTCAAAACTTCCGGTCACCATTGATTCCGAAGTTCTTCCGGGCCACGTACACTTGAACAGAAGAACACGCTTGTTTGTCAAAACTTCCCTTGGTCAGAAATGAGAACGCTGCAATGAAACTGATGCTTGTCCCTCACACCCCCTTCCAAAGTACTAGCTTTGAGTTGGTAGCCACAGTAACACGAGATTGGTTTCCACAGCGACGGCGCCGGGGCAGGTGGAGGACCTGTTCGGGAAGCGCCGCTCGTCCGTCCGTCGCTCAGCGCGCGCCACGCTCGGGAGGAACACCGCCGACTCGAAAGGTACGTCTGTCATGTTTGTGCGTGCGTGTGCATGTGTGTGCGTGCGTATGCACGTACGTGAACGTGCATTGACCAGTCGCGCACTTTGCCTGTCCCTCCACAGAGAGAGACAACCCCACGTGCCATTCGAACGTAAGCGTTTTTCATGTAACGAATCTTCACAAGTGAAAAAGACGCTTGATAAGTATTTGATTTAGCCTCTGCGTGACCCTCTGCTTCAACACGCTTCCAGTTTATTGCCATTGTCAGTATGTCTTTGTTTGAGAAAAATGTTTGCCCTTTCTGTTTCCTATTTTCTTGTACTTCACTTTTGGTTGTGTTCCATTTTGAAACACAGGATCGCGGATTTATTTGGTTCGTGTTTAGGTTTTTGGTTTCTAAGAAAAGAAACGACTGCAACAAGCCCAAACATTGTGCTTTCAATGTATTTTGTTTTTGCAGCTAAAATGTTGTACGGGCGCAGTGCCCGTACGTCCACACTCACTAAAGCTTACTCCAAAGAATCAGGTACATCCAGCGTCATTGACGTTGACCTGAACTGTCAGTTGCGTCTTTCAAATTTTTTTTTCAGCATGCCAAGGCTGTTTGGAAACTTTTGCCGTCACGGCAGAGTTTTGCCCAAATTTGAATGCAGGTTTTCGAATTGCAAAGCATGGAGAGCATGCAGTTAGTTAGACCCACTCTCCTTGTTTGTGCGTCATTCTGGATGAACCACAACAAATGACGCAACGGCGCAACTTTAGAAGAGGATTAAGTCTTTCAAGAGACCTTCTGGGGTTATGTCTGTTGTCTGAACGTTTCTGTGACACCTTCCTAACCAACAGGAATGGCATGTTCAGTTCACCGAGTCCATTTCACTCATACACGCAAAATCAACATTCCACAATTTGTACTGCATGACAGCATTTCGATTCCTTTGTCACTTACATTGATCTTCACACTGTGTAGTGCATGACTCGTGAAAAATATTTCCTGTTCATCATCACAGAACTGACTGAGTATCTTGTTTTCAGCGAGCTATTCACTCCTGAAAACAAAGCACATTTGTGTTGTGAATGAAACAGGTTGACACACCATAACTTTCCATTCATTTTGTCATTGAAAACTTTGTGTCATCGCGCAACATCAGTTGTCTGCACGATTCTCTTCAAATTTTTGTCTGCACCAGATTCTTCCCAAAAGAAAAATTTCATGCAAGAATGCTTCATTCCACGAACGCAGTACTTTCTCACAGAAACATCGTGGTCAGGGTGCCCTCCCTGCTTCTGTAGAAAATTTGCAGGATGCGCACCAACGTGTTGTTCGCTGCTGCTCGTTTCAGTTCGGTTCGCGCCGATCCGGCCTCCGCAGCTCCACCTGACGCCGATCCAGTTCGAGGTGCCGCACCCTGAACGCGCTCCGCTCTTCGTCGGCCGCGAGTGGCTCTTCCGCGAACTCGAGCAGGTCAGCATCGTGGTCGAGTTTACAGTGCGGCGGGGGTTTTCACGTGATGACCTGGAAATGGACCGAGTGCGCGTGTGGTTTTGTGAAACACAACGTTCTGCGCAGAGTGAAATTTGCCTAATCATTTCAGAAAGAGTGGGGTTGTCTAAAGGACGCGCTATCTTACCCGAAACCTTCTTTCAACACTTAAAAGTTCGCTTTGTTACCGACCTCCCATGAGTTTTACCTTCCGTTCGTTCTTGGTGTGTAATGCCTGTCAATGAGGGTTTGTTTTTCTGAGCGCTAGTTTCTGTTCGTCGCGCAGGAGTTGATGAGCGACGACCCGTCCCGGAACCGCGGCGTGATCATCACCGGCGGCGTTGGCGTCGGCAAGACGGCCATCCTCGAGCAGCTCATCGAACACAGCCCGTTCAAAAGCGGAAACACGACCCTCGTCACTTCCGGTGAGTCACGCGACTTCGTGTCACTTGTATGTCAATAAGGAGCAGTGCTCAAGGCAACTGCAGTGCGAAGTCCCTTGCGGCGTTAGTAATGTCGTCAATTCTTCCTTGTTCATCAATTCTTCCTTGTTCATCAATTCTTCCTTGTCCTCCTTGTCTTCCACCAGTCATGCTGTCTGCAGGGGTGGGGGTCCCACCTCTGGCAGGGGAAGTTCTGCCTCCGGCAGGGGGGAGGGGGGTCCCATGGGGGAGGGGGGTCCCGCAGGGGGGAGGGGGGTCCCACAGGGGGGGAGGGGGGCAGGGGACATTTCAGTCCAGCTGCCATGTACTGCACTACCACATGGTGCACTACCACATGGTGCTTCTCCCTAAAGGGACTTCGCACAATGATTCTGTTCCCTACCACGAGTTCTTTCGATGGTTGATGCGAAAAGCACACACAAAAGCATTCGGGGAAAGTACTGCGCTTCTTATCCCAGGAATGTCTATGTTATCGGACGCCTTTCTTTTCAGACTCGACGGGTCAGGGGAGCGGCCTCGATGCGCCGTCTGCTGGGACGGCGTCGTTGAGCTTGAGTCGCGGTCTCGCGCACAACTCGAGCCTTTCTCTCACATCGCTCAATTACGATTGGCTCAAAGCCCTCGGCTCCAGGGTAAGCGCGCATGTTTGTGACCACGACCACAATGTGAATCGCCTCAACCAGATCACCACGCGTGAACTATTGTAAATCCAAGAAGCAGTGCAGCGATTTGACTTTTCTTGCCTCAGTCACTTGAGGGTTTACACGTTAATTTTTGGCATTATTTTGGCTTCAGGTGGTGGGACTTCACGTGTGCCAGGCAGACAACAACATCACGTGCATGGTGCCAGAGTTCGTGCACAGTTTGGCCGCGCACCTGGCCCGCGCACCGCAACTCACAGCGTACAGGGAACACCTGCTGCAAGGTACCAGTCCAGTCACCCTTTTCACTGATTTGAGATTTGGTCAGTCGTATGACAATTGAAATCGATGCTCATTTTGCTGAGCAGTTCAAGCAGCAAGTTGTTCGTGAGAACAGCGATCAGTTCTTCAGGAAATCAATTTTCCTGTTCCATCTTCAGAGCCTCACATCCAGAATCTGCTGAGCATTCGCAACTGCATCCTGGATCCGTCCACAGCGTTGACTCGGGGTATCCTGCAGCCTCTGTCCGACCTCAGCCAATCAGGGAAGCTTCCGGGTCTTCGCCAGCCTCAGTCTGAACTGAGCCAATCCGGGCGTGTTTCGGGCGAGTTCTTCATCGTTCTGATTGACTCGTTGAACGAGGCAGAGTTCCACAAGCCGGACTACGGAGACACCATCGCCTCGTTCCTCAACAAACACATGGACAAGGTGAGTGTTCTGAGTCGTCGTGTCGTCAGTTTCTTGTGTGGTCGCCAAACTATTTGCCGCCGAATATTTCATGCCGAATGACGCTTGCGATTCGACTTGAACTCTTTGAGACAAACCAGCGTCACCCTTGCACTGTGGAATTGGCCTCCACGTCAGCACTGTCTCGTTGCTCGTCAGATTCCGATGTGGCTGAAGCTGGTGGTGACGGTGCGCACGGCGCTGCAGGACATCACCAAGGCGCTGCCCTTCCACCGCATCAGCCTCGACAAAATCGTCGCCACCGACCAAATCCACAACGACCTGCAGGTCAGTTCATTGTCCCTTGAGTCCACTTTGTCAGAGACAAAGACACTTTTCGGTGGACTTGAATAATATTTTTTTGGTCTTCTTGCAGGTGTACATAAACTACAGAATCAACAATTCTCCGGAAATTCGCAACAACATCTGCATGAACGGCAACATGGAGCTGGCGACGCAGGTCAAGTTCACGGCGCATGTGCAGACGCTGAGTCGAGGCTGCTTCCTCTACACCAAACTGCTCCTGGACCTCATCGAGCGAGGCCACCTGGTGCTAAAAAGTAGCTCCAACTTCAAAATTCTCCCCGTGAACCTGTCGGAGATATTCTTACTGCTCTTCAACTTGAAGTTCCCCACGATTCGCTCGTTCGAGAAGCTATGTGTGGTGCTGAACGTTTGCCTCGCGTCGCTGTATCCGTTGACGGCGCAGGAAGTGTGGGAAGCGGTGAATTGTGGGTACACCAAGCGCTACGTGCCGTGGCGGGACTTCCAGTCGCGAATGGAGCTCATTTCCGGTCTGCTGGTCATGCGCAGTGACGGAGCCTACATGTTCTTCCACCCTGCCTTCCGGTAAGTTGCGCAAATGAATTGTGTTGTCAAGTAGCGAATGGCAAAAGCCTTGTAACTCGAAGGGTTCAGAGAAAGCAGCATTGCGAACGACTATCTCCTTTTCTGTGCTGGATCTAATTTCTGATCGATTGTCTCTTCACCAGGGAATGGTTGATTCGACGAGACGAGGCAGAAAGTGCTAAATTCCTCTGTGATCTTCGGTACGTACGACTTTTGAGAAAACACAGCAACCCTCAAAAACCTCAAGTCATGTTTTGTCACCTCTTCCTGTATTTTGCTGGGATTCACAACAGCCGTCTTTTTTGCTTTCCAATGAGGTCAACCTTGTTGGTCTCCTTTTTGTGGGAACTGGGCAGAGGCAACGTTTGCTCTTTTCTGGAAGTTATTTTTTGTCACCTGTAATTTTGCCCTTGTTTTGATTTAGGCGGTTTGATTTTCGGTAAGGAAGTGGTTTTTGGCGCCTTTTTAGCTGGTTCTGCAGTTTTATCCTTTTTGTGCATGTGCTATTTTTCACTGAAATCAACGGGAGGAGGGTGGTCGACTCTCAAGAAAAGCATTTTGGAGCTGCAGAAGAATCTTTTGCCAAAATCGATTTCAGCCAGTTGCGCGTGTGGATAGGTGTATTTTGGTGAATTGGTCCCAAACGCTAGTGCTGAGACTTTCCAAACAGTTCCAGCTTTTTGTACAGGAGTGGACATGAGTGTCCCTGCATCAACATAATTTGTGTGATGAGTGGTCTGTCAAGTCAGTACTGCAAATGCCAGTGGCAAAGTATCTGTCCGGTACTGCTTTTCCAGGTACTTGGCACGCATGCACACATTTCAGTGAAACCCTTCAGAATTCTCAAACATTGTCGTCCCCCGGTAGAACATGCAAGTAGAGCATACAAAATGGTTCGCTGGTCGTCTGATGTGTGCGCTTCAGAACATGTGCATGTGATTCGGTTGTTGTTGCATTGGTGACATGCTTTGAAATGGGAATAACGATCCGGCCACGCGAGCAACGTGCGAAGACGCAGGCGTGCCACGAAACTCAGTGGACAGGGAGAAATTCTGGCTATTTCTGAGGATACAACATCCAAACCAAATGTGGAGGGCATTTCTTGACCCAACATTTTGTACTCGCGCTGCAGGCACGGGCACGCGAACCTGGCCTTCAAGATGAGTCGTATCGACGCGCCACTGAGCGCCGACAAGACGATCGAGCTCGGCCACCACATCCTCAAAGCGCACATCTACAAAAACATCTCGAAACAGCGCGGCTACTCCTCCAGAGACATGCAGGTACGTGCGGGTTTAGCCAGTGCTTTGGGTCCTTTCAGTGACCACCTCCCAGAGCAAAATGCTCACACATGTCAAACGCAGGAGTCGCGCTTGCGAACTTTCGACACACCGATCGTGTCCACTCTTTTCAGGCGTACTGGATGGCGATCAGCAGTGAGTGCCTCAGCGCGGCCCTGGTCGCACAGCACAATCTGTTCACCCCCAATGTGAAGGTGAGAACAGGACGAGAACAGACGAACTCAGCATTCACGCCAAGAGGTTTCCCCAAAAATGCCCTTTACTTGACAAGACACCACCAGAACCCCCCTTCACTTGGCTCCATGGCTGTTACAGCGCCTGTTGTATGAATTTCTTGTTCGACATTTTTTTGTGAAGTGTGAGATTTCCGTGACATTTCTGCAGGTGAGCCGGTTGGTGCTTTTGTCCGGAGCGAACCCGAACGTGCGCACCGAGTACCTGCACCACGCTCCGGTGCTCTGCGTCGCCGCCAACCAGGGCTTCACCGACATGGTGGCGCAGCTGCTGGAGTTCGGCGCCCAGGTGCGTGGTGCCTGGATGTAGCACGTTCATTGCGATGTCAGGGTTTACTATCGGAAGCTTGGGATTGGGAAAACGCTCAACGCTCTGTTGACAAACTGATTGTGGTGTGATTGACACAGTACTTTCCACGGAGTGAAACCACGTTCACCACCGGAGCGTGTGACTGAACATTTCAAACATTATGTTGATACCTGTGCGGTTGGCATTGAATCAGTCGCGCTTTGCTGTGAAAATCAGTAGCGATGTTTGATTGACCATTCAGGTTGACCTCTCCGGAGAAGACGGCACGAGCGCACTGTGCTACGCCGCGCGCCAAGGTCACATAGATGTCATCAGGAAACTCGTCAGCAGAAACGCGAGGGTCAGTCAGTCTTTCAGAGTGTGGAATTTCCAGATTTCAGAAATGGGCATCTTTAAGAAGGACGAGATTTCCCGAAAAATTTCGTTGACAATTATGCAAATTTTGTACAGATCAACCACATGGACCACAGCGGCACGTCTCCGCTCGTGCACGCCGCTATCCGCGGGCAGCTGGACGCGCTCAGCTTCCTGCTGCAGTGCGACTGGTCGGGCTGCGCCGACCGCCGCCCGACGCGCAACGAGGCGCTGCAGCAGGCGCTCATCGCCGGCGCCAGCAACGGACACAAGAAGGTGGGTCAGCACGGGCGGATCCAGGGAGGGTGCACTGCAGGGGTGAGGGGAAGACGCTGCAGCAGTTGTTCGTCGTTGGTGCTGGCAGCATGCACAAGAAGTTGTCAGACTAACAATTGCTTGAATCCACAATGCAAGGCAAAGTACAAGTTGGAGAGATAAAAACTTCTTCTGTGTTCTTTTGCTTGACGCTTGACGCAAACTTTTGCTGAGTAGTTTTCGTGCTGCGTTATTGACAAAGGTCTTTTAAGTTCAAGAAATATTTGTCAATGTTTGTGTTTTGCAGCTGTGTGAGTTCCTGCTGAACCTGCACGAGGTGGCCGGGGAAGGATTCGGAATCAACATGAGCGATACCCTCATGGGAGAGACAGGTGTGCCTCGACGAATTTCAGACCAAATAACACAAATCTGAATTTTAGTGGAAAAAAAATCTCCCATGTTGCATGCAGTTGGGACCTTGAGGAAAATTTGAGGGTAATCTCTGCTTGCAGCGCTGACGGCGGCGTGTCAGAGCGCGTACCAGGAGGTGGTTCTGCTGCTGCTCGAGAGAGGCGCCGGCGTCGAGGCGACCAACAACCGCGGCATGCCGCCTCTGCTGTGCGCTGCGAGGGCAGGTGCGTCATAGTGGCAATTTGTGAAATGTACCGGCACCCGATAAACTGAAGAGGGATGCTGTTGAGGTGGGGCACAGGTGGACCTCCAACGTGGCTTCTTGTCGACTTCTAACACCTTTTCCTTCGGCACTGCAGGTCACTGGGAGCTGCTGGACGTGATCATGGACCGCGGCGCGGCGCTCGAGCAGATGGACAAGCACGGACGTACGCCGCTCATGATCGCCGCCGCCGAGGGGCACACCGGCGTCGTCGAGATGCTGCTGTCCAAAGGTGCGAGCGGACGTCATGGACTTGGGTCTTTGAAGCCCTTTCAGTTTGTTGAAAATGGACATGGCTCAGTTGATCTTTTGACACTGATGAGCAAAACTTTGTGTTGTGTTGCCTTGCTTCAGAATCATTTTCTCCTGTTTGCTGCCTTACAATGTGGTGGTTGTTATTGCCAGGCTCGTCCGTGACACTGTGCGACAAGGAGGGTTTGACGGCGTTGTGCTGGGCGTGTCTCAAGGGCCACCTGCACTGCGTGCAGTCGCTGCTGGAGCGCGGCTCGCGCATCGACCACACCGACCGCAACGGCCGCACCCCGCTCGACCTCGCTGCCTTCTACGGGGACGCGCAAGTTGTACGTACCGTGGCTTGATTCGTTTCTGCACCGACTCGATTCCTGACAAAGGAGCGAAATGTTGAAGCGGAAGTTTCTCATTCGTCATCAGAACTCGTGACGGGTATTGTTAAGATGCATTCCAGTTCCGAACTGGAGTCCAGCAGCAATTCTGCTGTTCTGGGTGGGAACACAGTTGTTTCCCAGCAATTCCAGAGAGTCTGAGCGTGGTGCCTTGTTGACTCGAACTGACCTCTCGTCCTGGTTCCAGGTTCAGTACCTGATGGATCACGGCGCCGCCATTGAGCACGTGGACCACAACGGGATGCGCCCGCTCGACCGCGCCATCGGCTGCAGAAACACCGCCGTCGTCGTCTGCTTCCTCCGCAAGGGCGCCAAGCTCGGTCAGTGTGCGACGAACAGCCTGACACTGCACGTGCAGGTGGCATAGTGATAGCAAATGCCAGGAAAATGAGATCTGTGTGTTTTTCATGCAGGACCCGCGACATGGGCGATGGCCGCTGGGAAGCCGGACATCATGATCCTGCTGCTCAACAAGTTGATGGAAGACGGCAACGTCCTTTACAAGGTGCGACGATGCGGCCACACGTTCGCGCGGCGTTGCAAACATTTGACTCTCTTGAATATTGATGGCCGGGCGTACTAAAGGACGGCAACGCTGATGTGCTGACCGCATGTGAAAGAGTTGTTGGTGGTTCTGGCCCATTGCGACCGCGCGTGAACTCGTGGTTTGATGGATTGGTGCACTTGTCTTCCAATTCGGGCGCTTGTTTGGTCATCAAGCACTTTGTTTTCCGTCAACAGAAGAACCGGATCAAAGACGCAGCGCACCGCTACCAGTACGCGCTCAAAAAGTTCCCGCGGGAAGGGTTCGGGGAAGACGTGCGCACCTTCAAGGAGCTCAAGGTCAACCTGCTGCTGAACCTCTCCCGCTGCAAACGCAAGATGAACGTAAGTCCCAAACTTTCAGGGAAAATGCCGTGTGTGGGTGCGCACCCATCAGTCTTGGTTGTGGATCATCAGAGGTTTATCACAACACAATGCCGTTGTTAAAATGTTCCTCTGCTCCGTCATCTTTTCCGTGCGCGGTGAGCATTAACCCTGGATGTGTCGCTGCAGGACACAGTGTCGGCGGTGGAGCTGGCGATGAAGGCGCTCGAGGTGAAGCCCAACTCGTTCGAGGCGTACTACGCGCGGGCGCGTGCGAAGCGCGACGAGAGGTGAGCGGCGCGGTGTCGTGTTGGCCGAGCAGGGAGACGGCGTGTCCAGAGTGTTCCGCTCTCAGTGCCGTCTTGCAAATTCCAAGGCTGTGAATGGAATGAAAATTTACTTGAGTGATAAAGGGCAAGACCGCATGGCCAAGCGGTCGATCACTTTTGTGCTCTGCTTGACGCGATCAGGAACAAGCTTGCAAACATTTTCGAAGCATTCTTCAGGCAAGTTTGCTTTTTGCGCGGGGAAGCAGTTCATCGCTTTACATTGTCACGTGTGAGTGAATCGGCTCTCTCTCGCACTGCAGGCAGTTCAACGCAGCGCTGTCGGACTTGATGAAGGCGCTGGAGCTGGCGCCCAACAACCGCGAACTGCGCCGCCTGCTCGTGCGGGTCAAGGAGGAGTGCAAGGAGCAGAGCAAGCTGGAGAACATGGGCTCGCTCACCTCCATCAACGAGATCGGGTCACTGAGCGCCGCGCCCGAGGGACCGCTCACTGTGGCGGAAGGGTCCGAGCTGAGCGCCCTGGGGTCATCTGCAGGAGTGATGATGATGCCGGAGAGATCCGTGAGTGCGCTTGGATCAGTGAACACGTGCTCGCCGCCAGATGTAGTGCCAACGGATTTTGACGCCAAGTCTCCACCTGCTTCGATAACGCCAACGTCAACGCCAACCTCGGTGACGCCAGTTCCGGAGAGGCGGCGGGAGGAAACGGCGTTGTGAGACTGAATGAACAGCGCCAAGGCGGCGTTTTGACAGACTTGCCAAATCGTCTAGAATGTGATGAGCTTCCGCATAGATCTGACTGCTTCGCAAAAGCAGCCGCTTTTTGATCGTGACGAGCATCCTGATGCTGCGTCGTGAGAACGGTGGTCAGTGCACTGTGGCAGTGAGTGCTGATTTTGTTCGGACAAAACGCAAACTTTCGAACCTCGCTGCCAAACTGGAAAGTGTGGAGTGAAGCGGGTAGTGATGAGCCCGTCATGACAACACCAACAAGAAAGCAAAGTTCTGAGCTGTCGCTTGTTTCCCTGGAATATCCTCAAATCTTTCCGGTTTTGCTCCAGTGTTTGCAGCGGTATCAGAACTATCTGAAGGGTCACAATAACCATGACAGTCCCAAAGGAACGGTACTCAGCATTTGTATTGCGAATCGGTGTGGAACTGTGATCAGCAAACTGAGGTGACAAGTTCGGGGCACGAAATGCGACTGTGTGCCAATGGGCTCACTTTGGTACTTCAGCGTTTCAGGAAAATTGGCAATGGAGTCTTCGTCAAATGCGGAACAAGGCATTTTTTCAGATACGAATCTTTTTTTGGTCGCACACATGTCGTGCCGTGTGTTTGCTTGCCTCAAATGACACTTGCACAAGATGTTTTCTTTGTTCGTGTCGTTGATGTAAATAACAAGTTTGAAATTGTACTGGCTCGTTTGTAACAAAACAGAAATTGTGCGCCAAAAATATTTTTCCTGTTTGCAAATGTCTTTTTTCTGAATTACCAACATGAGAAAAATGGCTCTGAACATTTTGTGTGTGTGCGGACGCCGTCGAGTGCTTGACAGATCCACCGTTTCAACTGCGTTCCACACGTTCTGTTTGGAAGAAGTCGAACCACACTGGATTGTGTTGCTTTTTGAGGAGCAAAAAATCTTGTTGAACCTGTCCGAAACGTGCCAAGCTTCAACCGATTTTTAAGAGCGCATTTCTTTTCTCTTTTTTCATTGGCCCGTGCACACTTCGTTGGCGTAAAAACGAACGGAACGACCTGTCTCCTATTCTTCTCATCAAAAGTCCACAATCAGCCTTGATAGATTCATCCTGCACAATTTTGTCAAAAGTCATCATCAAATTCAAGAGTTCAGGTTTCACCTCCGGATTTACATTTCCAACACCGGATACAAACGACATACGCGGCAGAAAAAGGTGAAGATTTGATGAACGTCTGCTCGCTGCTGTGAACACTGTGCTTTTGTGTTTTAGAACTCGTCAATATTCCTGGTTTTTTTGTTCGAGCATTTGCTGAAGCTTTACGCAATTTTGTACATAAATTTACAAACCTGCATGGCTTTGTTTGTGATAGTTATGAAAATGTTCGGACACAATCAACCGATCTGGAGAAGTTGCATTTGTTGTGTCCACTCTTTGTCAACTCGCTTTTGTTTGCAATTATCTGCGTGTTGCTTGTTTATTTTTCACACCGCTGGACGCAAACAGAATCAAAATGTGAAGAATGAAAATGTGGAATAAAATGACAGAACCAAACAGACAACTTGTTCAATTGGTACCAAGACGCGGTCTAGTCAGCGGATATTTTGCAGCTTCATCCAGGGTCAAGTTTTGCTCAACGTCAAATTTGATCTGGCTGTGTGTCCGTTCGTTCCACAGCATGCGTGCTCCAGCTCTCGTGTTGTTTTCTCGATTTTGACCGGACGTGCAGAAAACTGAATATTGCAAAAGTTCCCAATGCATACTTGACAGTCGCGTGTACCTTGAAAACTGGGGTGGACGTTCTGTCCAACGACTTTCCTTGACGACTCTCACAAGAGAAGCACCAGATTATGCTTTCGTGGAATAGATCCACATCAATCAAGGGCAAACAAGTGCGGATTTGACCTGAAGTTCTTGTACGCGGTAAGAGCCATAAAAGAGTTCCCGCTGATTCCGACCATTTTCTGTGTCTTACCGATCCATCGCAGTCAGTTGTGAGCTTGCCTTGCATCTGGAAATGAGAACATATAAAAACGGTGTGTGCCTCTATTGTGTGGGATTCTAGCACTCTGGCTGTGGTCGAGATGTTCTCGACCCGCGAACAGAAGGCTTCAGTAGTCGGCCCTGCCCGTAGGGTGTGTAAGGTTGCAGGGCCCTGAACTTCTGGTGCTCCCCCATCATCCCTTTCGTGTTCTCTGGACGGCCCCAAGGTTTGCAAGCTAGCACGGAATAAAAAGATAACATTCCTCAAGGTAAGGAGTTTATCTGGTTTTATGTCCTGCTGAGCGGCAAAAGATGTGGTAGGATGAGGAACACGGAAGGTGGGCGATGCAAAATGAAATGTGTCCAGGATCTGACACGCCATAAAAGGCGTGTCA
>JAAUXT010121983.1_pt1 | contig 12626 bp, 11 predicted proteins | sample 7278171 | NCBI WGS metagenome assembly JAAUXT01 (sample SAMN14350112, study PRJNA611818) | marine sediment metagenome | isolation source: surface marine sediment (1.8m) | place: French Polynesia: Moorea | collected 2018-08
GACTCATCCAAATCGAAGTTGATGGGCCGCCCCAGTTGTACCTTTATGCGAGCAACCCGCTCGGCCAATCGACGCTGATAGATATTAAAGATTTCGTAGGCGGGTTGCAGATTGCCGGCTCTCAGATAATCGTCCAATTTGAAACGATATTTCCTCTCGAACGCAGCAATATCCTCGGCGAGGAAATAACTACGGTTGAAGTCCAGGGCATCCAGATAGGCGTCTAGAATATCGGCGGACATGGTATTGTCCAGGCTACTGCGCCGATAGTGGTAATGGTTCAAAAGACTAGTGATGGCCTGATCCAGATTCTCGTGTTTCGGTGCCGGCACCAACCCATTGATCGCCCCCGAGCGAGCAAAATCACTCTCCCTGGCGCCAGCGCACGGTAATGCCATTAGTATGGCTAGTATTGTCAGTATTGATTTCAACGGCGAATAACGTCTGCTCATAGTAGGGGACTCACAAACATGGTAGCAACAAGATAATACCCTTCTTAAATATAGCAGCCCCTGAATCGGAAGTTGTTCCACGTTAGCCTACCGTTATGGCACTCATACCATCAGGGTTATGCTTTCAGGGCTGGCTCCGATTAGGCCGGACACACCAGGGAAATATCCGTGGCGACGGGTTGTTTCCCATTGGGCTCGGCCAGGGTAAACTCAAAGATGTGATTTCGGGACGGTAGTTTCATAATATTAAATCCCTCGGGTAAGCTCGAGTCGTGAAAAAATGCCGTTCGATAGGGTGAGTCGTTATCGCGGGAATCCGTCTTCCACAGATAGGGCGACAGTTTCACCAAAAAGCGCATGAAACCATAGCCCTTATTGTCATCGTGATGATAACAATAACCTCTGACTCGTGCTCCCAAGCTACCCCAAACGGGCGCCTGGTGATCGTCGCCGCGGGTTGGCAACAGACCGGGTACCAAGTACCCTGAGATGAACATATCGGCCTCGCGGCGCAAATCCTCGGACACATTGTCGAAGGCCAACACCTCGACCCGGCAGCCTTTGTTTTGCAAGGCCCGCACGACCTGAGCAAAGTCGCCGTCTCCGGTCACCAACAGTACCCGGTCCAAGTTCTCCGATTGCAGCAGAACGTCAACGGCCATGTCGAGATCGGCATTGGCCTTGCCGTAACGGTTACCCGCCTCGTCCTGGAACCATTTAACCCGTTTCTCGATAACTTTGTACCCGATTTCTCGAAGTGCCGATTGGTACGAGCGCGCCTTGTCCCGGTACGCGGGACTCAATTCAGCACGCTCCTCGTCGTAGGAAAGATAGACGTTCAGCCGCAATGCCTCCGCGTGATCACGGCAGGCAAATTCCCGCAGCACATCGTACTGCATACGTTGGCCGCCATTACGAGACACGTTGGCCGCATCGACGTAGACACCCAGATTAGAATGAGATTTGATATTGACTGACATAATTAAATGACTGATGAATTAATTGACTTCTTTTTATTTGTTCAAGTTCCAGGTTGCACTCTCGTCCCGATTGAGGCTAGTCGCCAATCGCGCGGCACGAATCTCTCAACGCTTTATGCTACCATCCCGCCAAAGGCAGTCTCTTCGTAGCCGCCCGTACCTCGATTCAACTACCGCCTTGGAGAACATAAAACCATGTTAAGGCAAACCTGGCTCGGTGCCATATTGCTGCTCTCGACCGTATTCGCCCGGGCGGATTTTAGCGCCGGTGTCGATGCATATCGTCAGGGCGATTATGCAACCGCTCGCCAGGCGTTCGAATCCCTGGCGCAAGCCGGCGACGCGGAAGCCCAATTTTACCTGGGCGTGCTGCATCATTTCGGCAAAGGCGTTCCCCGGAGTGACCGGCAAGCGTTGCAATGGTACCGCCGGGCCGCTGAGCAAGGCCTTGCCCGTGCCCAGTTCAATGTGGGTTTACTGTACACCAAAGGCGTCGGCATCAACCGAGACGATGCCCAAGCATTGGCTTGGTACCAAAGGGCGGCCGAGCAGGGATATGCCCCGGCACAGGTAAGCCTTGCCGCGTTTTACCGCGCCGGAAGAGCGGTACCCCGGGACTCGACCAAAGCTTTCTCATGGCTGCTCAAGGCCGCACAACAGGGCCATGGACTGGCCCAGGTTAAGCTTGCCTTCATGCACCAGAGCGGCGAAGGCACGCCCCGGGACTTCATCATGAGTTATGTCTGGTTCGACCTCGCCCTGGCCCAGGGTGAAGATGTACAGGCGCTGCGCGACGAGGTTGCAAACCAACTGACACCGTCTCAATGGGAAAAGGCCCGGGCCCTCGCCCGTGACTATCTTACCCGATACGCGAACCACCGACCTCAGTAACCATCCCACGGCGAGATAGATTCGATCCGCACCCCGATTACCCCACCCGACTGGCCGGTATTGAAGGCTGTTGCATGAATTGCCCGGGATAACATCGATCATGGCTGCAACTCAGCTGTCATAGCCCCGTAACGGGTCTCGCTGAAGAAACGTAACGGCAGCCGCTGGAGATCCGCGCTTATCCACACATACACCCGCGTACCCGATTTGTCGCTGTCGTCCGCATAAATGGGATCAAACCTCAGCTTGAAGGCCGGCAGCACTATCGTCCCATGGGCCAACGCCTCCTTATCCTCGACCGTTACCCAGAAGCCGGTCAGGGCTGCGCCATTGAACACCGGTAGTTTATACAGTTTTCCCGACCGCAGATCGGAGAAACGTACGCTCTGCAGCATGGCCATGTAATCCAATCCGTGGGCTGACTGCGGTAATGCCGCCTTACCGGCGTAACGAAATCGTTGCATATCAACCCCGGAGGCAAAACCCTGCTGCAAAAGCCTGGAGGGCAGCACCACCTCACCGCCGGAGCGCCCGTCAGCTTCCACCTTGGCAGACGATACGATCTCATCGTCACCCTCACGCCAGCGGTAGCTTCTGACCAGATGAGTATCCCAGTCGAACCAGATCACATCTTGCTCGGCTCGGCGCGCTTTCTGCCAGATGGATGCCAGCTGCGTGCGCTGCAAATCCGCTGAAAACCAACTCTCGTAACGGTAGCGGAAAGCATAGATCAGCTCCACTTTGGAGTATGGCGCGGTCGTTACATTGAGCATGCTGAGGTAGGTTGGCTGCCTGTCCGATAGGTATTCGACGTTGCGTGTCGTCAGCTCGGCTTGGGCAATCACCAACTTGATCCCGAGGGAAAACAGGCCTCGGTAGGAGATGGTGTAACGCAGCCTTTCATCCGACAAGACCCGGGTAGCATCCACGGGTGCGGCCATCGCCGCGACGGATACCACCAAGGCCAGGGCGGCAACAAACGCAAGCAGGGCGGCGAGACGAGGATACGCGGGAACCCGGCGAATAGTGCCCTTCCCGCGTCCCCGTTGGTAATCGCCTGCGTAATCGAGATCATCGCTATTTTGCACATTCGGTGTTGCGTGCATTGACTTAGGTTGAATACGCTGAAGAATTGTGGAATCAATTTAAAGGATTATTAAAGGAAAATTGGAAATTTACCACGACCCAACAATAATTGCTGTTAAATCCTGTCAATCGGGCCGCCTCCATCGAGCCCGTAGATGGCTTTGCTAACACCGGGGAGGCGATGACTGGTAACATGCCGGATTTGCGACAACATAGCCAGTTTATTGCAATACGGCCGGCCACGTTCGGCCCGTCGCAACAAACCGAATACCGGTGCTAAAGCGAGGCACATTGATTCTGCTGATCGTTACCATGACTGATCGCATCTACAGCAAATATTTTGGTTTTTCGATCCCCCCCTTCACCGGCTCGGATTCGGGAGCCTTTTTCAACAGCACATCCCATCGGACCGCCCATGAATGTCTGAGCCGGGGTTTTTTGAAGCCCGGTGGTATCTTGCTTTTCACGGGCGAGGCGGGTACTGGAAAATCTCTGCTGCTGCAGCGCCTGAGCACCGAATTACAGGGGAAGGTACGCTGTCTTGCCTTCTGGAATGCCCATCTGAGCATTGACGATGTGCTCGACTACCTGTGCACGGTCCCGGAATTGTCCCTTGTTCCCGACGGCGGGGGTAAGACATCCCAGACTGCCGAAACCAAGACCGACCCCGACTCCCCTCGCCCGGCACCCGTGGTCCTCATCGACAGTGCGCAACACCTTCCCGAGGAAACGCTAAGGGGGTTGAAACAGATCGTGCGCCTGGAAATCGATGGACAGCGGCTGCTGCGAATCGTGTTGAGTGGCACCCCTGAATTGGAAACCCGGCTGCGGGGACAGCCGGCTTTGCGACCGTTGCTTGAAGACATGGACCGAAGATGCCGCCTGCCTCATCTGCAGGACGAAGACATCGTTCCCTACATTCAGGCACGGCTGCAAGCAAGTGGCTACAATGGACCCACGCTGTTCACGGACAACGCTTTAGCCAAGATTGTCGATCACGCCGATGGCATCCCACGCCGGATCAACCTCATATGCGACCAGGCCCTGCTACTGGCTTACCTGAGTTCCGAAAAGCATGTGACCGCCACGCTGATCCGTCCGGTTTCCCAGCAAAGTCAGCTGCGGGAACCGTCAGGGAACAACTTCCCCACCGTGGCGCCCACGACCTCGGCATCCCCTACGACACGGCCTAGGCATACCACCCGACAATCCAGCGCAATGCCGGAACGCGGCGCGCTCGCCACCTCGACATCCAGTCCAATATCCGCTCAAACTGCCGTCAACCCCGAGGCCCCCTCAGCATCCGCGGCCAACCCCTTGCCCCCGACCGGCACGCCCGCCAACGACCACGCCCCCGCGGACATTTTCCCCACGGAAGCGATGTCAGCCACGACTGTGCCATCCGCAGCCAATACCATCTCGCTACCCACCGATTTCGAACCCCACCCCGAGCATCACCCAAGACCCCGTCGGCCCCAGTACCTAATGAGTTTTTTTCTCATCTTGTTCATTACGGCCGCCGCCATCGTCGGCATGCACTACATGGATTCCAGTCATTGGCAACGGCTCGAACAGCGTATTCAGCCTCTGCTGCAGTCGATCAAGCCTCATCGTGACCCGCAGCCCAGTGCCCAACTCCCGACGCAGAGCACCCCCGGCAGCAGCGCTGAGCCGCAACCATCCACGGCCCTGAACAATCCCGAACGGGCCAACACCACCACGCCCCGGGTCGAGGCAACGGCGAAATCGGATGCATCCGAGCCCGAGGGCAAAGTTGCCGAGCGTATCCAGGTACTGCAGGAGCAAGCTGATCGACAAATGGCCAATCTCAAGTACATCCGCCCCCAAGGCGATAACGCATTGGCCAGCTACCGCGAGATCCTGCGCCTGGATCCGAACAATGTCGACGCCTTACTGGGCATAGAACGCATCAAGACCGGATTCATCCTGTGGTCGGAGTACGCCCGGGCACGGGGTGATCTGGCCAAAGCGCGGGCTCATCTCCAGGCGGCTCTGATCGTGGACCCGGACAACAATGCCCTGCGCGAGCGCCTGCAAAGCCTCGGACAGCAACAGCCGAACGCCCAAGCATCCAGTAAACTTACCGAATAGCAGCGCGGACGCCCGTTACAATCACATGGGTTAAGATCATGATAATAAAAGCAATTAACTGGCTGGAGGAGACGTTTATAGCGTTGCTGCTGGCGGCGATGACGTTGGTCACCTTCTCGCAGGTGATTGCGCGCTACCTATTCAATACCAGCGCGGTATGGGCGCTGGAATTAGCCGCCTTTTTGTTTGCCTGGCTGGTGTTGTTCGGCATCTCTTACGGGGTGCGAGTCGGCGCACATATCACCGTCGATCCGTTGGTCAAGCATTTCTCGCCCGCAGTCCAGCGAGGCATAGGTATCGTGGCCATGGCCCTTTGCATGCTGTACGCGGCGCTGATGTTCAAGGGCGGGTGGGATACAGTCGCCCTCTTGCGAGAGATTCCAATCGAGGCTGAGGGCATGCCAATCCTGCCGTGGAAACTGAAGCTGATCCTGCCCATTGGGTTTGCCTTGCTGTTTGTGCGCTTTGCCCTGGCCAGCTGGGCACTGATCATGGGTAGGGGCGAGCTGCGCGTGGCTGACGAGGCTCGCGAAATCATCGAGCAACTGCAGGAATCAAACGGCAATCCACCCGAGCGCTGAGTAGCTCACCTCCGCCCACTGTATTCACCGCAAGGATCTCACCCCATGATCACCGCTATTTTGTTCATTCTATTGTTTGCCTTCATGCTCATGCGCATTCCCATTGCCATATCGCTGGGATTATCGAGCACACTCACCATCCTGTTCTTCGGGGAAGACTCCATCGCCTCGCTGGCCGATAAACTGCTCGGTACGTTTCATCATTACACCCTGATGGCAATCCCCTTTTTCATTCTCGCATCGGCGTTTTTGTCCACCGGCAGTGCCGCTAGGCGCATGGTTCGCTTTGCCGTCGACTGCGTGGGATGGATGCGCGGCGGTCCGGCCATGTCCTCGGTACTGGCCTGCATGCTGTTTGCCGTCGTCTCCGGCTCGTCACCGGCCACGGTAGTGGCCATCGGCTCCATCGTCATCGCCGGCATGATCCAGCAGGGCTACCCCCGAAAGTACGCCGCCGGCGTCATCTGCAACGCCGGCACCCTGGGTATCCTCATTCCCCCCTCGATCATTATGGTCGTATACGCCGCCGCCACCGAGGTTTCCGTTGGCCGCATGTTCATGGCCGGCGTCATCCCGGGCATCGGTATGGGGCTGCTGCTGATGATCGCCATCCATATCACTGCCCGTATCAAGCATCTGCCCGCCCAGGAATTCCCCGGCTTCAAGGAACTGGCCGCCAGCGCCGCCAGCGCCGCCGGCGGGCTGTTTCTAATCGTTATCATCATGGGTGGTATCTACGGGGGTATTTTCACACCCACCGAGGCGGCCGCCGTATCCGCCGTATCCGCCGTATCCGCCGTGTATGCCTTCCTGGTCGCCGTGTGTGTGTACCGCGACCTGGGCCCCATCAAGAACCGGCCCTGGCGCGACGACGGTGACACCCTGGCCTACGCCATTTTGCACAACATCGGTCTGACCCTGTGGGCATTGCTCAAATCGCCCATCGACAACGATGTGCGCCAGGTGCTCGTGGACGGCGCCCGGGTCAGCATCATGCTGCTCTTTATCATCGCCAACGCCATGCTGTTCGCCCATGTCCTGACCACCGAACGCATTCCCCACACCATCGCAGAGACGCTCATCAACTGGGGCCTCGCCCCCTGGACCTTCCTCATCGTCGTCAACATTCTGCTGCTCATTGCCGGTAATTTCATGGAACCCTCGGCCATCCTGCTAATCATGGCCCCCATTCTCTTCCCCATCGCCACCCAGCTGGGCATTGATCCCATTCACCTGGGCATCATCATGGTCGTCAATATGGAGATCGGCATGATCACACCTCCCGTGGGCCTCAACCTGTTCGTGACCTCGGGCATCACCGGCATGCCCCTGACCGAGGTGATCAAGGTGGCCTTCCCCTGGTTGTTGCTGCTCCTCAGTTTTCTGATCGTCATCACCTATGTACCGGCCGTGTCCACGTTTCTCCCGACCCTGCTGCTTGGGCCCGAAACCGTCCCCTAACCGATGGCCGTTGCACGCTGTATAACAACCTCGAAAATCCCGCATCGCCGGTGCGATGCGGCTAGACTTTGGTGCGCTTCGATGGCGCTGGCCTCCCCTCTTACCCAGGGATCGCGTGATGAATATCGAAAAGGTCATCTTCAGCTTTTTCATCCTGCTGGCATTAACCCTGAACTTCAGTTTCGTAATGGGTGATTTCAAGAGCTATGGCAATCCCAGTTCCCACAGCGCGTGGGTGCTGTTTCTTGCGATTATCATCAATATCATCGCCACCGTGCTCAAGCTCGGCGACCGCACGGCCATTGGCGCCATGGTGCTGGCAACGAGCCTTGCCGCGGATCTGCAGCTTATCGTTGCCGCCGTGGTATGGGGGGTCATGGAGCAAGTCCTGGAAATCAGCGATACCACCACTGTCATTACCAACGTCGTGGCGCTGGCTGCCGGTGCGCTGCTCGCCAATATCGTATCCGTGGTGCTGCTGATTGCTGAAGCCGCCGATTCTTCGAACTGAATACCCGAGGTCATCGCCATGAACAACGTCATCTTCCTGGTATTTCGGCGCATGCGCACACCCCTCATCGTACTGGTGGTCACATACGCGGTTTCCATGGCCGGACTGATGTTGATCCCCGGCATCGATACCGATGGCCAACCCTGGCAGTTCGATTTTTTCCAGGCCTTTTACTTCGTCAGCTTCATGAGTACCACCATCGGTTTCGGCGAGGTTCCCTACGACTTCACCGCAGCCCAGCGGATGTGGACGACCGTATCGATCTATCTCGTCGTCATTGCCTGGCTGTACGCCATCGGCGCTATCCTGGGGCTGCTTCGGGACCCCGCCTTCACACTGGCCGTCACCGAGCAACGTTTTCGTCGCCAGGTGCGCCGTATCAGAAGTGGCTTCTATCTGATTTGCGGTTACGGCGAGACCGGCTCTCTACTGGTACAGGCCCTATGCCGGCGCGGCATCCAGAGCGTGGTCATCGAACAAGACCCGGACCGTGTCAATCAGCTGATTCTGGGTGGGCTGAGTCTTTATATCCCCTGCCTGTGCGCCGATGCCCAGATCGTCAACCACTTGCTCGAAGCCGGCCTGAAACATCGACGCTGCATGGGTGTCGTGGCGCTCACCAACGACGAAGAGGTCAACCTCAAAATCGCCATCACCAGCCGACTGCTCAACCCCTCTCTGACCGTCATTGGCCGGGCCGAGAGCCGTGACACGGCCGCCAACATGGCATCCTTCAATACCAGCCATACCATCAATCCCTTCGAGGTTTTTGCCAATCGCCTGAGCATCGCCCTGCACACCCCCAGCGTCCACCTGCTCCACGAGTGGTTGATCAGCATGCCTAATGTACCCCTGCATGCACCCCTGACGCCTCCCCGGGGCATTTGGATTCTGTGCGGTTTCGGACGCTTTGGTAAAGCGGTACGGCGGTATCTGGGGTACGAGGGTATCCCTTCGGTTATCATCGAGCGCCACCCGGAAGTTGCGCCCAAGAATGCCATCATCGGCCTCGGCACGGAGGCAGTAACGCTGCGTGAGGCCGGAGTGCACAAGGCGGTGGGTATCATCGCCGGGATGCACTGGGATACCCATAATCTGTCGGTGATCATGACCGCCCGGGAGCTGAACCCGAACCTGTACTTGGTCGCCCGCCAGACCCAACATAGTAACGACGAGCTGTTCGAGGCGGCCAATGTGGATTGGATCATGAAGGCCAGTCAGATGATCGTTCGCCAGATTCTGCCGCTGCTGACCGCCCCCCTGCTGCATCGATTCCTGCATCTGGCGCGCCACCGCCAAGAGGAGTGGGCGCAGGCCCTGGTGGAGAAGATTCGAGGTATCAGCGGTGGGGTAACACCGGACGTCTGGGCCCTTGAGATCGGCGTGGAGCAAACCCCGGCCGTGCACGAAGCCCTGGCAGAGGGACGGGATTTGCGATTCGGGCACCTATTACGCGATCCCCGGGACCCGGAGCGGTCCGTACCCGGTCTAATCCTGATGGCGGTGTGCGAGGGTAAGGATCTGTTATTACCCGATGCGAGCAAACCGCTGGCTGTTGGCGATCGGCTCTTGTTCTGCGCCCACTACGCCTACGCCAAGCGCATGGACTGGATTATCAAGAACGCTAAAGTGTTGCACTTCGTGGAGACGGGCGAGGATCGTCCGGAAGGTTATGTTTGGCGCTGGCTACACAATATGTCGTGCGCAAACGACCGCACTCCGGACTAGAATCAGATGGACAACGCGGGCGGACATCAAACGATAACATTCGACAATCGCTGATCATCCGGCTCGTAACACCGGCCCCTGACCCACGATACGACATCCTGAATCGACGCTAATCAAAAGGTACCGATATGAATCTTGAGAAGGTAGTGTTTGGCTTCTTCATTTTGCTGGCACTGACGCTCAATTTCGGCTTTGTCATGGGCGACATCGACAATCCCGATCATCACCATGCCTGGGAACTCTACGCGGCCATCGTCGTCAGCATTATCGCCACGGTACTCAAATTCGGTGACCGTACCCACATCGGTGCGGTGCTGCTGGCCACCAGTCTGGTCGCCGATTTACAGTTGATTGCCGCTGCCCTGGTGTGGGCCATTGCCCTGTATATTGTCGGCACCGGAAATACCCCGGACGTCGTCGCCAGCGTCGTTTCCCTGTCCGGTGGAGCGCTGCTCGCCAATATCGCCTCGGTGGTGCTGCTGCTGATCGAGACCGTGAATCTGCGCCGCTGACGGTAGCGAGGGTAGTAAAACCGATGCCCAACCTGATTTTCTTGTTCTTCCGCCGTATGCGAACCCCCCTGGTGGTATTGATAGCCGCCTACACCATCTCCATTGGTGGACTGGTGCTGGTGCCCGGTGTGGACGACCACGGCAACCCCTGGCGCTTCAATTTCTTCCAGGCCTTTTATTTCGTGAGTTTCATGGGCTCCACCATCGGTTTCGGTGAAATCCCCTTCACCTTCTCCGATGCCCAGCGGTTATGGACCATCCTGTGTATCTATCTGACCGTGATCGCCTGGTTGTACGCCATCGGCAAGATCCTCGCCCTGACCCAGGATGACGCCTTCAAGCGCGCGGTCACCGAACAGCGTTTCGCCCGCCGGGTCAAACGCCTGCGGATCCCCTTTTTTCTGATCTGCGGCTACGGAGAAACGGGGGCGTTATTGGTGCGATCCCTGTGCCGGCGTGGTATTCAAACCGTGGTCATAGACAACGACCCCGAGTGCATCAACGCCCTGGAACTGGAAGACCTGAGCTTCGATGTACCCAGTTTATGGGCCAATGTTCGCGATGTGCTGCATCTGGTGGAAGCGGGCTTACAGCATCCGAAGTGCGTCGGCGTCGTGGCCCTGACCGATGTGGATGAGGTCAACGTCAAAGTCGCCATCACCAGCAAACTCCTCAACCCCAAGCTGAGGGTAATCAGCCGGGCGGAAACCCAGGAAGCCATTGCCAACATGGCATCGTTCAAAACCGATCACATCATCAACCCCTTCGAAACCTTTGCCGATCACCTGGCCATGAGTCTGCGCAAACCGAGCGCGCACCTGCTCTACGACTGGCTGATCAGCCTGCCCGACCAACCCCTGGATGCCCCGATTCTACCCCCGCGAGGCAAATGGATCGTGTGCGGTTTCGGCCGGTTTGGTCAAGCGGTGCACCGTTTCATGAACTATGAGGGCGTGCCCATGACCATCATCGAAACCCGTGCCGATCAGGCCCCGGAGGGTGCCATAATCGGCCGTGGGACGGAAGCGGTCACGCTGCGGGAGGCGGGGATTCAGGAGGCCGTCGGTATCGTGGCCGGTACGGACGTGGACGCGAACAATCTTTCCATCGTGGTGACTGCCCGGGATCTCAATCCGAACCTTTACCTGGTCGCGCGCCAGAATCGACGCCGTAACACCGCCATTTTCCAGACGGCCGACCTTGATCTGGTCATGCAGGCAAGCCGTATCATCGTCTGGCGAATCCTGCCCCTGCTGACCGACCCGTTACTGTGCCGGTTTTTAGCCTTGGCACGGCGTCAGCGTGAACGCTGGGCCCGGGACCTGCTGGAGAGAATCCGTAGCGCCAGTGGCGAGGTTACCCCGGAGACCTGGCCAGTGATCCTTGATATGGACAATGCGCCAGCTCTCTACTCCGCTATGGAGCAGGGACAGGATGTAAGGCTGTGGCAACTGCTCATGGAGCCTCAGGATCGCACGGAGGCCATGCCCTGTATCCCATTGCTGCTCGTCCATGGGGGCGAAGAACTGCTGTTGCCGGATGCCGGCAGGGCCCTACGGATAGGCGATCAGCTGTTGTTCTGCGCCCAACCGGGTACCCAAGGGCGGATGGCTTGGATTCTCTTCAATCCCACCGTACTGGAGTACATTGCCACCGGCATCGAGCGACCCGACGGTTTCATCTGGCGCTGGTGGTCGCGGCGGCGGGCCGAAGCCGCCGCCCGCGCAGCCGCGTCTCAGGGGAACGCATGATAAATGGGGTTCGTGCCCTCATCGTGGGCCTCGGGATGGTGAGAGTTGATGAGCTGAGAAATCTCCTCGGCACGATCGTGGGGCACATCAACCAACATCAGTAACTGCCCCTCTTCAATGGCCTTCTCGAACTGTTTCAGGTGCGAATTGGGAATCGAGACCCCAATCATGCTGGCCACCCAAGCCCCCAGGCCCGCGCCCAGCAGGCTCGTCGCCAGAATGGCACCACCGCCCAGGATCAGCCCCTGTGGAAACGCCACCGCCGCCACGCCTGCTAGGAACCCCGTGGTGCCACCCACGGTGAGCCCACGCTCCAGCGCCGGCACGAAATCACTCTCTTCGAATAATCCCGCCTCCGGCAGATGCGCCTTCTCCAGGGGGGTATGATCCTTGGCAACGATATGAATGTGGCGCTCTTCTATTCTGGCCAACAACAACTCATCGACGATTTTCTTGGCACTGTCCACATCGGGTAACAGGAAATACAGTCGCTTATTTACAATCATGGTCAACCTGTTCCTATTTTCTTGCGCACAATTGCGCATAAGGATTTTTGTCCGC
>JAAUXT010005196.1_pt1 | contig 12624 bp, 15 predicted proteins | sample 7278171 | NCBI WGS metagenome assembly JAAUXT01 (sample SAMN14350112, study PRJNA611818) | marine sediment metagenome | isolation source: surface marine sediment (1.8m) | place: French Polynesia: Moorea | collected 2018-08
CAACCCCCCCCCCCCCCCCCCCCCAAAAAAAAGAAAAAATAATTTTTTTTTTTTTTTTTAAATGATCAGTGATGGTCACTGACCGTTTATGAACAACGAACGTTTGTGTGACCACACGCTTTTTATGCGTAGCATTCTTGTTGGATTGTGCCAAGCAACGCTTCCCTTGCTGGAATGCTGACACAGTCCGAAACCGACATTGGGTTACCAGGTGTGGTACAACGGAGAAGAGTGGTCACTTTGTGATTGCTGTATTGGTGGTGGTCTCCTGGTTGGTCAGACATCTGTTCTCAGAAGAGGAGTGAAAAACATCCGCTGTCATGAATATATACACAAGTGTTTCTGGAGTCTGTTCTCCCATTGTGCTGCTGGTCCATCACAGAACTGTTCTGATTCACAGACGAGTGTTATGTGGAAGGATAATCGAACAAATGGAGTAACTTCAAGAAAGGACTTGCTTGTTTTTAATACAAATTCCTCTTGCAGCAAGTAACATTCACGAACAACAAGTTTGAAAAGCAGTTGACACAGACCACTCATAGAAGTGCCATGAGCTCAAACATAATTTCCTGGCTGCTCGAATGACCACTGAAACACTCTGTGCCCAAAAGACATGTCGGCTTTCCAAAGCAACAGAAAAACAAAATCTCGTTTGACATTAGATCCGAGGGTGATAAAATCGTCGTAAATGCTGGACATGCAGTTCCCGAGAATAAGCCACCGTCCCTGTGGCAAAAAAAATTCCGAATGCGACTCAGCTCTGCTTGGGATCATCCATCAAAAGCCAAACCGGCCCTTCTTTCTGACCCCGCCTGCATCTATTGACCTTCGTGACAGTTGATCTGTTAAAATGAACAAGGCTAGCAACACCAGCTTATTAAGGAGTCATTTGAAGGCCATTAATTTTGTTTCCCTGAGCTTCGCTTCGGGGATGCTTTTGACATGTGATGTAGGTGGCCATATACAAAGCTGTCGCCTATCTCTTGCAGGGAATTTGTCAAAAAGGGAGGGAGTTATTTTAATTCGGATTCGGAGCGAAGGTTGTCTCTCGGCTGTGTGCATCCATGGCATTGCGATGCCTGTCTGTGCGACACAGCACCTTCGATTTTGGCAGTGTTCATTTTGCCTCTCACTCTCGTGTAAGTGGATTCTTTTGGTTGTGCCATGTGTTCTCACTCTTGCAAATCGAACGATTTAGAAATGGGCAACATGGTAACGAAACGTCTGAGAAGTTCAAGTGGGAATACATTCCTTTGAACTTTGGCCTTTTCTTTTCAGCCATTCGTGGAGTGGAGTGTGTCGGGAAATCAAATTTATTTCAAAAGGAAATGTTTGTCTCTCAGCACCTTCACCTCGGGGACCAAAACTGGACTGTGGTCGAGTTCAAAGGATAAGCAGACGATGTTCGTGTTTTATCTGCTCTCCGAGAGCACACTGGAGCAAAGTCTTTCGGGTGATTAAAATCCCTCCAGCTTCACAAGAAGGCAAATTTTGCCGTGGTATATTTTTCACTTTGGGAATTTGGAAAGGCTAAAGAACCACAAGGAACCCAAGGCTCGTTTGGCACAGACTTTACCCATTCTCCATTCTCCGTTTCCAATGCCCAATCCAATCCTCGATCTCACATCATCATTTGATCAAAATCTACCGATGAAAATGAGACCAGAACAGTCCCAGTTCAATTTCCACGAATTGCTTCTGTTTGGTCAATAAAGAAACTAGGAATGCATGTGCGTTTGCGTGTGCAATACTTGTTCGTACGAACGACCAGACCATTGCTTCTGGATCACCAAGATCGCCAGATAAAGAAATGCCTTTTTAACGATCAGCACCAATGAAGACGGGAACAAGAAGCCTAAAATTGGACTGGAGGTTTGACCACCTTTGCTGGTGGTGCTCCCTCACTCCCACTGGCAGAACATCTTCTTCGAGTCCGACAGGATGATTTGGCCTCCAATACGGGACGTTTGTCTCTGCCTTGGCTGCGGTGGAGGCCCACTCGGGAAATGAAGCTTGGCAGACAATTGAAAGCTGCCCATGTGTGCTTTGACTGGTCAAGCAATCCAACTTATTTCTGTTCACCAAAACCTGAAAACGATAGATCATACTTCGCAGTGAGGATGTACGAGGGAGGTCCACGAATTAGCGGTTTCTGTCCACAAAGTAGCCATCTTTTCGAGAGTGACGGGAACTCAGAAAATACTGGACAGAAACCGCCAATTCGTGGACCTCCCTCGTACACTTCTTGATGAAGAACAAACGCGAGCTTGGCGCAAACGTTGGTGTGATACAGAGATCAATTATGGCTTCAGAACAAGGGCCAATCCTCTTTCTTCCAACATTCTGACACGTTTCCTTTCGAAGTATGTTTGCGGTTTTTCAAACAAACATTGCTGTGGATATTTGTGTCCTTTGCATCCTTATCTTCTGACCGACGGAATGCATCTTTGCACTGTTTGTTTCTGTCCGAAGACTTGAGGCACTCAACGAGGCCTCTGGGTGTCTCAAACCCACTTGCACAACCAGATCTTTCATATCTTTGCCCACAGCAGAAAATACCACGTGTCTCGCATTCCTCGAAAGATTCAGTCTGGCACCAGGCACGTAAATCTGGATGAGCAAGTTGACTCGTTGGGCTTCTCCAATGCTATAGGACAACAGATTCACGAATGATGTTCTTCCTTTGTTCAGCGCAGCGCAGGACCAGACTTTGGTCCACATTACGATCCGCAGCAATTCAATTAGCAGACGCGCTCACAGACCATACACGATACAGCCACTCAAGTAATGGCTCTCACGGCCCGGAATACACTTTCAGCTTTATTTCATAAGTTAATTACGACACCGGAGTGAAAGCAGAAAATCAGTCAGGAAATTTCACGTTGCACAGAACCAAAGGCCTATTCTGATACATTAGAAAAGATTTAGAGTCGCAGCAGCAGCGTTGTGGGGGATAACAATGACCAACATGCAATTGATCTCGCAAACGCTTCACCAACGTTCATTCAGCCAGTAGAAAGGACAAGAAAAAAACTCGAATGGTGCAGCTGTCACAGTGTCGTATTGTTGTGTTGCAGTGATGGACAAAGCTCAATGATGGCCCCAAATCAATCGCGAAGTTTCCATAACATCATTCAATGTTCAGTAGTTCTTGTTGAATTACAGGAACTTTCGATGGATATGGAGAGAGTGATTTATGAGGAGTGAGTGTCCCTAAACCCGAGACGGAGTTTTGTCGCATGTGTGTGTTGGTCAAAAACAGAAATTCGCCTGTGGGAATTGTTCAAAATTTGTTGTCTCTATGCAAAAGACGTTTCGCCCTCCTGAGAAATATTCCCTATATCCAAGTTCTTGTAAAGGGTTCAGTTCCAGTTGTCATTCATCAGCTTGTTGAGGTTGCATCGTCAAAACTGAAATTCCATACCTGCTTTGTTTTCAGTGGTTTGTGTTGGTCTGGGACATGGCAGGTGCAGCCTGAGGACAAGAACTGAAGTTTGGTCATTTGAGGCAGGCCGATGTGCTGCTGCTGCTGCCGTTGAGTCGTTGCTGTTTGGTGTAACAAATTTGTCCTGCAGTCGGCCCTTCGCTTAACCTGGTTGGCCCATCGCCCGAATCCCGTGGTTCCTGCTGGCCAGTAAAATTTGGTTTGAGAGCGCCTCTCAGCACGTTTTCACTGGCCTTCCCCACCATAGGAGCTGGTGTACCCTTTTTGCGTGACAAGAGTTCTGAATCCAGCGGGTGCGCCAACGTCACGGGGCTTGGAACCCCTGGTACCCGGCTTTTTTGTGCACAACTGCTTATTATTGTCCTTCAAACATGTCTGTGTTTTGAAGCTCCCCATCCTACGACACGAGGTGTCCCTCCCCTCGATCTTGACCTTGGATTCACTGGAAATTGAATGCAGGTTTTGTTTTTCAGACCTGAAAGAGGCGAGTTACACCAGCAAAGAACCTTGTTCAGCTGAGAAGCAATGTGCCCACGCGTACATTCAAAACTTGGCCGGCTGCGACGCATCCACGAAGCAGTGCGTTTGTCAGCGGGGCTACTCGTTGGTCGGTGGACTGTGCACTGGTAAGAAACAAACGCTTTGAATGTTTCAGTTGTTCATCACCTTCTTTGTAACGCAATTTTGTGACAGGTTTTGCATTTGAGAACAAAATCTTGGCTTGGTACGGCGTATCCTGGAGACAAATCGGTGAACAGCTTTGGAAGCAACATGCTTGTTACACAAAACACGCACAGATCCTTTCTCTAAGGAACATTTTGTGAAGCCCACGGAGCACACATTAGCTCAGGCCTCCCACCTCTTCAGCAGCATGATTTCACTTGCTCCTCGTATTATCCATGTTTGCGCGCGTACAAAATTTATGATCGTCTCATCGTCAACGTTGCAGCATCAAAAACACTGAAATTTGCAGGTTGGGGTTAGTTTTTGCAGAACTAGACCTCTTTCACAACGCAACTTGGCCGCAGTTTTCGCTCGTCGAGCATTTTTACACAGGGAGTCGCTGGCAATTTCAACCTTTCCCTTCCATACACATTCTCCCACTGCCTGTCAGTGGCAACTGATTGAGCCAATTTCAACTTTTGTTTTACTGTCAAACATTACGTAAATATTTGATAAACTGACTGGTGCAGGATTCCATTCTTGGAGTTGCCTCAATCTGAATGATGTCGGTTTCACTTTGTGGCCCGAAGTGCCCCGAATTTTCAACAACGTTGAGGACTGAGCACCAAGCACACGCTCGTACCCCTCGGAAATTTTCGGTTTCGTCCGCCAAGTCACGAAACCTTGACAACCCTGACAGAACGTCAAGTTTTCCAGTGCACCGATTGACTCAAAAGCACAATTTTGTGACCAACAACAGAAGTTTTTTTGTGGATGGGGATTCCGCTGGTCGCAGCCAGCATGGAAGGGTGTACAAATCTCATTTGCAAATTATTCATGATCAACTGGTTCCATCTCAGCAAGACTCGTGAGGGTACTTTTTTTGCGGGCAGTCGGCATGTCAGGAGAGTAACCCCCATAGGATAATGTTCTCGGCGAAGCTGCGCCTCAGAACAATTCAGATATTGCGCTTTATCGCCGATCCCTAAACTTGCAGTAATTCTTGCCCTGATATGAGAAACCCCTGAGATCTTCGATTGCAGTGTGTCTCCCAAAGAAGAACATTCCAACTGGCTTGCTGGTTTATCTTACTGAGCCTAGCTGAACGCCGAAAAAGCGAAAGAGAAATTACTCGAACGTTACAGAATGACAAAGGTACAAAAGTTCTGTTTCTGTCTGAAGTTCTTTCCCAGGTTAGACGGGCGAATGTTCTCCTTCGGAACAACCCTGCCTGCTGAAGTTTTGTGAGACCCGACAGCTACGTACTGTGCTGCATCTTGCTGGAAAGATGTGTGCATATGCAATTGGGAGTGACTCAAGAGAGAGAACCAAATGTGTCGAGAAAGCTTTGCTGACGGCAGAGGAATTTACATCAATGCCCAAGCACAGCTTCACTTGCACTGAAAACAAATTTATATTTCCTATGATAGCGATAGATCAAGGCAATAAAAAGCCCAGAAGCCGGACCTGTGTCATTTGTTTCATTCCATTCGAAAGAAGAGAGGTGTATGAGACTGGCCTTACAATAAGCTCACAATTGTGAGTGAATTTTCTTGTGAGTAATACATCAAAGCTGTGCCCTCAGTGCGCTAAATACCATCAGAAACTGCATTCTGTTCACTTTGTGTTGCAATCCCCGAATGTCACGCAGATGTTTTGGTGTGGTAAATTGGTGGTCGGCCACTCCGCTGTTCATTTTCTTTTCGAAAACACCCAAAACACTCACAACTTGGTGTGGCTTCAGGTGAAGCTCGTCAATAAAGGGTCCATTTCTTTTCAGTTGGACACATCTTGAACAACTGCAACACAAGGACTTTGTCTCCGCTGACAAAATGTCAATCAGAACATCACACTGACACCCGCACAGGTTTTATGTCCAGCTTACGGTCAGAAGGGTCCCTGACATAGAGATTCTTCTCATGTTACGTTTTCTCGCAGATGTGGACGAGTGCAGGACGGGTGAGCACGGCTGTCCTTCCACCGCCACGTGCACGAACGAGGTTGGGTCGTACCGCTGTCAGTGCGGATACGGCTACTACGGCGACAGGGGCACCTGCCTGGGTAAGTTTTAACTCCTGCCATTCAGTTTGCTGACCAAAGATAGAAATTCAGTCTGGGAGGAGGTTCGTCGACTTCAAGTTGTCTGACACGCTGCAGGTTCACCACTTTTTACACACAAGAATATTTGTGTGCAGTTCGTTGACCACGGTTGCGATTGTCACGTGGTCACACGGGATGCACAAGCCCCGAGTAGAATTTCATACAGAACGTCAGTGTTGTCCGGAAAAAGAGACGTGGGAAGCAGAAAAAAACTCCCGAAACGGAGAACCAGACAAAGTTCGAATGCATCAGCGGTGGCCTGCTCAGAACGTGCAGGCCGATGCAGAGATTTATTGTTGTTGCCAAAAAGGAACCTGTTGGTCGCCTTAATTAGGATAAATGCCACCAGGAAACAAAGCACTAACCTAATAGACGTAACTGGTGCAGGAGAGACAGGTACTAAATAACTCACGTTGCATGCAGAATCTCTGCTTTCTTATTTCGGAGCACAGCATTTTTCATCCTGATCGGTCAGTCTTCGCAGCTGGTGTAGGTTGTTGGCAGGAGCCTCTTGTACGCAAGGATTATTCAGTGCGTGCGAGACTTATTTTCATTTCCTGATCAGAACCTTGGACGATTCGTAACAGATGCTCAGTGTCTGCTTGTTGTGTGACTTTGAGACAACATAATTCCAGATTCAGTTGTCAAGGCTGTGAACAGCAGCGACTGCTGCAACCCGTCCAATTCTTTCTTCAGCGTGAAGAATCAAGCAGATCACAGTGTAAAATTCTTGACATTGCTCTTTAAGCTTCGTTCCAAAATCATTGAAACAAGAATTGTCTCCTGACGCGTTTCTGTGGCTTCCAACGAAAGAAAGAACAATTTCTGTAGTTCTGCGAGCCGCGAAAAGAGTTCCGATGTGATAAGAACATCGAACGCCGTGTCATGCACCCAAACTCGTCCAGCCAAATGAGTTTTGGTTTTGTCGAAAGTTTTGAGGTCGCTTCTCTTGGAAGAAAAGTGCGAGTAGACAAAGTGGTTTCTTGTCGGATCACCTGTGTTCCTTGAACTTGAGCACAACGTTCCATCGGCTGATGAAACAGCGTCAGCATATGAGGTGCTGTTCGCAGAGAATATGCCGCGATAAATTTTTTATGAAAAATTGCAGGTTATTATTTTCTAGGAAACAGTAACAGTCACCCAGCATCAAACAGAATGACTATCATTCATGTAAATGTCGTGAAATATAATGTAATTACTTTGATAATGGGATCTACAGAGCATAGAACCATTAGCAAACTCATTACTCCACATTCACACCGTAAACACTCACCCGGGAATTGCGTCTTGTGTCACCCGGGGCCAGAATTGTCGGTGGTGTTTTTCAATGAGGGAATAAAACATGAAATGAGAATTACTTACAGAAGAGGAACAGTTAAAAAAAACCCTTCAGAATTATAATCCGTCACCAAGGCGTTTGTTGGCGTGAAAAAGAGTGTGAGAAGTTTGTTCTTCCACAGTCACCACACACACTGAAGAAAGTGTTGCATGGCGATTCTTGGTGCCACAAGTGTTTTTGATCCTGTATGAACAAGAGATTCAATGCGAATCCAGGATCTGGTCAGGCGGAGCGACTCTCAAAGCAAAGGACGATTTGAGCTTTGAAAATGCCCTCATTGGGAAAAGGAGTTGTGCCTGAGGAACAACAGAAGGGGTGTTATTTTTTCAGCGTTTCTGGGGTTGGGCTCTGAGACCCGTTGAATTTCCCCAAAGATCATTTGTTTTGACCGGAGCTCGTTGTGCATCAAACACTCACCTTTTCTGAGGTGAGAAAAATAGGACTCTCACCAACCTACTTTGCATTATGACTCTCTGCCACCCAACCGTCAACTGACTCACCAACAACTCACTTTATCATTTTGCTCTGTCTGTCAGTGGCAGGCATCTCTTTTTTGAGCATCACAGAGTGGGTGGAAGTTGAATGATTTGTAATCCATTCATATATGTAATTCCTGTGGAACATTGTGTGGTACATAAACTGCACCAAAAGACCCAAATAACCAACTAGGACACACAACAGTTTGTTGAGAGAAATTTAATTCTAGGTTTGCTCTTCCACCATTCGCAGTGAAGTTGAAAAAACAGACTCTCCTCACTAATCATTCCCAGCGGGCTTCTCTTGTGGCCACATAGATGCACAAATTTTACGAAGACTGCTGCTGGTTGCTGTTTTGCCCCTGCACACCCACATTCACAAGCACAGATCTCACTCACTGACATCCCACACATTTGGACCAACCAGTGACATGTGAATCAGACGAAAATTTCCAGATTTTTACAAAGATAAGGTTCCCACTTCCTTTGTTAATTTCGTGCTCTTTGCAGAATCGTGACTGAAGGAAGGCATAACATTGTGCACACCCAACTCTGCATTGGTGCTGCCAACCTCAGAAACTGTTCTGTGAAAACCAAACCCGCCAAGATGCATGATGAGTCTTTTGCCCTGCCAAACTTAGAAAAGACCCACGAACTTTCTCTTTAAATTTTATCAGGACAAGGTTGCAGACAAATGAGAAGCAGATGTCTGTGTGAAAGGAGACCGGAAAGTTTGAGACGTGAAATTTGGAGACAGAGATGAAGATCGTGCGCTCGCTTATAGGTCGTGTCTCGAGTGTGCATGAAAGCTCTCTTTATGGACGGAAGCTTTGGAAGTGACTGATGTATGCTGCCTGTTGTCTGAGTCCTTACAATCCCAATTCGTTCCGACTTTCTCCAAAGTGATTTTCCTCCCCAGTTTGGACGCTGTCCTTTGTTTTCGATGTCCATCTTTCTGGGAAACACTTTATCGCAAGTTCAAAGCGTCACGGGAAAGGCAAACTGATTTCATGACCACTCTGCACAAGAAGGTGGAGATTTGTGAACATCAGGTGCAGGGTCAGACACGAGTACACGGATTAAAAGCGAGATCTTCCACGGGATTGCGGCCTGATTCACTGACTGAGGTGACAATCTGAATGGCGAGATTTACTCCAGATGCTGATGAGGTCGCGATACTTGTCGCCTCGGTGCAATTGCGAAATGACAAATTGGGGCACTGTTCAAATAAGATAATGCGAGTTGGGGATAAATTCGTATCTTCAAGAAATGGGACTCAAGAATAGAAGCACCAAAATATCTTGGCAATGTTCAACATTTGATGCGCTGGCTCAGATTTTTGTGCGTGTGAAGCTTTCAACTTTTTCGCACCTTTAGCCTGAAACTCCAGTGACCTCCGGTATTTGGTCGGCTGTTCAGTTCTCAGCTGAAATACTCTCATGCGTTGAAGTTAAATGATAGAAAGCTCTATGCGGGCAATTCCTATGTACAATCACGATCTGCAGGACTAATGTTCCCACATGCTGCTGATCTAAATGGTAACTCTGCCCGCTGAGGAGAAAATTGAACAAAAGTCTCCATCAAGCAACAAAAGATTTCCTGCCGAGGCACTTAGTGGCCAGACTTTATTTGTGAGCGAAATTGGCATTTTCTATTCAATCATCGCAGGCGCAAAAACGAACAAACACACAGCCCTGGAACTTAAGAAGGAAGAATGTGAGCTCTTCTTGCTTTCGTGTTGCCTTTATTGTACTCACAGGAACAAACTCTGAAAGCTCAAACCTCACATGTTCAGAATGTTCGACGTGGTCGAAGTGCAATCCACTCCACTTTGGTCTGCCCATTTGAATTTTCTGATTTGTGCCAAAAGCAAGTTTTTACCAGACGCAGCACCAACTCGTATTTGTTCAAAGCGAGCTGAATGTTGAGCGACAGCTCGGCTCGACTGAGGAAGGGACAAGTGGTAGGGTGGTTTCATGGACAAGGTGATGTTGTGTCTTGAGATCTCGTTCACAAGCTGTCCCTGCGTGGGTCTGTTGCTTACACGACTTCCGGGGACTCACTTCCTGTGGACACTCGGACAATCACTCTCGTTCCTTGATTTACAAAGGCACTTGAAGAAGCATTCCTGGACAAGAATCATTTCCAGCATCCTGCTGCCAAAAGAAGTGTTCCACGCGTGCGGTGCCCTGCGTTTACGAGCAGCATTCCATCAGCTGCGCATTTACGTTCACTCTTGTCGGTGATCTCCCGAAGACGCTTTCTTCCTTCTTGCTTGCTGTTGTACACATGTACAAGGTCTTTTTGCTTGTTTTTTTTTCTGCCAATTGGTCTCAACAAAGCATTCCACTTTCTCCAATGTCTGCAAATCCCTCAATTTTTACTGCAAAACATACAGGCATCAGAATGTCTGCAGGCTTGTGTACGCCTTCGAGATGTTTTCCGATTGCGTACGCAGGGTTTTTCTTTTCTTTTGATTTTCGCGCGAGGATGTCGAAAAGCGACACAAGCGAAACCTTTTGGCTGAAGAATTCAAACTTTTGTGAATAGAAAACATTATCAAGCCCCTCGGCATTAATTTTCCTCCGGCACCACATGTTGAAAGAGATAAACACGACACTGCAGTTACGTTTCATCTTCTGCAATGACACATTTTTTGTTGCGAACTTTTCATATCACAGCTTCCAATTGTTTAAATTTGACGGCTGTCTGCAGGAGCGCATACATACACGAAGCTTCTGAAATGCTGCATCATTGCTTCCTCATCAAACGTTGGTTTCTTCTCTTGCAGGCAATATAAATCATTGTCGTCGCAAAGGTTTTTGTCGCTCTGCCTTCTTTTCATTTCCCGTCATTCGGCAGGTGGGAAATGCGTTCTTTGTGTTGACGCTTCTCGTGACACTGTTCTTTTCACCTCTATTGTTTGCCTGACGCCTGGACTGGTGGCGCTCAGAACAAATGACTGGCGTAGTTGCAAACGTTCTTTCTCTGTCCTCGAGTGTTTGTGTCCAGTGGACTGATTGTCCATTTGCAGCAGAGGTCTTGCTTTTGTGAGTCGAGCCAGCTGAAGCCACGACAGTGGTCACCACGTCCATAGCCAGGTGTAATTCGTGAGAAGTGTCCAAAACGCGCAACAGCTCATTCATAAACAGAAAAGGCCGGAGAGGATATCTGAGAGATGCAAGCATCGCAATGGCGGAAAGTGTTCGGCACGGTCAATTGCCCTGGTTTGGACCCACCTCCATTTGTCACGTTGTGCCGACGCCACCCAAACACTGAGCTGAGTGCTGGCATTCGTAGTTCCAGAGACGAGCCCAGCGTTTCTGCACGTCGTCTCGTGTTGTTCGTCCACGCACAACTTCAACGCATCGTACAGATGCCGAAGAGCTCAGGATTCCCATGCAAACTCTGTGGTCAGATCAAAGGCAGTATTTTGTGGCCAAGATGGAACACCTTTCGACCAAACGATACGGTCAAAATAAGTAAGCAGGACAAGTCCTTTCAGGACTGATGCACCTTGCTACACTCTCCGCCCTGGAATTGGGAAAGTCCAGAGCATCAGATGCAAATCAGTCTGAAGGTGACGAATATGGCTCACCAAGCCCCTCCATTACAGCAGGGTAGGGTTTCAATTACAGATCCATGTAATCTCCAGATTCTTCCCCTCAAATCAGATGAACGGCCCAGGTTATCACAACACATAACTCTCCGAACCAACTATTCAGCAACGGCCGTGGTCTGGAGTGTTGCATTTTGGTAAGAATTTATCAATGCCAAAACAAAGCGTTCATGTCTGGCTGTTTCAATTCCATACAATCATTTGGTCATCTCGGCAGTCGTGACCGCAATGCTTATGAGTGCTCCCCCTGGCCAAACAGCTGGATAAAACATCTTAAGGAGACAGGTTAGATACCAAACATCTGAATCCTTGGGCACAACCGCACTTGATTAGATTACACCTCCTGCCGATGATATGTACATGTGTCGAATCAACACTCGAGGCAGAGGCTTTCGAGCTGAATCCAGCTTTCGTAGCTGACGTAAATTTCCTTCAGATGAGCTTGGCTTAATTGAAGGTAGTTCAAATGCACTGGACTTCGACACCATTGGTCACATTTCTGCTGCACTTGTGACGATTCCGAAGGTTCGCAGAAGAAAGCATCACGGGAGAAAATCGGTCTCTGCATGAAACAGTGATTTTCAACTACACACCCACCACAATGGACAAGTACCCCAACTGCACCTTTTGTCAGCAACAGCAAAGCAGTTGCGTGTCTGTCTGTCTGTCTGTCTGTCTGGCTGTCTGTCTGTCTCTGTCTGTCTGTCTGTCTCTTGTCTCTCTGTCTCTCTCTCTCTCTCAGAGTTGGTCGACTTGTGCTGTGTCCAAATCGGACACAAAACAACGCCAACCAAGAGCAAAGTGTGAACAGAATTGTTGTCAACCCCCAGATAATTATCAGCGGTCTGATATTGGTTTGCCCCTGTATCTGTGTCCATCCGTCTTGGGCGGACAAAACCTCCGTTTTACCCCTGTTCCAGTGATCACAGACTGGAATCACAGTGGGTGCAGACACCCTTAGGGGTGCTTTACACGTTGCATA
>JAAUXT010075029.1_pt1 | contig 12620 bp, 11 predicted proteins | sample 7278171 | NCBI WGS metagenome assembly JAAUXT01 (sample SAMN14350112, study PRJNA611818) | marine sediment metagenome | isolation source: surface marine sediment (1.8m) | place: French Polynesia: Moorea | collected 2018-08
GAACCAAAAGAGTCCTTAAGATCCCAAATCAATCCTCATCTTGACCATAAAAGTGCTGCTGACATACTTTTGGAAGAGGCTGCCTATAGGTGCTTCAATTTGGCTCGCACCGATTTAGCTCATCAGCCCAAATCGTGCAACCCACCTCAAATCACCTAAAAAACCAGAAGCGGGATCTGGACGATCCAATATTTCTGCCATGGTGCTTCCCCATCCCCCTCGTCCTTACTTCCTCATTTTAAAATTTCTCCCGTGCAACGAAAATGATTTTCAGAATGTAGTTGGGACCTCGTCTCGACCATTCCCTGGTCCACCGGTGAAGTTGCTCCCTGTGTGACCTGATCAGGTGAACAGGATTCCATTCTACCAGCAGACCGCCATTGGGTACAATCTGATTGATCTTGAATCCCTGTTCCACTGACCCGCCCCACGCAGTGTAACGTGCACAGCTCAGTGCTCCCAGAGAATACGGAGGCAGTTACAGGCCCTTAATTTGTACAGTGCCCTTTAATGGGGCAGGGAATGAGCCGTGGATGCCTGCATTATGCTCCTATGATGGGAAAAACAATCATTTTGTGTGATTCAAAGGGCCTCAGCATGACACGTTAGGCGCCTCGTGAAGGATGATGTCAGGGGTCAAGTGCGAAGCGATGACAGTCGCAGGGCTTTGTTACACAGGGAGGCTCTTCCTGCGCGCAGCAGTGGAGCGTTGTACAGGGGCTTTAGAGACCAAAGCCCATTTTGAGGAGAAAGCTGTGAACAAATGCTCAGGAACACATCAACATCCAAGGAAAGTCGACCTTGTTCTCCGCCAAGCACACACACACACACACACGCACACACACACACACACACACACACACACACACACACACACACACACAGGACATCACAAAGAAGGCTGGGTGTTTGTGGGCGGTGGGGCCTGTTTGTCATTAGTTGGGATGATGTCCATTTTTTGCGAGTCTTGAATTTGCACACGAGGTGATTCGTAGAATTATGCACGCATGCAGGACGTGGAGCACCCACGCAACCCTCTCCGGGAGGGGGGCACGACACCAAGGCGGGTGACAACACAGGGGGGATCCAGGGTCCGATCCAGGGGGCGCAACTCCCAACAGGGTTTCTCGTTCAAAATTCAAAATTTTTCTTTTGCCGAAAAAAAATTTTGCTCTTGACATTGCAGTGTGCGACGGTGGAGGGTCAGGCGGGTTTGACCCCTGGATCCCGTGCCGCAGTGACCGGGCCGCCCGCACCTCCTCCTGCAGCGTCTTCCCCTGCAGCCCGCGTCCCCCTCCTTGATGTAGTGTAATGGTACATTGCCAGTGGCGCAATGCAGGTTCATAAATTACGTTAACTGCTCGGGAGCATGCATAGCGCGCACATTACATGCAGCAGTGTGTGCAGGGAATGGCTGCGCCTGTCGGTCCCATTGCTCGCGAGGGGAATGGAGCAGGGCCATCTGGTAGATCTATTCAAGGGAATTTCTTTTGGTTTTAACCAGGCTGCTTGTGTGGCAAAAAATGTTACGTAAGTTTGTTGCTGTCGGTCCGAGGATGCAATGCCATGAATGAAGTTGTTCTGAGGTGTGTGTGCGTGTGTGTGCGTGTGTGCGTGTGTGTGCGTGTGTTTCCGAGAACGTGTCTGTCTGTCTGTCTGTCTGTCTGTCTGTCTGTCTGTCTGTCTGTCTGTCTGTCTGTCTGTCTGTCTGTCTGTCTGTCAATCACCCCACCCGCCCCTCACCGACACCATTTCATTTGGGAACGAAGATGTTCACTGTGCGACAGAAAATCGATTTAATTCATGTTTTACGGCTGTTTTATGACGCCTGAAATGGCTGGAGCATCAGGCCTCCATATTACAGCGATATAAAACAGGAATATGCATCGCTCAGCGCGCGCCGAGTCTGCTCGCGGCCGGGCAGGACACTTGTCAGTGGGTGCCAAGTGGAGTAATTGAGTCAAACTAATGAGTCGAGCCCACAAATCTTCAGCTCTTGAATCTTTCTCTTGAAATGTCCCAGCAGAAATGATGTTGTGCGACATTTTTTAAAGTTTCATACAAAACTGGCCCCACCCAAAGCAAAGTTTGAGAATTTCAAACTCTGATGAGACACTACAACACAGTCCAGCAATGAACGTCAACCTTGGACGCACGTGGTTGAACTGAGCCAGTCATAGTTTCTATGAAACTCAGATTCAGAATGACCACGGAGTGAGATAAAGACATCAATTCATCTCACCCGGACATGCAACCCGTCCTCCAAATTCCCCAAATCAAATTTTATCCATTGTGTGAAGGCAGAAGTTAAAAGGGCCACACACCCACACTCACCACGCATTGCTTTGGTTTTGCGTTGAAATGCGCCTCAAATGAGACCTCCAATAATGGTCGCGCGTTCATAAAGACCCCGTCCCTCCCAACCCCACTTCCGTCATAAACGATGAATTGCGGCCGGGTGGACAATGCGTGGATCTTGCGTCACCTTCGGTCAATTCCTGTTCAGGCGTTAGGACGGGTGCACCCAGGCGGGGGGGGGTCGGGACGCCCCCTCCCTCAACCCAACGAAGAACATTACAGCCCTCTCACTAATTGTCAAATTTTGTAAAGTCAGGGTCAGCGACCCCCCAAGGGGTGACCTAATTTCCCCCGACCCCTGGATCCGCGGGTCAGTGTCCGGGACGCACGTGCACCGAATCCCCCCGGGACCTCAATGCAGAGAAATGCACATCAAATGAGGAAATATTGATACACGCTTTGACAATTATCAATCAACTCGTAAATTTATTCATTTTGAATGATTCCAAGAATCAATACACGTGGAATTGTTGTGGGTTTTTGTTCAGCTGCGGCTTGTTCTCATTGATCAGTTTGGCTGCGGTGATCAATCTTAGTCAGACGCGGATTGGGAAGTACGTTTTTCAATGACCTTGTCGCACCTGATGACCTGATCAAAGTTTGTGAGTACCTTCGTGTTTCGTGCAGAATTTAACAATACAGATTGACCCAATGCCTGCAGCTTTTGTTATTTGGTCCATTGGTACAACAATCTGTTCCATTTCAACCCACTTTTTCTGGATGGGGACAGTTTTTTTCAAGTCGATTTCCGACGTCAAATATGAACGAATCTGTGACCAACGCCACCAAAGGAACCACACGCGGGTCAAACGCTTCAGCCAAAAGCAAAAACCAACATACAAGAGGTGCATTTGGACAAGTTTAGTGCCCCCAAATGCATGGTTACCATGGCAAGGTGACACAAAAACCGTTTTCCCACAGGGGATTTTGCAACGCTTTTTCTGACGCCAAGACGGTTGATTTAAGTCCTGAATGAACTGTGCTGTTCTTTTTGCCCTCAATTGGGTCCAATGTTAACTTTGACGCTGGTGTCCAAATTTTGACGTCGGCGTCATAAAATTTGGCGTCGACGTCCCCCATGGGTAAAGACCTGAAAGTGTCCAGAACATATCCGTATTTAGTCAGCCTGGTTCTTTCCTCACAACATGCCCCTCAAAAAGACATGTTTTGTGCCCGAACCACATGCAAAAACGGGAGACCCTCTCAGCATCACACCCACCCACTGTAAATCATCTCTTTACAATGCCTTCCTCCGGGCATTCAAATGGGTTTTTATTGGGGGGCTGTTGAAATGAGGACATGCGACATGTTTTGACCCTTGACCCCAGCCCCGCGTTTCCACAGCCATTCAGGTCACAGGTCAACTTCCGGTGTAAACAAACAGTGTTCGTCAGGACATCTGCAGGAATTGAACACCACGTGCGATTCAGTCCATCAATTTACACAGTGTTTTTTTGCACGGTTCCATTGCCATAACGGACACACGCACGGTTTTTCAGGGAATCTGTCACCAGATTCTGGGAAGCTGGATGGAGTTGCTCCACCTCTTGCTGACGCACCTTCGCAGAAAAGACAATGCTGGATTACCTCCCCAGAATCAATCTCCTTTTGCCTGGAAGTTCAAACGAACATGATTTGTGGTTTGATTCCAACTCTTGCAATTCCTTGCACGGAACAAAATCCAAATTGAAATTCAGAGAATGTTGTTGGGTGACGATAACTGATTATGAAGAACTTCACCCGCACACGGGAGCGCTTGTCCTTCCACACACAATGACGAACTACTTCGGCAGGGGTTGGAGGTCAGTTTGTTGGCGAAACCAAACGCGCACCCAGACCTCACATCCCCTGACACCCCCTCCCGCGAAGATGTGTTCCTAGTTGTTTTGAGTCTCCCGCGGTGCTGGCCAACGCAAAGACGCACACGCCCCCAGCCAACCCAGACCCTGGATCTGCAGCCGATCCGGGCTTCACCAGACCCAATCCTGGATCAACTAGACACTACCCTGTATCAGCACCGGACCCTGGACCCACCAGACCCGATCGGTGCTCCACCAGACCCCTTCCTGCCTCCGTCAGACCCAACCTTGGACCCTGGACCCAACCCTGGATCCACCATACCCTAGACCCTGGACCCGCCAGACCCGATCCTGGACCCTGGACACGACCCTGGACCCGACCATGGATCCACCAGACCTGACTCTGGACCCTGGACCCGAACCTGGACCCGACCATGGACCCACTACACCCGACCCTGGACCCGCCACAGCTGATGCCCAGATGCCTAATCCCTGCAACATTGTCTCGCATCCGGTGCTCCGTGGATCCCGGGGTCCGAGGACCCTTAATGCCCATTGTTCGGGTCAGGCCGGTTCGACGCGCCCATCCCACGCCCATTGCGCGCCTCCGAACGGGGTCAATTGTTTCTAATTGATCACTGTGATCAGTCTATCGGAAGGCTGTCAACAGACGCACTGCAATTGGTACACTTGTCACTCCATAAGAGCTGCTTAGGGAGATGCGATGCCAATCGTGGGGGACTGTGGTAAATGGCCGCAATGACACTTCCGAGTTTGGTGGGCGCGCGCGCTCCCATGTAAATGGGCGCGAAGTGTGCCGTGAGTTCGCAGAATCTGGTGGTTGAGGGGAACTGGAGTTCCCTCATGGACTCCGTCAAACAAAACATGTTTCGGGAGGGGGGCACCAGGTGCAACTGTATTTTGTGTCAGAGTCTTGGTTGGGACAGACACAGGTGAGTCAGCCTCCGAAAACAGCGTGCACCCCGACTTCCAAACTTTTGCGCGCAAAGTTGATGTGCCCCCTTGCAAATTCAGGGAAGAAACTTTGTTTTTCGGGGTCAGGGTAGAGAGATCATAGGCTTTGCTTTGGTAGAAACACTGTGTTTGGTGCATGGACTGCACTGCCCTGTGCAACATTATGAGTACTTGTGCGTTTACACAAGAACGGGGGAAGTTTGGGATGAGTCGCAGAGGCGAGTTTTACCAGGCAAAGCGGGACTCCAAGGCTCAGTTCTGAAGGTAGATGTTTTCACAAGTTTTTCTTGACCCTGACTTTCTTCTCAGCGATATGAACTTCGCCCCTGACGTGACCAGTTCCATATTCAGCTGAACTTTGCTTCTCGCCACTTTTGGACACAGTTGACGCGACTGGTGCGCCATCTCCTGTCAACCGTCGCAACTTCTCCCGCGAACATCTTCTATCTCTTCCTGCAAAACGTGTGTCCGAAAATGCAGAAACTCAGACACTGTCGCTTTTCTGTTTTTGCGTGACTGCATGGACGATGGAATGAATTCAAAAGGGCACAGCAGTCGGGTGGACCCAGCACCAACTTCCAAACACGGGCAGGAGGGACACAGATGTCTCTTTTGAGCGAGATCAGGGACGCGGACCCCATGGCACCTCGGATCTGCAACACCTGCAACAACAAACCAATCTCTCAGATCCAGAAACTTGGTGGCGAGAAAACAAAGAATTGCGGACAAAACAGGAGGAAAGTTGTGTGCACGTGCACATGTGGGACCAAATTCAGGGGTGAAAGAGAATGCGTTGCACGGACTATCCGCCAACGTAGTAATTTAGACACGTTCCTGCAACGTGAAACAGACACTCAAAGAGACTGCTGGTATCCAACGTGTAGACCCAGAGGACCAAGGTCACTCTGACCCCTCCGTGTGGTGGTTCAGGCGCAATTCTTTTCACTGTGAAATCGCTCAATTGTTTTGTATGACATAAAACCTGGCCATTCCAAGGGGGTGCCCCCCCAACCAGATCCTGAATCCACCGCGCCGTCTCACGTGGTTGACTTGGCGATTCTGGGACGAACACACTTTTTGGTCAATGGCGCTCGCTCCAGGCTTCCTGGACCTGCATGCAAACGACACAGGACCAAATGCAAGAACAGACCCATGCACACAAATTCTGGTTGCTGGATCCTTCCAAACCCTCTGTGTTTTTGTCACACTATAGACCAACACCAACACACACAAAATTTATTTGCACACAACGGATCCATTCCCACACCACACGCACACGCTTTGCTCTCACTCTCCCCCTCCCTCTCCCCAACAAAAGTGATCATTGTCTTTCCCGTGGTTGGGAAACTTTCCAATCGGCGTGGACGAAGAGTAAACGCTGGGGTAAAGTTCTTACACATCGCTTAGGCTGGCAAGGTCATTGAGCACTTCACAGACGAATCGGGTCAAGGGGAAACTGGAGTTACCCCATTCGAACAGCCCGTCACAACCCCATGTCTCGCACACAAACCGCCTTGTTGTAAAATAATGGGCAGAACACAGAGGGACCAGGGTATAGGGGCCGATCCAGCGGCCTTTGGATTCAGACACCCAGGGGACCCCCAACCCAATGTTTGCACCGCGAACGCAACGTGTTCTTTGGTGCAGTTGAATGACCCCCCCCCCTCGCCCCCTCCAAGGAGGGTTGGTTGTACGTGACCAGATATGGAGGTCAAGTGAGGTGTTGTGCGTGACACATTGAAAAGCGACCTTTGTACGACTGGGAATAGGTTGATCTTTGGTCTCATCAGACGGAAATACACAACGCGGGCCCTGCCCAAAAGTGTTCCAGCAAACGCGAAAACATTTTCCCTTCGCGCCAATTTTCCAAAAGCTGAGACGAACCTTCCCCAAGACCCCCCCGCCCCCAACCAAAACCTCGCTGGCAGCACCTATGTCGGACCCAGGGAGGTGTCGCGTCCGGTTCCTCCCTCTGGGTCAGAGCCTGTTGTCCCACGGTTAGATTTGAGGCCAGGGTCCCCTCAACCGACTCCTGGTGGCCCATTGCTTCAAGTGCAAACAAATAAATTTGATCAAACGGGTGTTCAAGGTCTGCTGGACCCAGTTTGTCAGACCCAAGAAGTGTTCCAGGAGGTCAGAACCTCGTGAGGAAAAAAACAAGTTGGTCCGCCATCTGGAATCACTCCGATTCTCAGACACGTTCGGTTCGGTTCTTCCACACAGGGTACGAGAGCAATCCTGACTCAACAGCGCGAGCCGAGCTGACAAATGAACATGTGTCATTGTTCTGGACGAGAGGAGAGAATAATTCAAGCGTGACAAATTAAATGGATCAAAACATTGTTGTGCATTTCAAGCCACACGTTGTGGAAACGTGCTCGTGTCCAACGGGTGTGAACAGTCAGGAAAAGCGACCTTGTTCAAGTTTGAAAATATGCAGTGTAATTGAAGAACGCTCCTGCCTACATGTGGTGTTTTATCACGAACTACTTTTGCAGCCAGTGAAAGGTTGGGGGCCAGAGTCATGGGTCATTCTCCACCCACCCCTCCGGATGCGCCTCAGCTTCTTGAGCTTCCGTTGCTTTTCCCTCCCTCGTGTCAACCGCCAGCGCCAAACACAAAACGGACCTTGAGGAACGAGTAGAGTCGAGTACATGGCGTGATCTGTACATGTGTAGCAAACTGTCAGTACTTTACACGCAAAACCTTGACCCTGTTACGTAACGCGACCTTGCCGTTTGTATATTTAGATTACTTTCCAGAAAAAAGAGCTGGTTTCTGAGAAGTCCACGGATAAAGTTCCCATTTCGCAAGAACTAGCGACAATCAAACGATTCTCGGGCTGTTTTTCTTCAGTCATGGAGTGCAACAAGTCATTTGTCAAATTCTTTGTGGCCAAAGCAGACCTTGCAACAATAAACCCTTGCACATCCAGCCAAATAGAAATGGCACGGTCTAACACGAGACAGAAATTCTGACCAACAAAGAAAGTTCATTTTACCCACCACAAAACTGAGCACCTGTCATTGTCGTGTGCGCAGGGACACGCATATTTTATCACTTGCACTGTGGAATAAAACGTTCACAGTTTAAATCGTGCTTGGACGGAATCGTTGCCTCGTTGGATCCATCAGCAGGAAAACATTGGTCCCACATCTCAGTTGGATCCATGATCAAGAGGCACACCGGCCTCCCAGCCCCCTTGGGTCCACCAGCAGCAGGTCCTGGCCCCAACCCCCTTGGTTCCACCAGTAGCTGGTCCTCACCCCAGTTCCATTGGGTCCACCAGCAGCAGGTCCTGACCTCAGTCCCCATTGGTTCCACAACTGTTGGCTTGGGCCTCTCACACTTTGGCGCCCGCAACGACCAGGGTCCTACACCCATTGGGTACCCCCTTCTGCACCTTTGGATCCTCTGAATGCCATCAGGGGCACAGAAGCCCGTGGACACGCCCAAGGGCACGCCCTGGTCCAGGCTGCATCACAGCCTTGATAGCACTCCACTCGAGTGCGCCACTTCGTGAAGATTTGGGGAACTCCAACGGGCATCTCGTGTGACCTTGACCTTTTGACACGCAGCTCGTAAATCGCGTAACGCAACGCGTATAAATTACCCCCGGTGCACCGGGGCGACCTCGAGCCAAGGGCGCACAATACTCAGCATTGTGGTTCCCAGTGGTGGATCCAGGGGTGGGGCCCAGACCACCTGACCCCCACCCACTCCAAAAAGAAAAATGACGCGCAGACAGGTGCGAGATTTCCCCTTTGGAAACAAACACTGTGTCGAAAGGGGAACCCCTCCATCCAGTAGGGAGTGGGGAGGAGGGTGCCTCGGTTCGGATCGCAGATCCGCTGGAGGGAGGCACGCACTGAGATGCTTGATGTCACTCGGGGATTCAGATCGGTGTGGAGCCGACCAGACCGGGATTGGGGGGGGGGGGGGCTCAACATTTGGATAAAAGGGGAGCAGCGATTCTGACTCCCACCCCCTGGATCCGCAGAGTGGTCTTACAAGTGACAGGACTCGAGGCCCAGGACAGTGGCAATGAAACCAAAAGCTGGGTGACCAATCACAATCTTGGAAACAAGACTTTCAGTGGTCCACGAGAGATAGATTTGCTCTCAGATTTTTCTGGGTCTGTTCCATTGCAAACTTGCAAAATCAGCATCTTACAGATTTTGGATTGGAGTCAAAGGGGTCCTGACCATGGGGTACCAAACTCTACTCCTGAAAAGTTCAACGCGTAAAAAATGAAAACGATGGAATGGTTGCAAAATGTTCTCTTGTGGTCAGAGGAACGCCGCCCCCACTCTGGATCCGCCAGGACCTCTTGGCAATGTTACAAATACCCACAACAAGCCTGTAAAATCCCACTGTGTTCTGGGGACCTAAAACAGGACAAACTCTTCAACAGGGGTTTGACTTTGTTCAACTGAAGAGGGTCAAAACGAGGCAGCGAATCAGCTTCGTGGGCTGCACTTTCACTTTCACTTTCACTTTCGTTTTCCCGGAAGGGGAACAACTTCTGACACTGACGTCAAAAATGTTCACCAAAAGTCACCACCTTCCGCAAAGAACAGTTCAAAGAATATTCAAGCGAATAAAACTTCAAGTTAATTTCTAACACAGAAAACACCTTTTTCACTTTGGGTTTCTTTTGTTCGTTTTCGTGCGTGAAGGTTTGAAGGGCAAAAAGTTGCCCCAGAAAATGCAGCAACTGTTGTCAAATGAAGATTTATTTCCCCGGTGCACAAAAGTGGAGCCAAAAGCAGAGTCCCTGGTTTTCCCAGGCAAGTGCAAAGAAGCCCAAAACTTGCAGTACAATTGAGTCATATCCAGTCCTCTTGGGTCACTCAAGATGCTGAACGAATATTTCTTGACGGGTGGGTGTAAGTCTATCATCAGCCCTGTATCTGACAGATTTCTCGTGGTTCTTACCAAACTCAGGCTGTAGGGTCACACGACTTGTGACAAGCTGCTCTAATCTCCATCCAAACGACTTCAGCGAACACGCAAACCCCCATCAAGATTATCATCTGATACATAATAACGTGGCACCGCCCTTCAAATGACATTGACACTGACATTGACGAATGTCCTCACTGGTGGTCACTCGATATTCATACATCAAATATAAACAAACCTTCAATTCCCGCATCACCCAAAATACCCCATGGCAAAACCATCACAATACGTTGATACTCGCAGAGGTATGTTTATAACGTTCAGCGAGGCTTGGGTGGGTGGAAACGAGCGCCTTACATGTGGGACTAATTGCAGGTTGCGGAAGCATCCCAACTTCTGAACAGGCCCGACATGTGTGGCACCGAATCGGCCTCACAGGGGCAGTTTGACAGGCGAGATGCATAACTGAGGTCAAACTGCTCGTAGATTCTCATCCAGGACCCCAACAGCACGCGTCGCCGTAATCAAACCATTTTTCTCCACCTTGTTTGTGTGGAACTATTTTATCACCCAGATATATCTGCAAAATGTGAGGATTGTGGATCGTGTCAAAGGTCGGTTGTTGTTCGCGACCCGTGTTATCGGGTTCTGCAGGGGGCCCAGACACTTTTTGCCCATTCCACTTGCAATAGAAGTCGCCTGACGTCCTTCTGCGAAGAGCCCAGTGACAGAGGACGAAATCCCTGGGATTTTTGGGGTGAATTTTGAGGGAGACAAGGTTTGTTGTGGTTTGGAGAGTTTGGTGGAGGGATGAATGGGAAGCGAGTGTGGTCGCGTTTGCGCGTCGCTGCCACTGCGCGGCGCCACCGGAGGCGCATGTATCGGGATAGAGTGTGGTTTTATGTGCAGAACATTTCCGCTGGGCCACGAGGTAAATACGAGCTGATGTTATGACTACGTCTGTGGGGCTGCTCGGTGGATTATCCGTGGATGGAGGTGGATTAAACGGTTTGATCTCGAGAGGGACGATCCATGAGGCGTCCAGAGGCAACTTGTCCCCGGAGCTGGCGGGGTTGGGGTGCGGCGGGTCGCCCCAGGCGGCTCTCGCGACGCATCACCCACTCCGCGCCGCAGCCAGTCTCGGCTTCGGGACGCACCCTGCCATGGTAAACAGCGTCTCCCCGTTCGCTGACCTGGGCTGCAGTACGAGCACGTTGCCAGGTTACCCGCGGGCGTCAGGGACGACGCCGCTGAGTCCGACGCAGATCAGCACGTCGCCGACGACGCCGCCGGAACACAGAAGCACGTCGTCTACGGCCAACAACAACAGGACGGCGGCGGACGCTATGAACAGTAACCACGGCGCGGTAGGGCTCATGACCCCGGCCTCCGTCGCTGCGACGCTCGGGGAACACTTCGCTGGCGGCGGCGGCGGCGGCGGCGGCGGCGGCTCCAGCAACCCGCACACGGGCCTGTCGAGTCCGCACGGGGGAACTCTCGACCTGCCGCACGCTCTCCAAGCCGCCACGTCCCCCTCCCTCCATCCCCTCAACAACGGAAACAGCGCAGGAAACAGCAGCAGCAACAACAGCGGCAGCAGCGGCAACAGTTTGAGTCAGCAACAACAGCAGCAACACCACCACAACAACAACTACCTGTACTCTCCAACGGGTGGCGCGGGCGGCGGAGGGGGCGGAGGCCTGCACCACCCACACCACCACCCACAGCAACCACACCCACACGCGCACCCGGGCATGCACCACACCCACAGCATGCTCACCCCCGGCCCGGACGGACAGAGCTACCTCGACCTGTCCCCCTCCATGGGCCACCACTCGCCAGGCGCGGGGGGCTCGCCCATGTCCCCGACCAGGACCAGTGCCATGGGTCCCATGTACCCGTGGATGGCCATCGTCGGTAAGCTTCCGCTTTCGTTCTTCACTCGCGCGTCCGTAACTGCAATTGCATGGGCCTCAAAATCAGGCAAATATGTAGATTATTACTCGTTTTTATGAGCCGTTTTGTCGTACGTTTTGTGAAACAAATTTGCTGTGCATGTCTATGGGATTGCGCCTGTGTTATCCAACACAACTTTAAATGCCGTTCTGTCCTATAGAAGGAGCCAGCGTTCTCTGCTTCACACCACACAGTGAAGCTTTTACAGTAGAATACTTTTCTCCAAGCCTTCACTTTCTACATACGCAGATTTTCATGTTCACAGACTGAGAATTGTGCAGGACAGGACAACCCGTGGTATTGCACGGTGCATCTCTGTGTGCGCCGCGCATTCTCCCCCACACCCTGCCCCGTCTCGCCTCAGGGTATCGGACGCAACACGCAACAGTTGTGCAAACACAGCAATTCACTTCACATCAGTGATAGCATTCGTCTGTTGGGCCGTACACAAGGCAATGGGACTCGAAGTGGTGCCTCAAAACGCACACAACAAGGGCAGTATTTGCGAGCCAAACGGCCCACCATGGCACGTGGCACACACACACACACACACACACACACACACACACACACACACACACACACACACACACAATCACACAACACGACACTCTCACGCTCTCTCAC
>JAAUXT010026606.1_pt1 | contig 12617 bp, 15 predicted proteins | sample 7278171 | NCBI WGS metagenome assembly JAAUXT01 (sample SAMN14350112, study PRJNA611818) | marine sediment metagenome | isolation source: surface marine sediment (1.8m) | place: French Polynesia: Moorea | collected 2018-08
TGTGAATTTTTGTCTTGAGATATCTATCACGAGCTCTTTTGAGATCACCCCCTCCCCCCACACACACACACACACACACACACACACACACACACACACACACACACACACACACACCTGGTGCAAACATTTGATTTGTCATGTTCAGAGTTCAAGCTGGTGACGAACTTGTGAAAAACACCTGGAGGGGGCACCTCCTCGACAGATCATGTGCGCTGTTGTGGTGTCCATCCATGCTTTCCTTACCATTTAGTCGTCATTCCAAGCATGTCACGCTTCTTTTACGTTGTCGTTCTGGTCGACAAAGATGTTGGAATTCAGGGTCAGTTGACATGTTGTCAGGGCTTTGCCCGGCTCGTCCAGTCAAGCGCAGCAGGTGCTCGTTCCGAATTGTGACGACAGATGACGCCAGTCGCTTCGCGCTCAGAATTCCACGGGCAGTTGAGAAATCATACAGTTTGTTTCAGTTCGAGGATATGATGTGTTTGTAACTTTCAACGTGGAAAAGGAAACACTTGAGGCTCAGGAGATAGACATTCGTGTTTCCACCAGGATTTTTCCGGGGGTCAGAGCCCTGGGCGTTTGGCCAAGGGCAGTCGTCCCTGGATACACTCCCCAAAACAAATGTTGGCGACTGCAGTAGATCTATTGTTGGAGAGAGCTAATTGTTTGGGTTCGGGACTCTGAGGTCACTTCAATCCGTTCCTGATATTGGAACAGAAAGCAAAAATGCCTCTGGCAGATTCACAGGACATAAAGTCTGTCTCCATGATTTCGCCAACGAACAGCCAGATTCTTGATTCTTTCACCAATGAAAGAATCCACTTTGTTATTCCAGAGTTATTTTTCCACAGATTACTTCAGCGTGCAGGTGCACCAACTTTCCACATACGAGAGTGATTTGAAAGAGCCGCAGGCAGATCTTCCCCGCAGTGGTGAGTGAAGTCAGGCAGAGAATGAAATCAGAAAAGTGTCTGAAGCAACAGACGCAGGCAGACGAAGTTCCTGGCTGATTACAGAAATCTCAGCATCACTCTCCAGAAAGTGTTTTTTCTCTTCTTTCGATTTCTCAAATTTTGACAACAGACATTGAAAGCTGCCAACGCAGAGTTCTCAGATAATTCGTCATCTGCTGAGCAACTGCACATTGGTATGCGAGAAGATCTGGGAAGAGCAGCATTCAGCTGCAGTCTCTGATGCACGAGTGTTTGACTCAGAACTCACAGCAAATCAGCAAATGTGCTCACGCGGACAAGTTCAAATCACTGGACTGCAAGAGCTGTTGATTGACATGCACGAACTTGTGTCCACTATTCACGTGAAATTGCAAGCCATCGTCATCTGAACAGCTTTGCAACGAAGAAATTAATTTTGTGTGTGTGTGTGTGTGTGCCAAAAACGCGTCCCTCAACGTAACATTGTGCGTTTTTTGTTTTCCAGAAAACAGCAACACATCGCCTTCACCTACGTACGCAAAAAAACTCTGAACCATGACCTTCGTCTCGTCATTCGGCTGCTGGCTGCTGCTGTGTGCCAGAATTCGGTGAGTTGCACAAAGTATCTGGGATCAAAATATTTGCGAAGGAAACGGCCACTTGGTTTTGCCAAGGTAACACTACTGTGCAGGAACCGACTGTGTTCTGAGGTGTGATAAATGTGATGCTTAAATAGCTCTGCTTTTCTGAAGACACACAAAAAAGTGGATATTTTACAACCAACGTGCAACGCATTGAAGAACACGGAACATGGCTCTTTTGATGCGCTCTATGTGATGTGACAATCTACCTATGCGTGGGGTGAAGGAACAGCAGCCTTCGAGGACAGCAGCAACAACAAATCTTGACGGACAAACCGGACTTGTGCATTGCTTGCCACTTTGAAAGACCAGATTCGTGTTGCCTCTCTGCACACACCGCCACACACAGGGAACTGGCCTCGACGCGGTGGTTCTCACTTGGATGCAGCTGAGCTTTATCGACACGACACAATCAATTGCCACATGTTGTGTACCTGTGCACATTATTGACACAAGCCCAGGACCGCTCTCGTTGCGCAAAACGATGACTTGCAGTGCACGACACCAATGAAACTGCACGCAACATGCAGGGGAAGGGCGGAAACGCTTGACAGTCGGAACATTAAACACCTGCATGCAGGCAGCCAGCGAGAGCACTGAGTTGCTATGAGACAAAGCCAAGGGATGAGGAACCAGATCATCATTCTCTTCCAGATTGCAGCGGGAGTCGCCATGATTCTGATCGGCGTTGTTGGTACGTGATGTGTTTGTAAATACACCGTGGTCCTGTACCACTCTGTACGTACATGTGTCTGTCTCTCCAGTGATTGCGACTTTGTTCCAATTCTGTGCAATTAATTGCACACAAATTCAGATTGGATGGAGACCTTTTTGCAGAACGGTGTCATTTTCACTGTGGCACAGTATGTTTTGACAATCATGAGAAACACGAAGAACCTGTGTGCAACACATGACAAAAGAGGCAGAGAAGAAATCTGAGCCCAGGTAGAAATCTTCGGGGAGATGCAGTTGCCCAGGCATTGACGCTACCCATGCCACCCCATTCATTTCATGCATCCCTGATTCTAAAAACAAAATATTGTACGGAGAAAGCTGAGGACTTTGGCGATGTACCTGGTGTACGTACAAACATCAAGTACATACATGTAGTGATGAGTATGCAGGAGATAGATCTCGGATGTGACCTCAACCTGACCTCTGCAACATGCATGCACCGCGGAATGCTTCTGACATGCATTTATGTGATGCGCAAAACACATCGCAGCCTGGGTGACACAGAGGAAAGCACGCGTTTCACCTGAATACTCCAAGCTCTGAGGATCAGGATACAGAATGAAATCAAGAGGCCAGGTCTCTTGAAAATGAAATAACATTGACTGGCACAATGCACACACGGTGAAGCTGTGCCTCATGAAATGACCTTCCTTCAACTGACCGAGTGGGAACCACAATTCAGATCTCTCGCTTTCTGTTGCAGGTGAGGCGGTGTGGTTTTCGTGGAGAATGGAGAACGGAGGGCGGCAGTCCCTCCTCATGCAAGCCATTCCCTTGGGCACACTGGTAAGTTTCATTCGTGTATATATAATATATATGTGTGTGTGTGTGTGTGTGTGTGTGTGTGTCTGTCTGTCTGTCTGTCTGTCTGCATGTGTGTGTGCTTGACTGTCTGTGTCTGCATGTCGTGTGCGTGTCTGAACACATGGCTGCTTGTGCTCGTGTTTTGTTGTGTTCCGGTCGCAATTGCACCTGTTCGTTGAGAAGCACAGCTTCAGCTCTTCTAACCTTCAGCAGACTTTGTGATAAGATCCTCATGGTGAAGATAAAGTTTTCTCGAGCCTGCGCGCGCGTGTGTGTGTGTGCGTGAGTGCGTGCGCGTGTGCGTCTTGCCACCTGCAGGTTGAGTGTAACCAATACAGATTGGAAAAAACTTGCACATTTGCCTGTCAAAGCACCACAGACCTACCGGGAAGAATCGCAGCTTGCGTCAGCGAATGATTCGATAAGGAGAGGCGAGAAATGAGAGGAACGCGCATTTGGTCAGGCTTTCCGCACCTGCAGAACTGACAAAGGAATGTGCTACACCTGACCCATTCTGAGGGGGGTGACCTCCTGGAATCCCAAGACCCGGTGTGTGTGTGTGTGTGTGTGTGTGTGTGTGTGTGTGTCTGTTTGTCTGTCTGTCTGTCTGTCTGTCTGTCTGTCTGTCTGTCTGTCTGTCTGTGCAATTTAGGTGTATCGAAAGCCACGGATCAAATTTGCCCCTCAAAAGTCGACCATCAAGAGAAAATCCGGCAATTAAATGAAGACTAATTCCAGGATAAGCTTTGTCCCTTGACTCTGCCTCCGCCCATTCACTGATTAAAAACTGCACGTGCCGCGTTTGGCTGCAAATCCAAAGCGCAAGGTCATGTTTGAGATGATTTCTCAGTTGTTCAAATCTGTCTGGGGACCTGCAATTGGCGCTGGAAAAAAACACTGCGTGCGTGCGTAGCCTCAGAAAAGGCGAAGGAAGAGACAAAAGCGTTTTGATGGACATTGAACTTGCGAGACATTTTGAGCAGATACCGGTGGTCGTACTTGTGTGTTCCGCAAGCGAATCAGGTTTCTGTTGTTTTCTGACACAGCTTCACTCACACTGGTCACACCTTCGACTTCTTCAGATGCTGCCAATTTGTGTTTGGTTCAACGATTTTTGGTGCCAGTATTTTCTTTTGTGCTTTGTGTATGGCAGTTGATAAAGAAGATCTATCTGAACGGATTGAGAGACCAAAACACCGTGCACCTGAATCAAGAATGAAATGCTGATTTACTGAAGAATTTCTCTCAAACAACTTCTATTTTGATTTCAGTACGTCCTCAACGGGGTCACGATACTTCTGGCAGGAAAACAAGAAAGCAACACAGTCAAGGTAAGCAAGGCAAATGTTTGAAAAACACTGTCAGGAAATCTCCACCTTCGAGCACCTGTGTTTCACTTGGTTTCAGCCCACTTTGTAGTTGTGCGGTTCCTGGTGGTTCCTTGGTTTCCGAAATGTATTTTCCTCAACCAAATGCTGCATCACCCGATTTGCACATTGGCATCTATTCTCCTCTGAGTCAGGCCCGATTTCTCAATTTTTTTGCATTCACCGGTGCAAATTCTGCGTTCACGTGTACAGCTGCATAAGTAGCCTCACGTGGATGCCTGTCACGATAACTTTGGACATTTTGTGATTGAAATTTTCACGTCTGCTTTAAATTCCTTGAGGAAATGAGACACAAAACTTCGCATCCTGTGGTTTAAATTGCAAGAGAGAAAAGTTTTTCCAGGTGAACACAAACCGACTTCCTTTTCCTGTCCTCCGTTCTGAAAAAAGTTCTGTTCTGAAAACATTCTCTTTGTTGGGGAGGGGGCCCCATGTGATCATGGGGAGAGGATTGCCCACAAACAAAGTTAGGGAGGTTCCCCTCGAGAATAATTTTCAGAATATGATGTACAACCCCTCTGGTCTTGGAAAAAGATCAGAATCCGCGAAAAAGTTTTTCGTGTCCAAAGAGTAGATCATTTTCTTGAACCCGTTTGGCATCGGTCGTGGATTTGCACCAGTGCCATTCGGCACGGCACGTATCCACACCGATTGGTGTTCTTGTTTCTGGAAATGAGCCAAGGGCGGAATCAGGATTTTGTCGGAGATACCGCGTGCACTACCCTCCCACCAAGAGGAGCCATCCCAGCCTTTGAAACGAAACGCAAATTTTCGGTGACTGACGGGTGCAAATTTGGGTGTTGGTTTTCTTGAGGGGGTTGGTACGGTGCCAGGAATCTGCCACTGCTTGTCCAAGGTTATTATTTTACTTGCAGCAAGGCATCGCGATGGTGATGAGTCTGCTCGCCTCCGTCGCCGCCCTCTACATCCTCTGCATCACTGCCGACCTGGTCGCCCTCGAGAGGTTCAACATCAAGATGCGGAAGGACAAGGGCAGCGTCGACTCTTCTCTGGTGAGTGCAGATCTCTGGCTGCAAGTTCAGTAAAGTTTTTCATCCTTTTGAGGTCTTTCTTTCCCACACATGAGTGGTTTTGTCCAGAAATGTTTCACAACCTCACAGAAAACAATGAAAGCAGATCCGCTGAAGTGAGAGTTTTCTTGAAAGTTTTGTTGAAAGTTTGTGAAAAACGAAAGCCTTGAACTTTGTCAGTTGGTGAAAAAGACGCAACTTCGCACGAAAATAATCTGAATCAGCCGGATAGAGTGTTATTTCCTGCAGTTTTTCGGCAGTGTGTGATTGCTGTTGCAAAACGAACAGCATTTCACAAATTGACTTGCGCGGCTGAGCTCAGTTTAGAAAATGACTTTCCAAAGTAGAGAACAACATTTTTGAGATTTTTTGAGCCACAAGGCCACTTGTAAGACATTCTGGGAAAATCTGGACCAGCACTGACGTCTGTTTTGAAGGACATTCAATGAACTTCGCAACTTTTTGTCCCGTTCAATGAGGACGGTTGAAATGCGTTCGTGAGCACATTGAGGAGTTGTAGTCGCCACGGTCTTTTCAACGTCTGGTGCAAGACTTGCGACACATGCCTGTTGCAGACGTACAAACAAAGACCTATCTTTGGTTTTTCAAGCATTGCTTTGAAGGTGCGCTCATGTAAGGGTTCACCCACGCTGAAAAAATGGTTCCTATGTGAAATCATACAACGACTTTTTGAGACCTTTCGTCGCGAAAAGAGTTGTATGATTGAACAGGAAACACAATGTCACGTACGAGCGGCTTTGTGACCGCAGCGTGGTACAATGCCTGACGACCAATCACGAAGCTGACGCCGTACATCGTAGGGTTGTTTCCGTTGAAATGAGTTGTGAGTGACGCTGCACCGCTGGAACATTGCTGGTTGTTGCAAGTCTTCATTGTGTCTTTGCAGAAGACGTATCTCATGGTGCTGGCGTGTATTCTGCTGTTGTCGCTCGTCGAGGTGGTCATCAACCTCTACATGGCGCGAACCTTTCACCGGCGCGTGTCCAAGTGGCACCAGGTACAGTGTGAACACCCTCACCATCCCGACCAACACCGCCACCACAAATGCCTCTCCCCACAGGGTGTTCATGAATTGGAGCCACCAACGGATTGTGACCCTGGCTCAAAAATCTACGGAATTTCGTCTGTCACGAACTGAGACCTCGATGGTCCCCATGTGTCACCTGGGCCCCATCACAATCCTGGACTCGCAACATGAGCGGATTGAAGTTCTGCTGTAGCAGCATCTTTTGCATCCATTCCAAAGCCTTCCTCTCTTCGTTGGTCCACTTCCGTTCTCCCCATCCAAAGCCAAATTTCTGAGCATTTTGCTGCACAAGGAAAAGCAAAGCGCATTTTGTTTACAAGAACATACCGAGATCTGTGCACGAATTTTGCTGTCTGGTTCTACGTTTTTCTTGATTTGATTGGAAACTTTTTCCAGCACAATCTATTTCGTCTTTGATATGAAGGCTTTCAATCTCTCTGTTCCCAGTTTCAAATGAACGGCAAATCTACGTATTACCTCTGCGAACATCCTCAAAAAAAGAAATGACAGAACGCAACTCGAAACATCCCCCTCTATTTTCTCGTACGTTTGATTTGCTTACGTTGTTCTCTTCCCTGCATGTGTTTTCAGAAATTTGTTGACAGAATCACAAGTAACACCAGTAAGGAAAAAATCTACATCGCCACCAGCACCCCACAGTACGAGAAACTAGGTCAGTATCCTGAGAACATTCACACGGAACAAGCCAATTTTAATGGTAAAAATTGGGTAAATTCACTCGATGAAAATTGAGCTCTCATCCCACGAGACAGATCTGTGCGAATTATAGTCGTTAACGTCCTGAAGCTGTAGCTTGTGCAAAAAGGAAGATGCTCTGTGGATCTGTCAAGAGAAAAAGCTCAGCCATGAAAGGTAAATTCAGACCAGGGTTCGGAGGGGCCCCAGGCCTGTTCACCACAGGCTTGGAGGACCGTAGGCACCCCCTGTACCGATCCAGCAGCCGCTGCCGCCGAGTTCCACGTTTCCCCCATTTGCCCCAATCAGCAGAGTTTTCAAAGTGAATTGCTGGCCGATAACGTCGTATCTGTAGCCAGGTTAACAAGTCTCTTTCTGACGACAAGCTTTCATCCTTCCTGCTTTTGTCTGGATTTTTAAGGTGGCGGCTACAGACCAGCGTTAGGTAATGCACTTCTTTCCACTTTTACGCAATTAGATTCAAGTCACTTTTGTAGAAAAGTTAGACTGAACCAGTGAAGCTTTCTCCATGTTTTGCCAAGGAAGGTTTTGCGGCTAAACATGACACAGTCCCGGCTTGAATTCGAAATACAAAAGGGTGCAGGCTTTGTCAATGCCGATTGTGGACCAAACAACCAAGGAGCACCGAGCCAGCACCTGGTTTCCGTGGTTTTGTTTGTTTGCTTGTTTTACAAAAAGGGATAGATATATTCATCCTTTCTAGTCACGCGCGGATCCTTTCTTGCACTCACTGACCCCAAAGCACCCACCTCGCCTCAATAACATTGTCCACGTTCATTCCCAACTCATTACGCTTCATGTTCGTGTTGTCAGCGAACTAGATAAATCTGTGTCAGCCCATGCATGCTTGGTGCCAGTCAATGGAGATTGAGTCCCATGCCTGACGTCAAAAGCAAATCTTTTCTTCTCTGAGGTGTATAAAGATTGCAAGTACATTTTGGTGGGAAGGAAAACGTTTTTAAATCTCATATATGAATTGATCATCTGAAATTTCAAATGAACTGAAAGTGCTGCTGCAAGTTGCGAATCTGGAATTGAAGATGAAATTCAAGTGTTGAGAGGTGAAAGCCACGCAGCACTTACTCCCTCATGGCAGGGAGTTTGTTTCACACTTGCACGTTTCACACGTCTTGGCAGAAGCGCCCATAGATTGTGCGAACACACCAGACAGTGGGCAGGGGGGGAATTACTGTGTCATTTTTAATAAGGTGTCCACTTTGGAAAAGTTTGACGCCCTGAAAGTTCAACACCAGTGCCCACGTGGAAATCCATGCAGTGCAAGCGCAAGCAACATCGACACTGAAAACTTTCTGGGGTGTTTTTCTTTGTAAAGTCAGACATGTTGGGTGGTGCTACACTTTTTCAGGCACTCGAGACACAGAGTTGCACTCTTCAACACTTTGCAAAATCTAAAAGTCGACATCAAGTTTTCGACACTTTGTGTTCTTGTCCAAGGTTGAAATTGAGAAAAAGAAACAACAAAACATTCGAAGTTCCTCAAAAGTCGAATCCCGGTCGTTCGCCTGCTGCTTCACCGGATCTGCCCGAGATGTCTCGAAAAATTCCCCTTCTTGATGTGAGGCTCTGATCACACGCACATACGAGAGTTCTCTTCGACGTACTTCAAAGTCGCAAGGTGATTGCGCCTTCGGAATGCGCGCAACGCAATAGCGTTGTAAAACTTCTAACCTTCACCTCAACACCCACGATCAGCGAAATCAAATTCCCCTGAAAGACTTTACTTTTGTAATTGCCAGATGATCCGCAGAAAGGTTTTCGTTTCGCTTTCAGCCACGATCCCCGACGACGCTGAGGACGATGGCGTCATAGTCCTGCCAGGCACCTCGACGGTGCCGCTCTGATGACGTCATCCCCTCAAAACGCCAACGCCAAACGACGCCACTCAGCCAAGAACGCCATTGGTGGACGTGTTCAACAGCCGTCCGCATGCACCCGAAAGATTCTTTTGTCGGACAGTACTTTCACCATTGGCATGAAGCAAGATGCACAAGTGCGTCCTCGTTTGCACAAGTTAAAAGTGGTGGAAAGGAGATGGTCATCTCTGCAGATCTGAGATTTTTTGGAGCAAACATGCACACAACAGAACCAGAAGGAATGTCTGTGGAACTTGTTTAGGACACTCAGAAACAGAAGCAATCTCTCCAACGACAGCTGATGCCTGGACGGATACTCTTGTGTTCATTCCGTTTGGTTCAAGAAACAGTTTTTGCTCTTGCTCTGGTCACTTTTTAAAATGACTCCATCTTCAAGTCAAGCTCCATCAGTGAGACACGCCGAACCTGTCTGTCGCTCATGTCACACTGAGGTTGCGAGAGGTTCCCGCAACGTGCGGGAGTGGTTTGTTGCTTCTCCCGTTTCCTTCTGTCACAGTTCTTCGCAGGGATAGGTGAGATGGAATCTTTTCGCCGAAACTGATCCCGTGGAAAGCCAAAACCTTGTCACAATGTTTGTGTTCTGGAAAGGCCTGAGAAATGTAGAGATTTTGAAATTTCTGGTACAATGTACTCGTAATGGGATATGTCAAACTGCAGTTTTGGTTTTGCCGTGTTTGAGATTAGACAGATGCATATTGAGATTCACACCCAGCAGCAACCAGCAACCTTGAGTGCCCGGTTTCTGTGGGTCCCCGCGCGTCTTTGTAGGTTGTGCTTTGGGTGACATGATACATTGACTGTTTTTATGCTTCACAAATAAAGTGCCACAAGTTTTCTCCCAAGCAATTTTGGGCGGCGGTATCTGGGTGGTCAGTTGCCATGTGTTTTGAAACCCCTTGTGAGATGTCACGTACCTCGAAATAGAAGTGCTCAGAATGAAAACTGCACGTTTTTGTGTGTTTTCGGGGATAGTGACAGGTTTTCTTTCGAGAGTCTGTCTAATCAAGGTCAGAGGCCTTTTGTGTCGTGCAAAGGGAACGAGGTCGGGAAAAACACCGCATTTGGCCCAAGACCCACCCACGTCTGCCTGGCACACCAAAACGAAAAACAACAACAGGTAGAACGGAGAGAGTCCACCTTCAATTTAACATCTCCTGAGACTGCAGGCTTGCTTGATGATGTGCTCAAACGCAGTGAATGACCGCCCTGGACCATCTCGGTTCTATTCAGGATAAATTTCGGGCACCAATTGAAGGGATTGAAGGGTTTGCTGATGAGTGAACAAGAGCTCTGTCTTGCTTCGGCTTTGTGTGGCTTCATCTCGTAACCTTCTTTCAACTCACCACATGGTTGCAGAAAAAGACAAGTCTTCCTGAGACGTCACGTTCAGACGTGCTTCATCCGACACGCCAACACCACACCTGATCCAACGACTTCTGAGGTTTTCGTGACACCAACTTTCAGGGACTTTCTTTGTTGAAATGTTTTCTCTTTGGAGAAATTCTCTCGTTTGTTTGCGTGCTTTTGAGGGCAACTGTGAGCAAATCAATTGATAAGTCCTGCTTTCCTCGCACATGCACGTACAAAGATGCCTTCTTTCGTCTTTACGTTCGGACGTGAGTGCGTGAGCGTGCGTGCGAACATTGTCACAGCAAGTGTTGATGAGCACACCTCTGATGTTTACGTGTGCCTTAAATTTGCACCGTTTTGAAAGTTTTGAAAAAATGTGCTGACACAGTATTGATCCTGATACGCATGGCTTGCGTTGGAAGCGTCGACGTTGTTCTCGTCGTTTTCGTGGCCTCCGCTTCTTCCTGGTTTTGAAAAGTTCTGCGCAAAACAGCTCAAAAGAAAAGAAAAAATGTGTATCCTTCACCGCTTTGTGATATTGAAAACAGATCGACGTCGCTTGTGCTTGGTGAGTAGAACTTTGTGCTTTCGCCAGTCAATTTGCTGATGCCCATCCTGCATCTATGAACCTTGAGAGGAAACCAACGTGACTGTGGATTATGTTCTTGTCCAAAGAAAGTTTCGGAAAACAACGAACGTCCAAGCTCAGATGAAAGCAGCTCCAAAGCCGTTCAATCGTGATGAATTTTGTTCAGCCAAAAAGGCCGCGTTGATGGAAGTCAATGACCCGGTTGTGTTGTGCTGACCAAAAATTCGAATTTGACGTTTGTGAAAATTGGAATTTGACGCTTTTTGAGTTTGTGTATCAACGATGGCCTCAGGAACACGTGGAAAGTGCTCTGCTTGATTCTTTGATTGTCACGATTCAAAAAGTAAAGCAGAAAAATTATTCTGACTTCGGTAGCGGCAAGACATCGTGCCAGAGCCACCCTTGCATTGGAGGGCGAAGGAGAGAGAAGTGAAGAGAGGCCGGAAGGGAGCAGAGGGGAAGGGAGGGGAACAGGGGGAAGAAGGAGAGAGAAAAACAGTCGATCTTCCTGTTGCACAGCACAAGTACGAGTACAAAGTCCCTGTTGGGAAAGTTCTTGATGATGTGCTTACAATTTCTCTGATTTTTGGGAAAAAAGAAAGCTTCTTTGTTCCACAACTATACCTGGCAATTGTCTCACCCTGATGAGCGACCCGACGGCAGTTTTCGTGAAAGGAGACTGGGGTTTGACAACAAAGGGAAATGACACTTTTGAGCCATATTTGTAACTCGGTGTCAAAGAAGTGGACCAAGAACACAACTCATCTCAAGGTCTTCTTTCCACAACAATCCAAAATTTTATTTCATCTGGGACAAATAGGGAATCTCATTCCCCCGACAGCTGAGACAGAGCTTTGATTCTGTTTCAAGATTGGAATAATCTCGGTTCAAAGAATCCGATTCGCATTTACCTGGGATAACAAGAAGATATCTCGTACGTGTACACACACGATTATTGAATTGAGATGGAGCTTCAAATGCTTTGTGGTGCAATTGTGTGGCATCAAGTGAATCTTTTCCACTCATTCCATCATCAGAAAACAAAGCAGTTGCTGGAGGGGAATTGACTTGAGTCTTGGTTTCTCATTGAGGCTGAGCTTTGGTGTTTGGTAAATTGTGGGACCCCGCAATGTGATTGCTGTCCTTCTTCTAGGACGCATCTCAGTGTTGTCCTGAAGAGAGTTGACACAATTTTGCCTACAGAGCGCTGCTTGTTGTTTTGGGAATATTCTCCCTGTGTTCTGGAAATAACAGAGAAGGGTCAGGCTCATTGATGGTCGCGTAGCGGCCATCTAGGTGCCGCTCTCAGCTTAAATGTCCACACTTTGGAATGTATGGAATGTGTGGAATTTTGCCAAAATCCCACCCCCATCATTACCCCCTACCTTCTCACCCTATCTATGATATTTCAAATTTAGACTCTACCTGTTCCAACTTCATCCTTGCTAGCAACCTTGGAAAACACTTATAAATTAATGACTGAA
>JAAUXT010123439.1_pt1 | contig 12617 bp, 7 predicted proteins | sample 7278171 | NCBI WGS metagenome assembly JAAUXT01 (sample SAMN14350112, study PRJNA611818) | marine sediment metagenome | isolation source: surface marine sediment (1.8m) | place: French Polynesia: Moorea | collected 2018-08
CAACTCCCCTATTCTGGAAGAGTCCACAGAAGTACAAACAGACAAAGATTCACACTACTTTCAAACCCAAACTTGGTGTTGAGAACCCATTGAAACTGGATAATATATTAGGAAAAAAGGAGAGATCCTTTGGGTTTCTAACTCAAGAAATTCTTGTCAAGTGAACTGTGGACTCTTCTGGAATAGGGGAGTTGTGTCTGTGAGCTACGTGTTACGTGTACGTGCTGCGTCTACGGAGCGTGTTGCTAAAACTCCCCAGTGTTAAATTTTGACGCTGACGTCAAATTAAAAAAAAAGAAAATGTGAAACCCCCTTTAAACTTCCAGAGGGTTTCAAAGACTTCTTTGTGCTTCACTGGAAAACCAGGTTGGTGGTCCAGCATAAGACAGAGCAACAACAACATTTTGGCCACTAATTTTTCCTTGTTGGGACGAGTTTGGATTTTGATGGAACAACCTTCCCAATTTTGGTGTTCTCCAGTAAACAGGTTCAATGACCCAATTGCGGTGAATCCACACTGGTGTTGATGTACCGTCCCTTTCATTGCAGGTGAAGCACGCTCTCTCCGTGAGACAATTCTTTTCCAATATCGGAAGCTTTATGAGACCGTTTTGTTGCTGTGGAGACTGCGCGTGCTGTTGTCACAATACACAGGTGAGACCCGTGACACGGTACGGTGGACCCTCTCAGTCGAGTCGCCCCTGTGTGGTGGGGAGGCTGGACGCAGCCGTCAGAGCCATGGGCCGGAAGAGACTGAGACGCAAAGAGGACGCAGCGAGTGGACAACTCAAGGCTTGGTACATGATGCTCACCAAGGAAGAATTCAAAGAAATTAAAGTCAAGTATTGGAGAGATCAGATCCTGGAGGCAGCTGAAGGCGCTCCAGAAAATTAGAGAGGGCTTTGAAAAGCACAGAAGACGGTTTGTGAAGACGAGAGAGGTGGACACCCCCAAATCGTGATCTGTAGTACTTCGCCACATGTTTATTTGAGACGATTTTGACAGAGCCTTTGGAACGAGGACAGCAAACAAAACCAAACAGACTGAGGCCGGGACAAGAACAAGTGTTTCGAGAGACGAGAGTGGAAGCGATCGGACCAACGCCCCACGGGAACAAGACTCGTGTTTTGATTAGTTCGGGGGGGGGGGGTGGCTTTCTTTTCTGGCAGGAAATGTTCGAAGCGTGACCATCTTTTTGCACTGATGTTGTCATGTTTGTTGACAGACTTTGACCACAGCTCTGTCACTGTACAATTGACTCATTAGCCCAATATCTCTTCTGATGTACATTTGGTTGTGTTTCAAGCCAAAGATGGTACAACCTTGAAAAAGGCGCGCCGCATGTGTGAATATTCTTGCCGGGCTAATGTGCCGAATATAATCATATGTTTTGGTCAATTTTCCTCAGCGCTTTTCCGCTTGATCAAAATCATGGATCAATACTCTTCAATTTCAGTGAATCAGTTTGGTTCTCAAAAATTTTCACCACTGTAATAGATAACGTTTTTGAAATAAATGTGTGAGTGTGCCATATATGTTTGAAAATTTCCTGTTGTTTCCCCCAGACGGATTTCCACAAAGAAACAGTCAACCCGGTCGGTGTCTCAGGACCAGACCCCGACCGCAAACATTTCTCCGACGTCATTGTGTGGTCCTGAAATTTCAGGACCACACAATGACGTCGTTGTCTGGTCCAAAAAATTTTCAGGACCAGGTTCTGGCCTGGCTGGCAGTCCTGGCAGGTCGGAGCCTGGTCCTGAAATTTTTGGACCACACAACGACCTCGGAGTGTTGTCGTTGTCTGATCCTGGTCATTGTCTGGTCCTGATACACCGGGTGAGTGGGATAGCGTCATCTGGTGCGCGTGTGAAGTGGTGGCCACGACAAACGTTGAAGCGAAAACTCCATCGTGCCATCTTCTCGCCACACTCACGTTTGGTGGACGTCACAGGTCACACAAACTGGCGTGACGAAATTACCCCCCCTCCCGGCCTTATTGACTCTATCCCCCGGTTGGTGGGCCACTTTTTCGTGCTGTCTGGACATTAGTTTTTCACGCAAAGATGTTTTTGCATCTGGTGTGATATGCCAGCCAGCTCCATTGACGTACACGTACGCAAGATATTTTCAGGCGGAAAGCATTGTGACGGAAAACTAATTTTTGCCTGACCGGTGTGGCAGCAAGAACAGCAAAATCTATCAATCTGAGTAAGATTGAAAATCGAGGAGAGGGACTTGTGGCCAGATTGACAACTTGAGGAGCAAAGGCAAGTTTCACAAGGTTTGCAGTGACTGGAGGCTTGAAGGGTTTGGGTCACTCGCAAACACTTCGAGTCGGACGCACCTCTCTTGCCGACTGACTGAGCGCCATTTATTTATTTGACCAATCACACTGAGAACACAATCGAACTCTGGCAGGATCCCGTCTCGTACATTGGTTCCAACCAAACACGCTGAGGTGATGGGCATTTCTGACCCAGTGCCAAAAATGCCGCATTATTTTCCACTCAATGATCCTTCGTATGGGAAATGTCCTTGGGCATTTTTGACAACGGGGGTTTTCTGACACTCCGACAACGCTCTCAGGATTTGCAACAAGAAGTCCAGGTGTTACAGGACCAGACAACGACCAGGACCAGACAACGACCACACTCCCAGGTCATTGTGTGGTCCTAAAATTTCAGGACCCAGGCTCCAACCTGCCAGGACTGTCAGGCAGGTCAGAACCTGGTCCTGAAAATTTTTTAAGCCCAGACAACAACATCCTCATCTGGTCCTGAAATTTCAGGACCACATAATGATATCGGAGAAATGTTGCGGTCGGGGTCTGGTCCTGAGACACCGGCAGCAGGGACCCGGTGGTCGCGCCTGGTCTTGTCCTTCATGCTGCCCTCTCCCTGGTGGGGAAGGGGGCGGGAGGAAAGAAAGGCTGAGGTGGGGGAGTGTCTGATTTCTTTCAAGCCGTCTGCTTCACTGGGACCGTCAACAAATTTGCACAACATTTCAATCTACACCCTGCAAATTTTCAGGCAGCAAGTGACAAACCTTTCTCACCTGCACAAAACAAATGTTTCAAATAAAAAAATTAAAAATTGTGGTAGGACTTGAACAGGTCTGCAACCTCCGGAGTCCTGCATTCCAACTTCTACACCACTGAGGTTTTCACATCCACCAAGGCAATGAATTCGCTGAACATCGAATGCTGCTCAACAAAATTATTGTTTGTGCTTTTTTCCTCACTTTTTCTCATTTGTTTCAACAAAAACCTTTTTACAGTCTTGAGCACAATATCAACAAATATATTTCTGGCAAATGTATTTTTGTTCGAGCTCAAAGTTTTCAAGTGTAAAAAACACAGTTCCAAATAGTAGGTGTGAAAAAGTATTTACATTTCCTGTCAAGCCATTAGAAAAGGCATAGATCCATAAATACTTCAATCTGCAATGCAAGATATTTCAATCTGCTTGAAATACACGTGTCAATCTGTATTTCAGCATGAGCAGGTCATTTCAATCTGTAGGGATTGAAATTTTGTGCAATGCACAATGTCTCCACAAACTTCCCGACTTTCAGATGCAGGCAAATGTGCCGGATTTAACACGCACAAGCTGCGCGCAAATTTGAGCTGACAAATTCAAAAATAATTGGTGTTGCTTCCTCTCTGTGTTTGTCATTATGGTACAATTGGATTTGTCATTTTCAGAAAGCCAGATGATTCAATCCAAACCACCAAACACGCACAACAAGAAACCGGTCAGAAACACAGAGATAGAGAGATTGACACCAAATACAGGATGACACCGAGGCCGACACAGCAACATCAACTTGTTTGTCTCTTTGTCAAACCATAGTGAGAATCACTTCATCTGAAAGGAGCTTTCCATTTGCATTCAAATTGCCAACAAGACAAGCAGTTCATTGTTCATAATTTCTTGAGCGTTTACAACATTTGCCAGGAAAAGAACTTCTGCTTATGGGGTTGAACACGTGTTTCATCTGTTTACTTTGAGTGGAGCACTTCCTCATGTCCTGGAACTTCAGGAAGTATGTTCTGCACTTGGGTTGTTGGTTGTCCTTTCTTCTCTGGGCAACCAAAACACAAGATACTGCAAAATGGGTGGACAACTCATCTTCAAGGATTTGGCACATTTATATCAAAAGCAGTTTGAGGCATCATATTCTTATTCTCTATCACAAAGGCTTCATGAACAGTACATTCCCAAGGGTTCTTGAGAAATATTTTCACCACATCAAGGACCAGAAAAACTTTGATTCAGCAACACTACAATTCAAAAAAGTAAAATCTTCAAGTGCAAAACTTGTACAAAGGTGGATCCAAGTTGACGATTTTGTACGCACGTATCATCGTGTCAATCTGCTTTATGTGCAGAAAAATGCATCAGGGGACTTTCTGTTTTCATCAGACATGTTGCCGTCCGCCCAACCAGGTTACCGAGCTCCCTGCAACAATGGCTTCATGATGAAAGATGACTGCAATTACACAATCTGGAGTTTCTTAGCAAAAAAAGAAAACTATCCCAGAGGTTTTTGGTATGATTTACTGGTCTCAAAACATCTTTCTGTCAACATTACTTTTGATCAGATAATGTTTTTAGTGGGTCTGCAAATTTTGTTGGAGGACATTTCAATTGCAAGCAAAAGGCTGTGTGGGTTGAGTCAGTGCATGGTGAGGAGATCCAGAGAACAGTTTTATGTGGATATTTAGCTGCATTGAGTGTTTACCCCTTGTTCTCTATTGTTACTGTTCTTGTTGCAACATATCCATCCATATTTTACAACATTTCTGGGCAATTTCAAGTTCAAGACAAAAATCTGCTGTCCACCAGATCAATGACAAAAGTATCACAAAATGGACACCTGTCATCCAAGTTGTGCAACACCATACAAAATAAATGGGTGCATGAAATCATTGAGCTTGAAGTTCCAAAGCGAAAAAGAATCCAAACATTTGCTCATGCTGACACCAGCAGACTCTTGGTGTTAGATGGTCCTGAAAATCAGTCTCCATGTGTCAACTCAAGAGGAAATGTTTTTCACTTGACCAGCTTCAGAAGTTTTATCGTACACCTTCAAACATATTGCAGGCTGCATTGTCTTCATGTCAATTACACTGCAGTTGATTTGCCACTGATCAAATTGTTAGTTCGATCTGCAGACACTTTGAGCTTGCCCAGCAAGATGATGTGCTCTGTTTTACCTTGTGTTTTATATTGTTTTACAAACTTTAGTTATCAAGTGAACATTACTGTTTTGAATCTTTCGTATGAAGGAAAAGAGAGTGAAATATGCAAATATGCAGGATTTGCAACAGGTCAATATCTGCATGAAACTTTGAACAACAGTTTCAGGGAAAATGTAATTTTGTGTGAGACAAGTGATCCTCAATTTGAATTGGCAAAAAGTTTTTACAGTTCACTTTCAGTGTTATATGTGCAGCTCTACCAGTTTCAACAATACGCCGAACTAAACTTGAAACTAAAAGTAGCTTCTCCAAGCAAGAAAAGCATTCTGAAGTCTGATGATTTGTTGCACGGATTTCTCCCTGTGCAGTTCTCTGAGCCTCTCCATGCAAAGAACTGGGTTGAAGTTCAATTTCATCAGAAGCACCTGAAGGCCAGGAATAGCACAGAGGCTGAGGGAAGAGTTGTTCTGTCAACAACAAATGACCAGGTGAATGGGAGGTTTTTCATTTTCTTTGTGTGTCCTGAAATGTTTGTTGTTTCTTGGACAGAGTGTGAACACTATTGGCACACCAGTCTTTTGTCTGGTGTGCACCTGAATGTTGCAGCAAATTACAAGAAAATACAGATCTATGCAGTATAAACTCCTCCTCTGCTTCAGGTCAGCATTGACTTTTTAATCACCAGAAACTTCTATGTTGGTTTGAAACTTGTAAATTCACACAAAAATGTCCAAAGAATATTCTACAAAATTGAGCAGAAGAAAAGTGTTTGGGGATGGAAAATGACAATGAAAAAAGTCAATGTGATTTTTTTTATGAAATGCAATGTTTTGTTGTGGACAAACAGATACACACTTCTCGTTCGGGCAAATGCACACTCCGGAGCAGTAAGACTGTGCTCCAATGAAACAGGGTTGTTTGAAGTGAAACTTTTTCAATTGCCCTCACACACAACAAAAGTCATTCAAGCTCACTTTGAAGTCTTCTTGATTGTGAATGAATTTCTGCCATTACAGTTTTCCAACTTTGTTGAATAGATTCTATGTTGAAAGCACGCTTTCAACAAGGGCAAAAAATATTCAATACTCGTGGAATGATGCTCACAAGTTGTGTTACGAGACGTCTGCAAAAGGATTCCTGCCCAAATTTGCATCACAGCAGGCATTCACTCAACTAATGAGTTTGTTGACAAGTATGAAAATTGCAAGACACATTCACGGACTTTTTGTTGGTTTGACCAGGACTAATCAGGTTTGACACACACACACACGCACACACACACACACACACACCAGGCAACACATTGTCGCGTGAAGTTACTGGACATGTTTGAAACATCAAAGGAAACTTGATTGTCATGGGTGTACATTGTTTCTCTTTGCACAAAGACTTTTTTGAATGATATCACATTAACACCACAACAGCAATGCCATGTTTCTCTAGTGACTAGGAACTGTGTGTGTTTTCACAATCAAATGTCTGCAAAACTAAAGACTATTTCCTTGTCTGTCTTCTGATCAGTTCTGATTCTTGCAGAATGAGTGGAGGTGGGGCAACAACACAGCAGCTGCTTGGATGCCATTCAACAATGAGCAATTCAATCTGTCTTACTCTGATTGCTCCTGCTTTAAATACACTGAAGGCTACAAATGCCGTGAGTTTTTGAAAAAAAGATATTGTCAAGCGATCACAGGTTCTGCCCTGATCTTGGAGAGTATCTGAGGAACTCCACAACAATATTGTACCCATCTGTTCAGGGGAAACATAAATGCACCTTGGTGATGATCAGACATTTGTGGAGCCAAACTGGATAAATGTAGATTGCCATGACAAAGTGATACCTCTTATCATCTGCATGCAAAACAAAAATCATGGAACAAATATGTCAGACATCAATGTCAAAAAATCTGTTGTGTGCAGAAATGTTTCATTTTCTGTCAAAGGATTGTGCTTCCTGTACATTTGGAGGTGGAACATGTCATTGAAGACATACAAGGCCATGATTCATTCAACATCACGTGCTACTTTAGGTGAATTGAAGTTGGCAAAAATTTTGTTTCAACATATTGCTGCTTCTTTTCCTGTTTTGCTCACACAGGAAAAGCTGATTTCAACAGTTTTTGACTTGTTGGTGTGCAACAAACTGCATGATGTACACACATGTACACTGCACAAAGTATCAAGACCACCAGCCAAAGGGTACCAGGTGTTCAAAATGAAACATGAATTCATTTTTCGTGCGTCAAATGTTTTTTCCTGTCTCTCTGGAGGGGCAATCATGTTACACTCAAGGTGTGATGGCAAGGTAGATTGCCCAGATGATGTTTCAGACGAAGACAACTGTGATTTGTTGAGAAACAAAAGAGTTAGAGATGACAGGAATAATCTACAAAATGGAACAAATTGTGGCCCGTTGTTTCATTCAACAGCGTCTGGAAAGTGTGTCAGGTATTTGTCTTTCCGCAGAGTTTTGGCTAACAAAAGACAAAATGATCACTTTCCGAGTTGCACCAAAGAAAGTCTGAGAAATGATCTGGTTGTTGACTGGGACTTTGAATGGAATGAATCTAAAGACTGGATGCCATCAGAAGAGGGAGATCTTATCAGGCTGGTGCAAGGATATGAGAGTTCATGTGCTCACCCAATGGAATTACCTTGCAGAGATGGGCATTCTAAATGTTTTAACATCTCTCACATCTGTTCCTTTTTGATAAGTGGATGTGGACACACATGGCCCTGTAGAAATGGTGGTCATTTGCAAAACTGCACAGATTTTGAATGTGACAAAACTTTCAAGTGTAGGAACTCCTACTGCATACCCTGGACTTATGTATGTGATTCAAAGTGGGACTGTCTTGATGGTGAGGATGAGACATTTGGACCTGTTTGCATCAAAACTCAGGCTATATGCCTGAACATGTTCAAATGTTGGAATGCAGATACTTGTGTTTATCTTGGCAGTGTGTGTGATGGGCTCAAGGATTGCCCATCTGGTGATGATGAGCTGCTGTGTGAGTTAATACATATTGCTTGCCCAAACACCTGTGATTGTTTAGCACTGGCAATTTCATGCCACATGGATCACACAGAGTTATTGCACTCTCCCTATTTGGCTATCTCCATCACATTTGCACCAAGAACAACTCTTTTGCTGAAAAAGTTTACTGCTGTCCTTTATTTGTTGATTCATCACAGCAACATTTCAGAGTTGACAGATGAATGGTCACAATCTCTGTTGCACTTGGAGTTGGGGCATAACACATTAAGAACAATTTCAGGCTCCTGTTTTCTCACTCCTGTTGAACTGCAGAATCTACTTTTGTCACACAACAAGCTTGACACCTTGTCATCTGAATCTTTTCAGAAGTTGCACAAATTGATATTTGTGGACATCTCCAGTAATCCATTTGTAAACTACCCAGTGAATATGTTCTTGAACTCTTCTCACCTCAAATTCTTGTCGATGACAAGCATCACACTTATGAGTGTAGATCCAGATGCCTTTACAACTGTCAAACCCAAAATAATTCAAACATCAGATTACCAGATTTGTTGTGTGGTGCCAAGAGAATCTTTCTGCAGTTTACCAATTCCCTGGTTCAAATCATGTTCAAAGCTACTTGAGAAAAATGTTATTTTGATTGTGTTCATTACAATTTTTTGCATCAATATTGTCACAAATATTGCAAGTGTGATTTTTCATGCAGTTGGCTTGAAAAAGTCAAATGCAGCACAAACAGTGTCTGTCTTTGCTTTGAATCTTGGTAATCTGAGTCTGTCTTTATGTTTTGCAATTTGGTGGATCAGTGACCTGGTGTATGGATGGAAATTTCCTGTCCGAGACACAGTTTGGAGAATTGGGCAAACCTGCTTCAGTATACTTGGTATTTATCTTTGTTTTAGTCTCACAACAAAAGTATTTATAAACTTACTGTCACTGTCAAGAATGATGGTTGTAGTTTACCCATTTGATAGCAATTTTGAAAGAGTAAGCTTTGTGTTGAAGGTTATCACTAATTGCTCAATTTTATCAACTGTAATCTCCCTTCTTGCTGTTTTCATAACAATGTTTGTGAGTGGAGAACTTTCTTCAAAGTACTGTGTGCTGGTTTTCAATCCAACCGTGTCCACCTTTTCTACATTTCTGCTCTGGATCTTCATCACATTGAAGTTTCTGTCCACTTGCTTTGTCCTGTGCTCACACATAGTCACCATAGTGAAATCAAAAAAATCAGAGCTGAAAGTCAACAAAGCGGAGAATCAAGACACCTTTGTGATGACAATCCAACTGGTTTTAATCTTTATTTCAGTTGCCATCTGCTGGCTGTCAATTGATGCCATCTACATAACAACTGCATTTGTTTCGTCTTACCCCTTGGAACTTATCCCATGGACTCTGGCCATCATTGTTCCTTTCAATTCAATTGTGTTTCCAGTTATTCTCATCGCCTTCATTCTGAGAAGGTTTCTCAAGGAAAGAAACAAGATGGCCATAAAAGCCATGAAAACTTGAAGAGAAACACTCTGATGGTATCAAAAACACCAAGATTCCACGGCTGTGGGCCTTGTGCAAGATCTTCTCCATTGAAATCAATGTTGGTCAACTTGTTTGGTCCAGAGTCCACCCAGAAATGCAAAGAATTTATGAGATGCAGAACATTTTGAGCAGATGTATTGAATCAGTGTTTCTGTGTAAAGTCACAAGCACCCTTGATACAGCTGTCTTGTCACAACACAGTTCACTTGTTCTTCATGTGAATTTCTTTTGCTGTAAGCAATGTTTTTGTCTCCTTCCTGTCATTCTGCTCACAAAGCCACATGAAAAATCTATTCACACACAGTGAAGCTTCATGAGTTTCTATTTGTTGTTCAATATTCTTTCAACAGCACCAAGCACAAAACATGAGAACAACAATCTTGAGTTTTCTCTGGCTTGGTTCTGGTGCAAGTCAGCCACAGTCTACAGGCAGTATCTACAGCTGCATTTCTTGTTGTTTCTCCTCAGCACCATTCGCCCAGGAAACATAACAGGGTATTGAATTTTGGTACAGAAATCGTGTGATTGGAAGAAAACCAATGGTGTGTGTGTGTGTGTGTTTGTGTGTGTGTGTGTGTGTGTGAGAGAGAGAGAGAGAGAGAGAGAGAAAGAGAGAGAGAGAGAGAGAGAGAGAGAGAGAGAGAATCTTGAATCCTGAGATGGGGATCCACCTCTGTTGAAACCCACACATGTCAGCGGCTTCACTTTACTGCCTCCCTTGGTGTGTGTGTGTGTGTGTGTGTGTGTGTGTGTGTGTGTGTACGTGTGTATTTGTTTGCATTTGTCTACGTTTGCGTGTCTGTCTACAGGTGTGTTTGCCTGTGTCTGTCTGCGTCTTTGCTTGCATCAGTGCGTGTACTCATACGTGTGTGTCTGCTGGCACACGTCTGTTTGCCTGTTTGCCTGCCTCTCTGTCTATCTATCTGTCTGTTTGAGTGTTCGTATGTGTGTGTGTGTGTTTGTGTGTATGTGTGTCTGTCTGTCTTCTCAGTCAGTGTCTGTCTGGCTGTCTGTGTTGTCTATTCATGTGTGCAGGCTCGCATGTTCGCATCATGTGCAATTTTGGAGTCTGGCATCTCAGGCAGAAACGTAAAGTGTTCGAGACACAAACGGGGTGCCTGTCGCAGCCCTGAGCCTCACAGTTCGTGATTTGCTCAGCATGCTCACAACAAACACTACCAACACCACATCAAAGAGGACGCGCTTCCAGGTAAACACTCCCACGCCTTTTCAAAAGGTGCTGCACAAATGTTGGGCCAAGCCCCACCCACTATTCTTAGCTCCAGCGGATTCAGATCGGGCTCTTCGATTTCCCATTCTCATTGCATTTCTCTGTGGTCAAAACCTGTTTGAAAGATTCAAACAGTAGTAGTGCACGAACCCAACGTGGATGATTGAATGGACCTCCGGTGTTCATGAGGTCCAGGTCCCCCCCCCCTCGCACGCCAAGGAATCCAACCTGACATGCACTTTTGCACCGCGGCCACAAATTATTTTCTATCACAGTTGATGAATTCACACTGAGGATTTCCTGGAGCCAGGGCTGTCTCCATCCTCCCTGCCACACCCTGTTCCTGGACCCGCTGAACCAGGCACTAAGGCAAGGGATCACCCGGGCCAGAGCAAATCCTACATTGAAAATACAAGGCTTAGTTCTGCTGCCTGTGGCAAAGTACTTGACTCAACCCCAATGTGAAAACATTTTGCCGCCTGCGCCAACATTTTTTCCCGCAGCGGCACAAATGGGAAAACCCCTGAATGTGCTGACTCCTCCGTCTTCCAGAGCGTGTGTTTTTTTTTCGCAGGTTTGGGGGGGGGTGTCTGGGATCAGCCCCGGGGGTATCCTGAAAAACGCAATAAAAATCCTTACCTGTGGAAAAACAACCTTGGTGGTGGACGTCTATCTTCTGTGCATTGGAAATGTGTAGCATGTGAGAGTACGATAAACATGGTCTCCCCCCGCCCACCCACCAAAGGGACTTTCAGAAGCACCTTTTTGGGCAATGAAACTTGACAAAAGTTCAGTTAATGAATCGTCAACTGCACAACACCAGCATAGTGAGGACATAAAATTTAAATGACCCGGCACCTTTGACGTGTCACGCGACTCGTGTTTTCTAACGAGTGTCACCCACAGGTACAATACATAAGTACAGCCATCAAAGGGACAGACATTTCCTGGAAGGCTTTCTCTGCTGTGTGAGGCAACACCGTCTTTTGGCAGCATCCCACACGTAAGCATTGTGCATTCAAAGAGCCCAGAGGCGGAGCAAGCATTTCAGTTCAGTCGTGTGTGTGTGTGTGTGTGTGTGTGTGTGTGTGTGTGTGTGTGTGTGTCGGTGGGTGTTTCGATGTGTGTGTCTGTGTATGTGTGTGTCCGTGTGTATGTCTGTGTGTGTATGTTTGTGTGTGTATGTGTGTGTGTGGCCGCACGTCTGGCAACGCAAATTTTAATGGCTGGAGAAACAAAAGCTGGGGAAGATGAAGCTTGAGTTTGAACTTGCGAATGTGCACTGCACAAACACACAATTCCAGCAACACAAAACCATCCACGCGCACTCACACACACACACACACACATGCAACTGCACATACACCGCACTCATGCACGCATCAAACTCACGCACACACGGAATGGCGTGGCTCGCGAAACTTCATTCACCAAGGGACTTCATTGGCCCCGTCCGATTTGTGGACCAGAAGGACCCAGAACCAGAAAACCCATCTCCTGACTGGTTCTGGCGTGTTGCCAACCAATAGGGAGCGATGATTTTATGGTTCTGGTTCCTTCTGGTCCACCAATCAAACGGAGCCATTTTTCGTCAGGCAGGTGCTTTTCATTTCTTCACTGCAAAGATGTGTGTGTGTGTGTGTGTG
>JAAUXT010020311.1_pt1 | contig 12616 bp, 16 predicted proteins | sample 7278171 | NCBI WGS metagenome assembly JAAUXT01 (sample SAMN14350112, study PRJNA611818) | marine sediment metagenome | isolation source: surface marine sediment (1.8m) | place: French Polynesia: Moorea | collected 2018-08
AAAAGTCATTTTTAACAGAAATTTTGAAAATGGATACTGTGTAATTCCTTTGGTTGATATGTGGATATTGTTGTAAAACAATGTGTAAAAGTTCCATTTGGTCAAATTTGTTCCATTTGGGTGAGTGCAAAATGAGTTCCCAAGTTGTGAATATTGAGTGAAAAAAATAAGAATTTTGACAAAAAAAGTGACCCAAATCAGAGCAAGCCAAACTAGAGTAAGCCAAATCAGAGCAAGCCAAATTAAAGTGAGCAAAATCAGAGCGAGCCAAATTAGAGTGAGCTAAATCAGAGCAAGCCAAATCAGAGCAAGCCAAATCAGAGCGAGCTAAATTAGAGTGAGTGAAATCAGAGTGAGCCAAATCAGAGCAACTGAAATTTCCTCAATTCACCGCGAGCTCCATGGAGCTATTTTTGTCTTCTCTTTGATAGTTTTAGAACTATTCGGGTGGGAAGATCACGCTAAAGAAAAGGTGGACACTTGTTTGCAGATGTAAAGGCATGCGGATCACGGAATCGGACGGCGTCTTCAAGCAACGAGGTGTCACCAGAACCAACTGTGTCGATTGTTTGGACAGAACCAATACAGCGCAGTTTGCTATCGGAAAATGTGCTCTTGGTTTCCAGGTATATTTCTGAACAGACTCCGTTGTTCGTGTTGTGTCGGGAACTGAAGTCAGCTTCGGCTCACATGTTGACTGTGAATTTCAGCTGCACGCACTGGGGCTGATAGACAATCCGGTTCTGGAGTTTGATTCTGACTGTGTCAGGTGAGATATCTGCGAAGTGTTGCGTAGGAATCCCGGTGTATGTTACCAATGTTGTGTTGCTGTGAGATATTTCGTCATTCAAGATTGATCAGCTGTTTGAACTTACCCCCCACAGAAGAAACTGAAAATCGCTGATTCAACCGGTTGTGTTCCTTTGACACGCTACCACTGGTTGTGTTGTCAGGATGCTGGAGGAGCTGTACGAGGAGCAAGGCGACACGTTGGCGCTGCAGTACGGCGGCTCGCAGCTCGTGCATCGCATCAAGGGCTACCGGAAGGTGGCGCCCTGGACGTCGTCGTCGCGCGACATCGTGCAGACTCTCTCCCGCTACTACAGCAACGCCTTCTCAGGTGCAGTCCCCATCGCTTGCTTTCTGCTATGACGTACCACGGGGTTCCAACAGAATGAATCGCCAAAACGTTGGTTTGTTGAAGGAAAATGGGCCACATTGTTGATCACGTGGGGATGAGTGAATGGTCCAGCATGTTTGGACGCGGCGTGTCTTGTCGGTCTTCAACGCGCTGACTGCGCTTGATCAGTCAGCGCATGGTTTGTGAATCTTCCAAAATCACCGTGGGCGTCCATTCATGTTCAGACAGTTCCCTCTCTCTCTCGGGGGCTCTTTTCCTTCCTAAATGTTTCTGCAGCACAGATACGTCTGGCGCTTTGCCTACCAGTTGAAGAACAAGACGACAACGTCACACTGGGTCATTTCCGGAGCGCGTGACTACACTGACGACAAGAGTCAGCTCTCGCCACATTGCACGCCCGTTTTTTTGAGAGGTGCTTGTGTGATTGCAGACTCGGAGAAGCAAAATGCTTTGAACTTGTTTTTGGGAGTGTTTGAGCCACGAGAAGGACTGGCGAACATCTGGGAGTTGCCAACGGACTTTTATTTGCACAATTACATCACACAAAATCCAACTCAGCTGGTCAGGCGTCCGTAAGTAAAGTTCAGAACAACTTTCTTGGTATTTTCAGGTTTTGTGGATGATTGTAACTTGCACAAACTGGAGCCAAAACAACGACGACGACGACGTGCACTGTTGTCACTTGTATCCTGTTCTGTTATTTTCCTCAGGTACTGCCAGTGGTGGGAAGCACCTGTTTTTAGTAGTTTGCCGCACGCCTACGAAGAAGGTACTTTAAATCTTACTCTGCTTGCCTGATCCAGCACAACTCAGAACTCTAGATCAAGTCGTTGAAGAAAGTCTTTCCTGGAGAGCAAGTCGAAAAATTGCCCTCACCTCAATCGGACCAAACTTCGCTTTACTGGGTGAACCAGAGTGATGTTGGTTCGTTCCAGAGGCGAAAGGCGTGGGCTCAGGGCGGGTGTCGGTGCTGCGGACGAGTGCGCGGGACGAGCACGTCGACGGCTTCTGGGATTTCTACCGCCCGTTCGAGATCACGAGCCTCGACGACATCTTCGCGCTCAGTATGACCAACTCTGCCAGGTACGTGCGCGCATTAAGTCTGGTGTGGTGGCGCTTAACAACCTGCCGACATGCAGACAGTTGTGTCTTGGCTAAAAATGTGCCCTTGGGTTTCACATTCAGCGTTCGACTTCTTTGTTTGTGGCCAATCCTTTGAACTGCAGTTCCAACAGAAATTGTGTCTTTTTTCAGGCATTACATGCCAAAGTTCGCAACGACCTTCAGCCCGTTCGCTGTGCGAGTTCAACTGGGTAGAAGACAGGAGGAGTCTGGGTGAGAGAGCAAGCTGCTACTTTGGCTCTTGTTGTTATCCCTTGCTTTTGTCCGTGTTGCCTGTTTTGGTACTGTGCTTCAAAGTTTTGCAGTCTTCTGTCGTGTGAATCGTTTTATTTTCTGCCTTGTTTTATTTGACCTTTTGATTGGTGTTATGATGTTTGCTGTGCTTTGCATGTGTAGACGTTTTGGTCGCTTTGGAGATTCTGTCTTCAAATCTCTCTTCTCAGCGGGCGGCTCTGATGAGCCTGCTGTCGCGGGTGACACTCCAACCAGGTAACAAGCCGGCTGGTCCAATTCTGTGGATGGGAAACAGCAAAATATACTTTGTTCAAGATTTTTGCATTTGCACTCTTCCCGCCGTGCATTTGAGCTGTTGAAAACTCTCAACAACAGGTGTCAAGGTTTACTGTTGTCTGGCTTTTGGAAAATATTCTCACCCACTTTCGCAAGAAATTCTCACTCACTCACACCTTTCTCATGACGCAACTGACCAAAATAAAAGTTTAGAAGAATGCGTGTTACTTGACAAACTTGTGTTGGTGTTTGTTTGGTCAAGTTTCGACGCCATCACATTCCGTCTCCCCCAGGGCTACGAGCGAGCGCAGTCCGAACGTGAGCGGCAAGGACGCTGCGGCGTCGGGGTCGGAGGACTCCAGCTCGAGCGGTGGCTCCGACATCGACGGGGAGATCGACCTCACCGACTCGGACAACGTCCGCACCAAGGAGCCGGGCCCCAGTCTCGTCTCACTCAAGGTGCGAGAGCGTTTCTGTCTCAGCACTTCAGCCGCTCACCTCCCGCACGAACACGAATGAATATTCTGTCGGTTTCAGGATTTGTTCCCGACCATGAAGCAGACGTACGGGGTTGAGATCGAACAGCCTGACAAACACAATCACAGTATCTACAAGAAGTAGGGTTTTCCTTTCAACAGCGTTTCATTCTGTCCCTAACGTGAAGAATACAAACTTCATTCGCGTACTTCAAAGAAATTTCTTCCGCATGTTGCATTTCAGACACTTTGATCATCGAGTAACTTTGGGTTTTCTTTCAGATATGTGCAGATCGGAGACAACGCGTATTGTCCAGTGTCTTCCAAACCAGACCTGAAGAAAACTACCACCACTCTGTACGTTGATCAAAAATACGCTGCTGGCGAACTGCAGAGCAAAACTTTTGAAGTTTTTGAATGAGAAGGGTGCTGGCGATGGCGTGTTTTTTTTCACACCGTTGTTGGTTGCAGGATTCAGCGCAGCATCTTCCCGCTCGACAGCGTCTACAGCGTGGTGCCGCCCCGCGTCAGCGCGCGCTCCCGCGACGTGTACGAGACGTACGTGCGACGCGGGCGCGACGGCCCCGACCCGCCGTCCAACAAGGGCATGAACACTTACCAGTGCTACCTCCGCAACAAGTACTTGTAGCGCTTGCATTACTGATGTTTGTGTTTCCTTTGAACTGTGGTCTCAATCGTTATCGCTCGCACTGTCAGTGGAAGGGACTGGATAAAAGTTGTGGCTCAATTGTTGCGATCAGGGTGGTCACTTGGTGAACTACTTGATGTTTTGGAGAAGTTTTGTTGGGCTTCTGCGCACCAGAGACTCCTTGCGTTGTTCAGCTCAGACCTTGCGGAGTTTGCCTGCAGTATTGCTGCACTCTTCCTTTCCTGAGTTTCTTTTTCGAAATCGTCACTGTTTTTACTAAGTCACCTGTCAGGACTGCACCTGACTTCCTGTGTAGAACTGAGCAAGCGTAGGAGTGCTGCCCTCAGTTTACTTGAATACTGAGAACGGGAATTGTGTGTCCGTGACTTTTCTCCACTGGCGCGTGGTTTTCTAGTCAAACTCATTCACCAAACACGTGTTTGTGTAACATTTGAATTGTTATCGGAACCGTCGTTTGTGGAGGAAATAAATGGGCGTCCTTGGCGCAGCAGATATGGATGTTTGTCACTCTCCTGTTTGCGTATCGTAATCCAGTAATTCCGTTGTCAACAATCGGAGGTCGTTCTGCTCTTGGCCTGATGTGATCGTCACAGAAGCAACTAGGAGTGCGACACTTGAGAATCTCTTAGTAGGAACGAGATTTGGTTCATATCTCGCATTCATGGAAATCAGACGGACGCCATGGCGTTTTTGCGTGTTTGCGACGTTCGCGGATGTGAAACAGATGGTCAGTCTGAAAGAATATGGATGAGCCCAAGACATTTTGTTTGGAGTGGGCAGTTGGGTGCGGGACACGATTTCACCAATGAGAGGGACAATCACTGTGTTTGAACACTCGTGAGAGTTTAGTGCAAACAGGTGTGCCATGCACAACAGCTCACTCGCGTTGACTTCCTGATCAGTGAGTGTTATCGAAACTGCGGAAGGAATGATCACCACCCCGGAGCTGCAGTTCACAGAAGCTTCCTGCACAGTCAACGGATGCCCACGACCCAATGACATCACTGCCGACACGCAAAACTTGACATCGACGGAGCATCCCAGCGTCGACGCCACGGACCCGCGGCTCGATCTGCTCTTCGACTGCTCCGTCGTCATCCTCAGCGTCGAGTACACCTTGGGCGCGATCATGAATGGACTGGTGCTCATCGCCATCGTCAGATCACGGAGACTCCTCAAAATCCCTTTCTACGTTTTGGTGACCGGGTTGTGTTGTTCAGAGTGCCTCGGAGGCCTGGCGACACCGTTGAGATTGGTGACAAACTTCGCGGAAGATGTGCCTTTTGAACTTCTCTGCACCATTTACGAGAGCCTGTTTTTATTGCTTGTGCTTTTGAATAACTTCAGCCTTCTGACTATTTCAAGTGAAAGGATATGCGCCTTGAAACTTCCAATGTTTTGCAAGAGAATAACAGTGGGACACGTCGTTGGATTTCAAGTGGCGTCTTGGTTGCTTTGTGTTGCAGCTGTTGTGTTCATCATGATGTTAGGTGAAGCTTTTTTGACTTTGACGTTTCAAGCCATTTTCCAACCATGACTCGTAATTGGTGCTCGTCCCTGAACGGACACTGAACAACCAGACATATCCCATCAAACATGTACCTGAACAAATTTATTTGCTGAGTTGTCAGGATTGCTGCGAGCTGTTCTTTTTGCCACTCCATGGAGATCATTTATGATTTCCGTCTGTTTTCAGGAACCTCGGAAGAGCCGTTTGACAAGTGCGGTTGGGAATACATGTTTCGGGACGGAGCACTGAAATTCATCCAAGTGTTCTGCCTCCTCACTGTGCTCTGCAGCGTCGTCTTTGATGTTTGTTTGATCCAAGCTCTGCGCAAAAGAAGAAGAAAAGTAAGCTGCAAGGTGAAAGATAAAAAGTTATTTTTCATTTTAACACACATTACGAAGTTCTACTACTTTAATTTGTTGAAAGAAAAAATTCTAAACTTTTCTCTGTGATGCGCTACTCAAGAGAGTCGACACACAAGGAAGCAAAAAGTATAAAATGAGGCGGCGCCTGTCAGATGATTGCGAAAAGTTTCTGCAAAAGCAGATTCAATCATGGCTGTGCCAGAATCACGAAGAGATGAACAGTGACACTGTGTTTAAAAAAACAGGTATACTCGTACTTCGCATCCGCAGACCAACCGACCATCAATGCTCCTTCGATGCATAACTGTGTCCCGAAAAGGTTTGTGTTTTTGTGCTGGCATGAGGACGTTCAGGAATCCACTCGTGTGAATCCCGCATCGTTGCAGGTCGCGACGACGGAGCAGTCCCGGCATCTGCGTCGCGCGACGACGATGATCATCAGCGTCATGACGGTGCACTGCGCCGTCAACCTGCCCTGGCTCGTCACCGTCAACCTCCCCATCAGTCAAACCGACACCTACTTCTTTGTCATCACACCTCTCATCTGGCTCAGTCAGTATTGGACCAATTGCCTCGTGCATGCAGAGTTGTTGATGCAAAGTTGTGGACTTTGTCCAAAAGAGGCAATTGGACATGCATGGCAACAACTGAACGACGAAAGTGTCTTGACAGAGACCTTCCATCTTGGCAAAGTTCTTTGGTGCACGACTCAATGTTCCATGCAGATTCCAAAACAAGGAACCTTGGGGTTAAATTGGTTCAGAGTTTACACAATGAAGAAAACTGCACATGCAAGGTCCGTCTTCGAAGAAACCGCTTTTTCACCCAAAACTTACACTTTTTTATGGATGAGAGAAATCGGATGTTAACCAAAAAGGACATCAATGATCAGTTAACGCTCAACATGTGCACTTCAAACGAAGCCTCAAATTTTTATCACACAAGTCTTTGTTCGCTGTGGAAAAATCATTTGGCTTGAGTGCCTTTTTGTGTCACAACCGTTTTGTAAAAACAATTATGTTGCGTGGTATACCGGTTATTTGGTGAGTGTAAAAAGCTCAGATTCTTTCATTTTGCATGATGGAAACCTCAGTGATTGCACAATTGATACGTATGCAGTTGAACTCTAGGCACCAAAAATGTTGGCGACAAAGGAGTCTGTTTTTGACACGAGAAGAAACGGAAGGAGAAGCGGTTGCCTTTGCAGGCGGACTGTTTTCTTGACAAAGAGGAACGACGCGATAGTTCTGCTTTGCTGATCCAACGTCGTGTACATGGTAGTGCCCAGACGATGCTGAGCGTGTATCGTCTTCTTTGCTTCAGGTGCAACAAAGAACTTCTGCGATCCATTCATCTACCTGAAATATAACCACGAGATTCGCCACGCTGTTGCCCGAGTCGTGAGGCCTGGGAACTTCAAGACGGAGAATTCGGCTACTGGTCCACAGGATGCTGTCTCCACTGCCACAAACTGATGTGCAACAAATCCTGGAGTTCCCCTTGCGCAGGCGATGGGACGGCGGAATTTTTACCGAAAAAATCCGAGGGGATCAGGGGCATGCGACAACCGTTTCCCTATCCTGTAGACTACTGGGGAGCCAAAAGAAGTTGGTTTTTTTTTCCACTCGCAACAGTTTACACACGTTGCAAACAGTATTGCCTGGAAAGAAGCCTGGTTTTGTGTGAAAATGACTTGCACTATTCGGTTGCAGTGAGACAGTTTCAGCAAAACGAAAAGCACACCGTTTTGTTGCATATTTTGATGCAGCAGTCAGGAAAGGGTTGCACGCGGAATCTGACAAGCTTTTCTGAAGTAAACTTCCTGCAAAATGAAACTTTGAAAGGAACAGTCACGTCAGTGTCAAATTGATTGTACTCGAAGGAAGAACGTTGCTCTGGTGTGTCTTGAAACTGATTTCGCAAGTCGCTTATCCGAACTATAAAACTACAGAAAGGGCACAAACTCGAAATTGCCTGCAGTGTTCGAACGTCCACAAGTGAATCCGTTTCTCTGATGTGAATGTTGAAGCTCAATGAACTGACAAACAGTGTTTGTTTTCCTGTGGAGGTAGAAGTGTGCGGGTTTTGAATGCACGAGAATGGTTGTTACAATAATCGTGAATAAAGAAGTGGTTCAAATCAACTCAAGTAACTGAGCGGTGGGAGTGTGAACGCTCATTTGCCAAAAATATATTGCCAAGCCTGAGACCAGAAAAAGTGGTCATCTTGAATCAAGGGATTGAGGATGTTGGAGTGCGAACGTTCATTTGCCAAAAAATATTGCCAAGCCCAAGAGCAGAAAGGGAAAGAACACAGCAAAAAGCTGTCAAATATTTGAGAACGGGTGTAAGGTTGAAGTTCGTGACACAAGCACCTGGCTTACGAACGAGAATTTCTGAAGCTGTTCTGCAGTCTCGTAGTGAAAGCTTGGTTGACAACGTGTGTTCTTTCGGGCTCACTTCTTTTCGTTCACAGCTCTTGTAAACAGTGAACGCAAAATGAACTCGCACTTTTCTGTTTCAACGATGGAACCATCACAGGAATCTTCACAGTCTCCAACATCTCCCAACAACACCACTGCGGAAGCGTTGACGGAAGCAATCACAATTACGCCCAGGCGAGTCCGCGTTCTCTTCGACTACTTCGTTGTCTTGCTGAGCTTTGAGTACATTTTGGGGACAATCATGAATGGACTGGTTCTGGCGGCGCTTTTGAAGTCGCGCAAGTTGATGCGCGCCCCTTTTTACATCATCATCGCGGGCCTCTGTCTGTCTGAGTGTCTCGGAGGGATCGCCACGCCCCTCAGGCTGATCACCAACTTCGCCGACAACATCCCCTTCAAACTATTCTGCATCATCTACGAGGCGGTGTTCATGATGGTTGTCTACCTCAACAACTACAACCTTCTCGTCATCTCGGTGGAGAGGATCTGTGCTGTACGCTTCCCAGTTTTCTACAAGAACCGGGTGACTCCGCGCAAAGTTATTGTGTTCCTGGCGCTCTCCTGGGGTTTCTACAGCGTTGTCATTGCACTTGTCATGACATCAGGTGAGACTATTTGCTTTGTTGCGCACCGCCGAAAACAGAGAAAGCTCATTACTTTCCCCGGATTGATTTCGCGTTGGGCTTGACGTAGGCGTAAACACAGGAACGAGTGTTCTTGCTTGCGAGAAGCATGATGAACACCACAAATGACACAGTTGCAAGTTTCAGCAACAACAGAATGCTTAATTGTCGGGGTCTGGATTCAGTTTTTGTGAAATGCACCAGAAGACCCGTGACTCCCGAGGTTCGCCCCACTTCTTCAATCGAAAACAGACATGAGGTGATTCGCCACACAAAGTTTGAGACGATGCCCTCCTTAATTCCTTTGTTCTTTTGAACTCGTAAAACCCAAGATGCGACCACAGTTCTCCTATATTTTGCCAGGTATTCATTGTCTAAGCCTGACTTCTCTCAAAGTCTTTCAGTTTGGGTTCACTGAATCTGAGGGGACCAGACTGTTCATTGAAAAAATTCAGAGAAACTGGGAAAAAAAACTCCTCCTTAACCTCTGCAAGGAAAATTACGGCAGTCATGTCTTCCAAAAGTTTACGAGTTCCGGTTTCTGTTGCCTTTCACATGCAGTTGGAAACTGGATTCAGGAAGTAATTTGTGAAAATGTACTGACGAGATCATAAAGAAGGCAGTTGCAGACTTGTCGCAGAACGTGCGAACATTAGATGACAAAAAGATGAAAACTGAAAGTTTGAATGCATTTGATTCCTAAATGTCTCAGGTCAAAAAGGAAACAACGCTGCGTGTTGTTCAGTGGGGACAAATCAAAGCTGTTTCAAAACTTGTTTCAAAAAAATCTTTTGTGTGCATGCAGCACTACGATCACAAAATGCCAATTTGCAAGGAACAATGTCACGGTGTGCATAACCCGTGTTTGTCAGATTTTCCATTTGTACTGCGTCGCGCATTCGTGTCCTTTTGTGTGTTTCTCTACGTGAACTCAGGTGATACAAACACGGTACAGTTCTCTGGACTACTTTGTCATCCATCCTGTTCTCTCGACAGGCGCGAGTGACGAGCCGTTCGACCGTTGCGGTTGGGAGTACATGTTCAAGCAGCCAGTTCTCACCTTCATCAACGTATTCTGTGTTGTCACGCTCTCCGCTAGCTTCGTTCTGGACGTCTTTCTCATCAGGCAGTTGCACAAGCGCACCCACTCTCAAGTCGGCTTCAAGGTAAGCCGCGCTCAGCTTGCTGTGACAAATGCTTGTGCAAATGTTCTCAGTTTCACCTCCTTTGTCGCAAGCTGTTTGTACTCAAGAAGGTTAGGTGTCTTGTCGTCACAGAAAATTGAACAAATTTTTTCACGCGTGAACCTTATTTCCATTTTGGGGTTGCTTGAGTACACTGTCTCCAGAAAAAGATACGACGTACATATCAAACATACTTCAGCAGTAAAGAAGCGTTTGTTGTCAACAGACTACCAATTAGGAACATGCAGGGTCTGTTTCTGAGAATTCGACATCTGTGAGGATGGAGACTGTTGTGTTTGTATTGGGTCCTTTGCTTTCATTCCGTGAGTAAGATTGGGTCTTTGCATTTCTCTTTGCGCGACAGAGGTTCTTTGGCGGACCAAGGACGAGAGCGTAACTCCGCCTTGGCCTCAGCCTTTGGGAGGCCGAACACCAAGTTTGAAACATAACAACGTGCTGGACAGAAAACGTCCTTTTCCAAGGACAAAATTTGGGGACAAACGGGGAGGGCAGGTCCCCAGAGGATGCACGACAGGAGTTACACACAAAAGGGAACCAAGGCGTCCCACACGCTCTGCCTGTGCACAGAGCCACAAGGCACTCATACCAGTTTCTGGACGCACCCACTGCCAAAGCAAAGGCGCGTGATTTGCCACCGCCTTGGGTCAAACATCCACACTCCCAGTGTACCACAGTGGGTCCACTGGTTGAGGACATTTTGCTGTTGTGTAATCTCCTGGCTCATTCCCCCTGCAAGTTCTCCCAGACCAAAAAATCACATTTCAATTTTTCAAGCACTTTGCAGTATGAGAAAAGAAGATCGCCACACCGCAAGATGCTGTCCACACTGACAAGTATTCTTGTTTCTAATTTTGCTTTCAGACTGATGGAAAAAAGGAAGAGCAAGTGGCTCAGCTGAGCCGCGTCACCAACATGATCATAACCGTCATCACTGTTCACTGTTGCATCAACCTGCCCTGGCTCATCACCGTCAACCTCCCCATCGGTCACCTCGACATCTACTTCTTCATTGTCACGCCCTTCATCCTGTTGAGTGAGGACACGCTTCTTGCAGTCTTCAGAAACACTTCCATAGTGTCCAAACCCTTCAAGATAGCATTTTCAACTTTTGAATTGAAACATAAAGGATATCAAGAAGTGACTTTCATTGCAGGCGCGGCCAAGAACTTTTGCGACCCGTTCATCTATCTGAGGTTCAACAAAGAGATTCGCCAGGCTGTGCTGCAGCTGTGCAGACGAACGGCACGTGGAAGTGAATCGCAGAACCAGAGCGCGTCCCAAACCCGCAGCGTCGATCTGCCTCCCACAGCCTGTTGACTCTTCTGTCACCTGAACCACACGAGTTTTTGGCGAGTTCACTTCAAACACCAAGAGCAACTTATTAGGGTCAATCCTTTTCTGTCTTTTACATGACTGTCACATGTTCAAACGATCTTCAGATTGTGTGTGCACTGTGGTGCACAGTAATCTTGGGAAAGGCATTTTCTTCCCGTGAAATGCTTGCGTCAAATTGAATCATCAAGCGGTAACTGAAAAACCATCTGCCGCAGCTCAATCAAAAACAGCTCCAAGGATATATCGAGAAGATTTGAGGATTTTGAAATTGATCTTCTGTCGTTCACTGTGCTTTGACTATGTGTTCCAGTTGCTGTGTGCATGTCCTGGTTGCTGAGTGTTCTGGTCACTATCATTCAGATACTTTTATGATATTTATACGTTTCAAATGCACCCAAATTATATGCCAAATAACCCATAAAGCTCAGTTAGATCTTGAACAATCAACTATTTTGAACACTTTCCAAAAATCACAAGAATGTACTCAAATCTTGAGCCCACAGGCCTTGGTCCTGGAACCAGGTATAGATTTTTGAAAATGAAAAAATAATGTACACAAATCCAACTGCAACCAATTTACTTCATTTCATCAAGATACATCCTTCATAAAAAATTTGCATTTTCTGAGATATTACCCACTTTGTATGTTGAAGTTTAAAATTTCCAACTCAAATTATAAACTTCTTGCTTTCATAAACCCAAAACTTTGAACTGGATAAATTTCTCACTCATGCATTATCATTGACCCAAATAAAGGCAAAAAGACCCAAAGAATCCTGATTGAAATTCATATTCACCAAGAAAGTGCTGTCCACCTGTGTCTCATCCTCGATACTTGAAGGTGATTTGTTCTGATCAATCGTTGTTCTGAGCGACCTCGAACAATCGACCAACCTCCTCCAATCACCAAAAATAGCTCCATGGAGCTCACGGTGATTTGAGGAAATTCTGATTTCACTCACTCTGATTTTGCTCACTCTGATTTCACTTACTCTGATTTCACTCGCTCTGATTTTGGTCACTTTTTTGTCAAAAATTCTTACTTTTTTCACTCAACATTCACAACTTGGGAACTTATTTGGTACACATGCAAATGGAATAAATTCAACCAAGTGGAACTTTTACACATTGTTTCACAACAATATCCATATAGCACCAAAATAATTGCCTAATATCCATTTTTAAATATTTTATCAAAAAATGACTTTTCAACCCAAAC
>JAAUXT010047873.1_pt1 | contig 12615 bp, 10 predicted proteins | sample 7278171 | NCBI WGS metagenome assembly JAAUXT01 (sample SAMN14350112, study PRJNA611818) | marine sediment metagenome | isolation source: surface marine sediment (1.8m) | place: French Polynesia: Moorea | collected 2018-08
CCACCGCGGTACAGGTGGCAGCACTGTTCATTCAATAAACACAGAGATTCGCGCCACCGTGGCCAGTCTCACCTGAGATACCCAACTGATCGTTTGTGATATCACTACAGTACGTACGTTGGCCAGCTCACTGCATCGGAACAGTTGGCATCTGGAGAGAAGCTTCAATCAAACTTGTTTGCCAAAACACTGGATCTACAACGGCTACCCTTTGCCCTGAATACTGCAGCCGCCGATATTTGAACCTTGCGGTCAGGGCATGGAGACAATCTACATGACCAGTGACAGCTGAGCCACTCCAGCCGGACAGATGATGTGTGGCCACGCTGGGCCTCCACAGCGCAAGCTGAGTGTATTACAACACACCCAAAATATGAACTCACGCAAACAACAAGAAACACAAGGAAGCAGACAACTTTCTTGGCTCTGTGATCCAACAAACACTTGCCGTCTTCAAATGCTAACATTCCTGTCACAGATGAAAGCTGCAAACGCCCCTTACCCTGCACTTTTGCTGTTGAGATATCAAGTTAAAATAATTTCAGTGTTTGAAATATAAGCAGCGCACATCAAAGTTGTTGTCGTTACCTTCGTAGAGTTATTTTAGTCCTTCAACTCCAGTGTTATGCGCTGTGAAAACAAACGAACTGTTCCTTGCGAAGCAGTGTCCGACATATTTACTCCGGAAATCCCCGGATGTGGCACCAGATTTGACCTTCACCTTGCTGTCTAGTTCGGGAGCAGACAGCTTGATGACTAAAATATAACCACACGAAAAATTTTACACATTTTCACTTTTACAAACTTTATCACTCATTTCCCACGCTAAAGTAAGAGATCTAGTTTCGTCGAAGGCTTTTAGCTCAATTCTGTCGGGATGTGTGTCCACAGTGGTGTCAGAACCAATTCAAGGGGAAACGCCACCGGAATTTCCAATCGTCACAAATCTTGTCTGTGCGGAGTTTGCACAGCTTTCAGCCAGTGATCCAGGTGATTTATTCTTTCGGTCTCCGGCTTGGAGGGCAAGATTTTGCCCCGGAGGAACACTGCTTTTTCATGCCCTCAGGCCACAAGCTGGACAACAGCGAACATTTTCCTGTTCACGCCAGCAGGGAAAATTGAAACTGCGTGTCATGACCTCAGAAAGTTGCTCGTTTCACACCACGCAAAATCTCACGTCTCCGGCTCGTGCTCAGATTGAGCGTGAGAAATTTTCTGTCAACCGGATCTGGATCTTTATGTGACTTGAGCGTTTATTTTTCATTGTACAAATCTGTCGACAAATTGCAAACAAGCGTCACCAAGGCGGCGTCATTGGTTGTGGATTCTGAAGGTACGACATCACGACTGCTGATATTGACAACCTACAAAACAAGAATATATTCATCATTCACAATTGTGGTATTTCTGAGGACTCAAATGAAGAATCAAGAGACAAAAAAAATTGCCTGCACTTGTTTCGTGTTCAAGGACAGAGACAAAAATAGCTCCATGGAGCTCGCGGTGGTTTGAGGAAATTTCAGTTGCTCTGATTTGGCTCGTTCTGATTTGGCTCACTTTTTTTTGTCAAAATTCTTACTTTTTTCACTCAATATTCACAACTTGGGAACTGACTTAGCACATACCCAAATGGAACAAATTTAACCAAATGGAACTTTTGCACATTGTTTCACAATAATATCCACATATCAACCAAAAGAATTGCCCAGTATCCAGTCTTAAATTTTCTATTAAAAATGACTTTTAACCCAAACATTAGCCCCACCTAAAAACCATATAAAAATTTTCAAAAACCAAAAAAAATGCTACCTCTCAAACCCCCATACAATATACTACATTTCATCAATATACTTCTTTTACCAAATATTTGTACCTTCTGAGATATGGAGACATTTCTACATCCACACCCCATTTTTTCTACACTTTCAAATTTGAACTTTTTGACCTCAGAAACCCAAAAATTCAAATTTGGCAAATTTCTTCCTCATATATTATCCCCAACCTAAAATGAACCAAAAGAGCCCAAAAGAGCCCAAATCAATCCTCATGTTGACCATGAAACTGCTGTACACATACTTTTGGAAGATGCTGCCTGAAGGTGCTTTGATTTGGCTGGCACCGATTTGGCTCATTTGAGCCCAAATCGCGCAACCCACCTCAAATCACGTGAAAACCCTTGAAACTCAAAAGTGTCTCTTCCTCGCTCCCTCCGCCCCATGTACTCAGACAACTCATCTCTGTTTGAGCACACTCAACAGTAGGGAATGGTCGCTGCTAACAAAGGGAGTTAGTTTCACAACGCAGGAACAGGAGTTCTTTTGGTCAGTGTGAAGGGTCAGTAACACAACTGACGCCGGATTTCGCGATGGACACCAACCTGTCTGGCGGGGTCAACAAGAAAGTGTTTTGATAGCGTGAGGGAAATGCATCTGTTATTGCGGACAACAAACGCAACAGGATTTCTGGAGTGTTTCGAGATGCAAAAACTTACATGAAACTACTGAGCATTTGTTTGGTATCTTCGGAAGATCGCGAATTTGCGAAACTGATGAAGGAACAATACACGGCAGCCCAGGCGCACCACTTCATCTGAAACACAAAATGGACTGGTCGTGCAGATTGCAAAAACGGGGCGGCATGGCACCCTTGACATCTTTTTCGGCGACTTCAAGAAAGGAACTCTCACAGCAAACATTGTCAATTGACATTTCTTGCCGATGGCCAGAGAAAAACAACCCCTCAACTCAACACAAGAAACGTGAGCGCACAAGGATTTACGCACCTTCATCATGAGGCCACACATACTGAAAATCATGCCTAGAAGGTTCATGTAGTCTGGAGTTGGGTCATCCAATGGACTTCCCTGCGGTGGTGGCTTGAACCTGAAACAAGGACGACAAATCGGTCACACAGTCACAAACAGTCTATTTGGCATTCCAGGTTGTGAAAGTTACGATTATGACCAACAGCAAAAGGAGAAACTCCAATCGTGAGAATCCCTCGAAATCAAGAAATTATGATGCGAAGGCAATACCCCAAAACACGTGTACACACACCGCACACACACACGACTGCCACCACCACCAGGTTTGGGGGGGGGGGCTCAGCCCCGGACACAGGCGTCTCCACCACCGACAGCTTTACCGCGTCAATTTCTTCTCTTTGCCTTCAACAACATACAAACAAACCTGTGAACCTTTCCGGGCCTTCTTGGATCATTTGCATTGTTTGTTGGGGTTGTCATCTTTGTAAAACCCGCACTTTCCCGAAAACACACAGAAATCCAACAAATTCCACCGGAAGTGAAATTTCGTCTGTCACGTGACGTAACTACAGGCAGAGAATTCCGGCAAGTTTGAGTATTGAGAAAAATATGCAAAGAATGTCAGTTCTAATTGGTGTAAAATTTGTAATATGTTCTACTTATGAGTAAAAATATGTGAAATAATTGCATTCCTGATGTTGTTTGTTGTTTGTAAGAGATTCTTTTGCAGCAATTTTCTATGTAATTCCGCAAGTTCGTTTGTTGTACATGTACTTCCGGTTTTTAGTAGCACGTACCAATCTACAATCAGTTGTCAAAACAATTCGGTACAGGTGCATTTGTATCAGAAAAGAGTGTGCAGAAAAAAATGACAGATCCAGCCCTGAAGGACTCAAATTCTAGCAGCTCTGGCTTGAGTGTTGATGAGTGCGCAGAGGCGACAGAAGAGAAGGAGGTGGGTCTTGATTCAGGTTGATGTGCACCTGTGAAGCTGTCGATTTGATGTGCATGCAGATTGAGATGTTGGACAGCCCAATCTGTTTGGGGTCTTTGACCCTCAGTGCAAAAGATCCAGCATTCACCTTGGTGTGTGGTCTTTCACCAAAAGCTCTTGGTCTCTGGCTTCGAGCTGATGGTCAAAGCCACACACCTGCGGTCTGGCGTGATCCCAAACCCACTTTGGAGATCGGTAGGTCTGCCGTTGTTGGGTCTGTGTAATCTACTCCTTTCCTCGGTAAAGTTTGCCCAAGACTGCACACACGCGCAACAAAATTTTCACTGGTTCTTTTCTTGGTGAAGCGCGGTCAAAACAGTCTGGTCCTTCATTCCTCCTGAAAGCATTTCTTTGTGACAACAGCCCCAACACAAAGTTCGAACGATTTCACAACAACGAAACTTTGCTCAGTTTTATGATAGAGTCTCAGCAGTGCATTTATTTGACAGAGAAATGTATTTCTTTGCAGACCTTTGAAGATGCCTCAGAAAAAGTCCAAGTGTGAGTTTTCATTTCTTTGTCCAAGAGAAAACAACAACAAAAATCCCAAAGCAAAATGTAAAGATAAATGTATTTGTGAAATCTACAAATACAAATGAAAAGAGGACAACTCAGTCTTTTCATTCTGTCTTCATTTTTACTGAGAAACACATCTTGAGCGAAAGAACATTGACCCAGAGATTTTGTGTTGGACACTCAAAAAGCAAACGTGCCAGACAATAGATCTTAGAGTTTTGCCGGAAATATCCAAGAAGCCCTTGTGGAGATAATCGTCATCCGAAAGCTTTGAAATAGCAGATCATACGCAATTCAGCTGCTCAGCGACAGCATTTAAGCACACGGACAGAATCCAGGCAAAGACGCAATTCATTGTCTGTGCCTAAAATGACGAATTATATTGGTCCGCAAAGTGTGTTGGAGTCGTAAGTACTGGCTTGTTTTTCACCGAGGTTTCTTTCCTGCGTAAAGTTCACTTCAGTCTGCAAAAGCTGGTCTTTGTCAGAATTTCGGGCATGGTTTGCTCTTTCTTGTTTTGACAGAATCAAATTATAACGCATGGGTCATTAGTTTGGAATCTTTCTTCTTGGAGTGAAGTTGGAAAGGCCGCAAATGTCTTTTGTCAGTCAAACTCTGGCATGTGGACCGATGATTCGTGCAACAAGGAGTCATTTTGTTTTACTGAATGGATTGTGCGTCGTTCAACCGTGACTCAGCTGACAGTGTGTTTCTTCAGTCTCCAGAGCAGGGGTGTTTTACAGTTTGGGACCCCTCTGACATTTCAAATTCTAACTTTTTCAAAAGGGTGTCCACCGAGAGATGTCGTGTCCCTGAAGAATTCGACGGCTTGCTGAGGAAAGCGTTGGCGCGTGCTTTTATTGTACCACAGGCCATCAAGAAATCAGTGCATACTTAACTTGCTTGTGGGGGTGATGTTTAGAATCTGACAAAAGAAAGTTGAGATTCGTCTCCCCCTGTTAGTGAACTCACAGGCGTTGACACACGTTCGCATGCTTTTGAAGTACGTTCATATTCCTGTCACTAAGTACAAGAAGCACACCGAATATCCGTTACCCTTTGCTCGTAAAGGCAGTGTTGGACCGTTGAAGCTGAACGTGGAAATGCGTCTCCGAAGTTCTCTTGCGAGTTTTGTTGTGTATTTGGTGCGTTTGGGTTCAAAGCATTCTTGTTTCCAAATCAGAAAGAGTTTTGTCTCATTGCAGCCCGTCCGAGATGGACCTGGCGACGGCGATCCAAGAGACGACGACGGCGCTGAACCTCTTCCTCAACAACCGCTACAGCGAGGCCAAGAACCGGATGCAGCCCTGGCATGTAGTGCAGTTGTCAATTCTTGTCTCGACTGCCATAATTTCCAAGGAAGCACTGCAAGAGATTCGATACCTCTTCAGTCTTCCAAAGTGCGTCTGTTGGAGAACCTGTTTTGACGTTTTCAGGGCGGACAGAAGCATGTACCATGCACTCGGCTACGGAACAATCATGTACTTGCAAGCGACGTTGACGTTTGAAATGGTGTGTCTGCTGCTTGTGAATTCTTCTGCACTGTGAAAAACTCTGCACATTTTCGTTCCTCGAGATTGTTGCGTCAAGCTTTGTGGACTTTGGGATCGTAGCAAGTTGTCAGATGACTGCAGTGCCCGAGAAAGTTTTCAATATGTTGGTAAAAATGACGTGTTCCTTCTCAAACAACGTCATCGGCAACGGAAAAAAACTGTGAAGCAATACCGAGCAGTTTTGTTTCCACCAGACGGATATCCAGGCCGCAGTGACGGCTGTGAAGCAGGCAGTCGCGGTCTGCGATCAACAGAGGAAGAAGCAAGCCATGCTGACGAGAACAAACTTCGCGGACTTCACAGAAGGTGCAATCTCTTGTTCATATTTCCCTTGGTTGTGGATCGCATGCGGAATGTTGCTCAGTTTGGGCGGGTGAGTGGGATGAACTGCCCAGTCTACTGCGAGCAATTGACTGGCAATTCAGTTTTATTTGCACTGCGTCCGTTTCATTTCACTCCATCCCGTTTGTTGATGATTTCAGAGCAAATTCACGCGGAGGTGTGTTACGCGGAGTTGTTGATGGAACGCGCGCTGCTTACGTTCGTGCAGGACGAGAACCTCATCAGCTTCGTCAAGGGCAGCCTCAAAATAAGGGCCTGCCACAACTCCTACAAGTGCGTATCGCGCAATTGGAAAACTCCTTTCTTCAACGAGGGTTTCTCGATCCAGGTCTGGGGTGATTTTTACAGCCGTTCGTGTCTCTTTTTTCCAGAGACTGTGTGAAAATCTTGCAACAGAGGGACTGGGATAACTGCACTCGGAAAATGCATTTTGAAAGTGGCGTGAAGCTGGGAATTGGAATATTTAATTTGGTGAGAAGAATCGCTAAGTTCTGCACGTCACCCATTTGAAGTTGTCGTCGCGTGTAAGGCGCGAAGCTCGGACGCTTTGGACTGTCATCATTTTCCTTTTCTTGCAGATGATCTCTCTTTTGCCGACGAAGATATTGCGACTTCTTGAATTTGTAGGCTTCTCAGGGAACAAGGCAAGTTGTCCACGTACCGCGGTGCAGCTGTACGAAGCTTCCACTTTGTGCCAGTTCACAGGTTGTATTCAGAAGCATTTGTGTGAAATCCGGTTCTTGGCATTTTGTAGAAAAAGGGTTTGTCGGAACTAGAAGGTGGCGCCATGATGGAAAAAAGCCTTCGCGGGCCGCTCTGCTCACTGACTTTGCTCGGCTACCACACTGTCATGACGTACGTTCTCGGTGAGTTGTCGCGCTCTCACGGATTCACGGAGTTGTCTGAGGACGGACGTCAAATGCAACGTTTCACCTGAGCAGCAGGCGTGCGCATGCACAGGCACCCCTGGTTGTGGTGTATAGACATTGGAAGGGGTTGGGTATCACGAAATTCAGACCCAGGAGGGTTGGTGTCGCAACTACCCAATTACACAAAGTGAGAAACCACCATGGGGTTTTCTGTGTGCAATTTTACCTTGTTGGGTCAAATGCTGGTAGCGTTAAACACTGTGCCCCAGTTTGCTGATCTTGTTCAAAACAGTTCGGACCCCCAATTGTTGCGATTTTGCGATATTTAGACCTTTCAAATTTTTAGGAACTGCCGACGGAGACATCGAGCTTTCGGAACGGTTGTTGAAGCCATGCCTGCAGAATTATCCACGGGTAAGTTTGCACTGCTGTGAATCTCGCTGTGTCATTCATTCCTGCGGTCTGGTCGTCAAGAAAAATTTGATATTTTTCAGGGTGCTCTGTTTCTTTTCTTCGCTGGTCGAATAGAAGAAATCAAGGGCAACATTGATGAGGTTGGTCAGTTCTGTGAGATTATTTGGTCCGACGAAAAGACAAATCTTCCCTTTGGGTTGTTTCCTTGTCTCAATATGATTGTAATTTTCAGGCCATTTATAGATTCGAGGAATCGATTGAAGCCCAGTCAGAATGGAGACAGTTCCACCACTTGTGCTACTGGGAACTGATGTGGTGTCAAGGGTAAAAGGATGCTTGCAATTTCTTTTGTCCAAATTTTCAAATGCGCGAGTCGCCGAAGGCATGCCTCCCGCGCGCTCAGTGCAATCACCCTTGGTTTGTGTGTGTCTGTGTCTGTGTACTCCTGCCAGGGGGTAGGGGGTGTCTGGCAGCAGTGCACATGCCAACCCTCCCCTTTGGACGGGTTAGGTCTGGCTCTGGGCAGTTCTACTAGATCCTGGGTGCTGGTGCTCAGGGTTGGACCCTTGCCGTCCAAGGCAGGGGGGTCTACTATTGGTGCCCATACTAGACTCCACCCCACTCGGACAAGCTTGGTCCTACCGTGGGCAGTACTATTGGACCCCATGCACGAGTGCGCAGAAAAGGACCCACGCTGTCTGCAAAGGGGGCGGGGCATCATCGGCACTACTGCTAGCTCCCCCTCCCAATGAACAGGTTAGGTCATGGGGCAGGATATACGCTGTCTGCAAGGGTGGGAAGTAGTGCTGCAACTGCAATGCTAAACACGTGGAGCCGCGTGCTTTGTAGGCGTGGCCTTCTTGTTCAGTTTTCGTCGTTTTCGGAGGCTTTGACCACTGTTTGTAGGTTCAAGGGAGACTGGTTGTTGGCTATGAAGTACGCTGAGCGTCTGTGCAGAGAAAGTCGATGGAGCAAGGCGACGTACACATATCAGAAGGCTGCGTTTCTCATGGCTTGCGACGAGGTGACCCAGGAAACGAAAGAACACATTGTCTATCTCATGGGGTGAGTTATTATGCGGTGCACACACACGCTGGTACGCCCGTTGCTGTCGAGTATTTGGTGCTGTTCCAAAGCCATCGAGAGTTGGGACTTTGTTGTACGAGTATCTGGCCAGAACAGAAGGACCTCATGTGTCATTTTTCGAAAAAATTTCCAGGGAGGTCCCGAGACTGAAGCAGCGAATTGCGGGCAAGTCGATTCCGATTGAGAAATTTGCTGTGAAGAAAGCGAAACGCTTCGTTGAGCAGGGACTCCGGCTCACACTTCCTGCCTTGGTATGTTCAGAACAACGCATATGGCAGTGTTTTTCGTTGCCCTTCAGATGAGTGCGTCACCGAGTCACTGGTGCGAAACGACTTTCCATTGGAATATTGACTTGTTTGTGTGCTCTTCAGTTCACCCAACGTATTGGTCCGTTGTAGGAATTGATCTATGTGTGGAACGGATTCATGATCATTGGAAAGAAACCGTCGCTGGTCGAGCCCATCCTCACCAAAGTGGAGATGGTCATCAACGAGATCAATGCTCAAAAGGGTCAGTTTTTGTCCCGCAAAGTGTTGTCTGTTGTCATCGCTGACATTTTCGCCCCAGTGGTCAAGAGACGCGCGCGTCTTATTTCGACTTCGTTTGTTCAAAGAAATTGGTCGGATTTGGTGAGTATTTTCTGTCCGGTACAAACAGTCCGACTGCAACAGAGTTTGCGACACACTTTTCAGACACGATGCCCAACTATTACGACGACTATTGTCTCGCGCTGTTGCTGAAAGGCGTTTGTCTCAAGTTCCGTGGCTGCGGTCAGGAGTTCCAGGCAGAGCAGTGCTTCAGGGAAATTTGGACGCTGTGAGTTGGTGTCCAAAAAACGAAACACAGTGTGGATGCAGGAGGAGCATCCGAAAGTTCGTGGTTCACCTTCCGTCGAACATTCCGTCATAACGGACGCTCGAATAGTTCCTCAGGCTTTGATTGTTCTGTGCCTCTGGCTCAAACAAATTTGAACGTTGAAAGAATTTGATAAGTTGTTTGTGGGTCCACGCACACCACCAATCTGGATTGTGCAGACCAAAAGACAACACCCTCCGCCTCCTCCCCCCCCCCAGCCCTCCCTCCGTGGCCGTTTGGTCCAACGGAAGAGTACAACGATAGTTCATCTTGTTGCTGGGGCTTATTGTGTCCAGATGAATGTGTACGAGGGACATCAAAGTTGAATTGACGCTTTCGCTCTCTGCTGGGACCAAACGAACTGATGTTTCAGGGAGAAGAAGCTGAAGCAGGACCACTACCTGGTGCCGTACGCGCTGCTGGAGCTCTCCATGCTTTTCATCCAGTCGCACAACCTCGAGGAGGCCAAGAACATCCTCGACAAGTCCAAGTAAGTGATTCTGTGTGATGATGATGATGGAAGGCACATGTTGGTGGTTGCTGTCTGACATTCAGTGATTTTTTCCCGAAAACATTTTGATCATTGTTTTTGCAGAAGGTGTCTGTTCTTGTCAAAGTTCGTGAGTTCTAGTGTTACGCAGAAAAGGTGTTACAATGCTTTGATTTTGTAAAGGAGTCAGAATGCAATTCTGTTTCACTCTAAAATCTTCAAATGTAAATTCCCTGCAGCCATGACAAAGCACAGCGTCTGCTACGGAATAATGTCAAGTAATTAGTAACATTGCGTGCTTGTGCAGCTTCCTTCATATTGTGTTCTCGTTCTGTTTGGGGCGGAGCATGTTGTGATTGTTTGTTGTTAAGCTGCAGTTGTATGCAAACTTCGACAGACTTGGAAATGTTCAGACAAGCGATACCTTGCTGTTCTTCGTGACCTTTTCAAGCGAAGAAAGTATTTCCTGTGTCTAGTAGAACCGAGAACGACAATTGTATTTGTCTGAAGGTGTGCTGTATTCGTGATTGATGTCAAGTTTCGCCACCAGTCCTTTTGGAAGTACCTGTTTATCAACACGTCCAAACACTCACACTGATTTCAAAACCTCGTGATTTTGCAGGAAAGACTTCAAGGGCTACTCGTTGGAGTCACGCCTTCATTTCCGCGTGCACGCCGCCAACCTGCAGCTGAAGGCGCTGCAGTGCGCTGGCGAGGAGGGCGGCGCCGACTCGGACAACAGCCAGACCGACATGCCGGAAACGCCACCGCAGCAAAACTACGATTTGACTCCGACGCCTCCACCTTCACCCACCAGAATTACGCATTTATGATGCAAACATCCAATGGTGGGTTGTGCATCAAGGAAAGGTAGACGTGGTGTGCTTTGTATTGGTAATGAGTCAGTCATACACACCTCACGCGTTCGAGTGGCACTCTTGCAGTTGTGCCCACTGACACCCAAGTTGTAAGTGGTCGTGCGGCAAATTTATGCATTTGATCAATGAAAATTTGTGATATCAAGTCCCAACTTTCCAACCCAGAGAATTCAATTCACATGTCATCTTTACTCCTGTTTGTCCCTCGCCTTGTGCGGTGATCTCAATTTTTTGTGTGTCCCATGCTTTCAGGACCAAAACTAAGCTGCTCGGCGATTTGTTCATGACGTCTGTTTTCGAACGATCTGTGAAGTGGTAAAACAAGTCTCCTCTGACATTTTTCTGTCAGTGTCCGCCTGACTATTTTTGTCAAACCTGAGCGAACAGGAAAGTTCTGGTATCTCAACAGCTTTGACAGATACCTTGGAGTCCGTTGCATTTGCGGTTTTACGGAGACAAACCAAGCTGTGACATTCCTTATCCGAAGCAAATTGTACAATATCTTTATTCGAGTAAATGTTCCATTGTTCTCAAGTATTTTTGTCTGATACTCCACCCACTGAATAATAATCATTCCAGTTTTTTTTTTCTTGCTGATCTGTTTCAAATGAATACCTGGTCGTACGAAAACGTTGACAGTCATGATGTGCCCTGCAATCATCAAAAGTAAAGTCTTCTCAAGGCCTCTCAGCCACACATACCTGAGCTTCTCTGTAAATGGGGGAAGTGGGGTGCGGTTGATGTTCTTCTTGGAAGTCTTTGAATTTTCTGCGAATTATCAGCCACGAAACGCCATGATATTGGTTTCATCGCATGCTTTTGTCTGCGAAGGCAACTCAAGTTGGTTACTTTGCCAGGGGGGGGGGGGGTCTTTCCCCAACTCGGTTGCTTTCATCCACAAAAATATGCGACGAAACCAATATCAGCGCGCTTTGCGGCTGATAACAAGTATGATTTGGCACATTGTCTTGATCAGTATCTGAAAAATATTGCTTGCAAGGAGTGTGCGTGTGTGTGTGTGAGGTCTCGGCAAAAAACATCTGAGCCCCCTCCCCCTCCTTTGGAAGCAAAATTGCTCACATTGTGTCTTGGTTCTTTTGTTGACCTTGTTGCTGTGGACTGCAAATCAGGCAAATGATGGGTACCATGTACCAGGACCTACTGTGTCCGTTCCAGGTTTTTGCGTTTGTTGTGTTTGATGAAAGGCTCGTTGTGATACGTTAAAAAAATTTTTGGCATCTACGTTTTGTTGTGAACACCCAACAGCATTACTTTATTGTACAGGTCTGGCAGCTGTGTCTTCTTACCTTGTTTTGTTTTCTGCCGAACTGTTGTTACTGTGTGTTGAAAAGCAGAAGATCTCGTTCATTCGGTGAACGCCCTGATCCTGCAGAGAATTTTGGTCGTAAATGTTGGCGTTTTCTACATTCGAATCAAACCTCACAACTGGTATGACAAGTGACATGCAAGTTTTCTTACTCAGTCCCGTTTCGAATCGTGGCTCACGAAAACTTACAAAACATAAATTTTGGTTGTGTGAAAGATTGCAATTTTAGGGCCTGGGTATTCAATTTTACCAAAAGCTTACGAGTGTTGTTGCTGTTATGATCTTGAAAGTTTTCATTGACGAAAATAAATGGCGTTGAAATGAAAGGACAATGTTTGTTTGATTGGTGGTGCACATGTTGGGTGCAGGAACGTTACATTTTTGATGGTCGCGCGTAGCCGGCCATCTAGGTCCCGCTGTTGGCTTAAAAACCCTGAGCATTCATGTGTGCGTCTGTCCACACTTTGGAATGTAACCTCCCACCCTACCAGACCCCCCCCCACCCTACCAGACCCCACCCACCCACC